>ENA-UOWJ01000031-UOWJ01000031.1-bioreactor-metagenome-genome-assembly--contig:-NODE-31-length-155270-cov-808.498612_pt1 | contig 155270 bp, 236 predicted proteins | sample MGYA00238156_ERZ761611 | MGnify/ENA primary metagenome ERZ761611 (study PRJEB28900, sample SAMN06268034) | bioreactor metagenome | isolation source: Joint BioEnergy Institute, California, USA...
GCCGCGCCCCTTTCGGGGCGGCCCCGGCTTTCACGGGACTGGGCCTAGCCCTGCTCAGGGTTCTAGCCCATCTGCAAAAGAATACCTCTGGATTTTGCTATTCCGCCCAAGAATGAATTCTTTGGCGGAATTTTTGATGCCAAGGAACTGCTCTTCCGTATTGACGCAGGCCGTAACCGCGTAATACAGGAAGTCTTCCCACGACACTAAATTACCCAAATGATCTTTAATGTCGTAGACAATTTTTACTTTCTTTTGGTGGAAAGCCTCCTCCAGTTCAAGGAGACTTTCCGCCCATATGCCTCTATCACCGTAAACCACGCGACCGTAACAAAAGCATTTGTTACGTTGCCATCTCCCGAGAAAATCCGTAAAATCAGGGCGATAGCGATCTTCCCACCAAAAGCAGACAGAATCTGCCGGCATTTGGTATACGGGTTTATGGGTGTTAATGAATGAAATAATGCGCTGTACTTGCTTCGCTTCTCGCTCCCTTTCGGCAGCGTCTTTGGCTGCTTTTTGGGATAGATATGCAAATTTTTCCTCATTATTGAGCGAAGTCAGGTAGTGCTCGTCCGAGCAATAACCATGACTGGTATAGTTTGCCTCGCCACAAACGGGGCAATTATTGTAATAATCCCATGCATCCCAAGTCATATTTCATTCTCCTTTCGCGCCGCCGCCCATTTGGTGCGGTCTTACGCGCCGCCTGTTATAGCAGGTTGAGCGGAGCGCCGGTTTCCCGGCGGTCTCGGCTTGCGCGAGACAGTCCCTAGCCCTGCGTGTTCCAGGCATCCGTCGCCTCGTTCATCGCCGCCCGAGCCTCATGCTCGGTGGCGTACCACTCCAGCCCGCTCTCGCCGTCCCTCACATCCTGCGCCGGAACTATTTCGGCGTAGGGGTATTTCGGCCCCCACGCGAAGGCAAAGTGCTGGCCGTCCGTCAGAATAGCGTATGCCTCGTCCCGATTTGGAAAGTCTTCGCGGATTTCGAGACGATCCACAGAGACTTCGACTATTGTACCAATTAGTTCGCCGTCCTCAACTTGGATCGGCGTACCATCTTCATGTGCGCATTCCGAGAGCGGAAATGTGTATGTCTCGCCGTTTGGAATAGGCTCTCGCCACTCGACCCATGCCTTCGCGTCATTCTGCGCAATGTAGTAGCCGCGATCATACATGCGGCCTTCGCGCACAAAAACATCATCGATATACCATTTTTTCATGTGATTTTCCTCCTTGATATCACGAGTCAATTTGGTAGGCCCCTCTCGCCTACTTTGTTTTTAATAGAACCGGCGCACCGAACATTTGCCGGTTCTATCTGTTGTTAGATTATCATAACATCATCCAGCCAACATAATCCGCAAGCCTTTTACTGCCCATTTCCTATGTTCGTCCGTGCCATGCAACGTCCTAGAAAGCCAATAGGCCGCCTCCTCTCTTGTGAAATTTTCTATGCGCTGCGCCATTAGAAAAATTTTATTAACGTCATGAACGCCTTTTTGAAGCCTGAAAAGAAGCGCAAGCTTCGCGCAAGCTTGTGAATCCTGTTCATTTTCAAAAACAATTTCGAAATTCGGAAACGAATCTGTTATGTGTCTGTGGTACTCAAGCGGAATTCCCGCTTGATTTGTTTCATGGAAAAGGTAACGCTTTAAATAAGATTTAGTAGCGCGATATGTAGCAGAATCCATTACTCCTATGGCCTGGCTGTTATAGACCATTTTGATTGTTTGATTGTTGGCGTTGGTTACAAGTGCATATTTGGACATGTTATATCGCCTCCTGTTATTATGGCGCTGCTTGCGCTACTACAACGCTTTATAAGCCGCACAATAGGCTTGTATGCCTGTTATGCGGCTGAAAAGCGTTGTAACTGGTTATTGGATACTAATAATATAATCGCCGTAAATTATTCTTTCGATTTTTCTGCCTCCGCAAACTTCTTGAAGTCCGCAAATATGCGTTTCATTTACATTTGTTATTACAAGATTTATAGTATCCTTCAATCCATCCGACGTCATATAAGTTACAGTTTTGTTTTGTCCTTTAATAACGCCATTGAATACGCCCATTTAAACCACCCTCTATCCAATAATTTCAACAAACGTATTATAATTTGTTTTTATAAACGTTCCTTCAATTTCCATATCCCTTCCGATTGCTTCCCAGTCGATATAACTGGGAGAAATGACTTTTTCGACTTCTGCAAGTCTGCCGGATTCCTCCCATAATTGGAATGCTACGTCCGCCATGTCATCACAATCATTATAAATTCGATATTCGCCGTTTTCAATGGTTTCTATCGCTTCTTCTACAGTCGAAAAATGGTTAATAATGGCATTTATTACTTCTTCATCTTCGCTGATGTTTGACAGTCTTTCTGCCCATTCATTGATTTTATACGGACTGTCATATTCGCCAATGGAGAAAGGCGCTTCATAGTCATGAATGGCATATTCTTCCGACGGCGAAAAGCCATCGTTCCAGGCGTCGAGAATGGACTGGATTTTTTCGCGCAGTTCTTCGTCAGAAAGTGGAAGGTCGATCCACTCTCCGACAAGAAAGCCGGCGTTATAAGCGGCAAGGTTAGCAACATAGATTCTGATTTCCATTTTTCATTACTCCTTTTTGTGATATGTAATATTTTATTTTTATAGTGGATGTTTTTACCATTCATTGAACGCACGAACGGCCATTTGTGCGTTCTAGCATGGTAGAATAAATGATCAAGGAATAAGATTATTTATATATCGTTGCTTTTCTGGCGCATAAAATTCTGCGCATCCATTCGGCGTTCCATTTTCGGGTTTATTGAGCATGAACCAAGTATTTCTCAATTGCTTATTTCTTTCTCTTAAATTGTTACATGTTTCTTCCCATCCATCCCACTTTTCGTTGGCTGCTTTGTTATATAGCATTTTATTATTAAGCATTTCTTGTTCGATTAAAAACATATACTCATGATATTGTTCAATTGTTATGTTCATAAAATATCACTCCATTTTTTCTCATATTTAAATTTTAACCATTCGCCCAAGTCAGAAAAAAACATGTCTAAAGATTTGTCATAAAAGCCATTAACAGGATCATGATGCAAAGTATCCATATCTCTTAATATCGTATTTCTCATTTTTTTGTTCCTCCATTTTCCAATATAGGTTTTTGAACGCACAACAGCGCCTATACTGTGTGTAATTGTATCATGTTGCTGTTATGCGTCCTAGTAGCATGGTAAAAACAATTAAAAGGGCCGCTGATAGTCGCGCAAATCGTCTGCCGTTATGCGCGGCAGACCGGGAAAGCCGTCATAAAAAATATGCTTTTGGGGCTTGTCTTTGTTCTGAGTGTCGAAGGCTTTTATAATGTCGCTCAGCGTCAAAGGTTTCATACTATTCCTCCTTCTTTTTTTTGGATAGTCGCGCTATCCATCGGACGCACAACCATAATATCATATTTTAGTTATGCGTCCTAGCATATCGCGACCGTTATACTACTCGATATGTAGCAGTATACTCGCCGCCGCGGACTCCCGGCGTCCGCTCAATGCGGATTCCTGCTGCTTGGAGACGGGAGAGGAGCGACAGGAAAGATGATTTGTAATGTAACTCGTAATTTTTTGCTTTTCCGCGCAACGTTGAAAAGGGAGACTGGATAGGCCGACCAGATGCCAACATGCTAGCTACATTGTACTGCCAGCTTCCGCGAGCAGCGGACAGAATAGCTTTCTTTTTGTTTTCGGACATTGTAGATTCCTCCATTTTTTGTTTTTTTGTTTTTATAAAAAAGAAGCCTATTATTAGGCTTCTATGGTGGCTGTCCGACACTCTCGAGCGAGCTCCTAGATCTATACGCTTTCGTACTTGTCAAAAAATCCGACATAGATCGCGGAGTCAAACGATTTTCCGCAATCAGAAACGAATGTATAGATATCGTCTCCTTCCGGCGACCGGTAGGCGTTTTTTGCCTTGTAAATTGTATCCGTCAGCTTGCAACGGATACGTGAAAAGAGGAACGGGAACGAATCGCCTATAACAATTGCGTTAGTAGTGGGATTGTACTTATGCATATTTATTTCCTTCCCTTCATATCATAATATCAATTATTTTATCACGGCTTATATATTTTTTCGTTCCGTCGATCAACTCAAATTTTTTTATCTCTTGTAGTATATTTTACCTCCTGTTATGCGCCTTTTACTATAAGGCGTTCAACTTGAGAAGGCGCAAAGAGAGAAGCCTTTTTGAGAATAAAATAGAATTGCTTTTCTTCTTTTCCGTCTTTTGTAACGGTTTTTTCGCATGGCGTCCACAAAGGCACTTGGAGAAACGCCTTTTCGCCGCGCCGAACGTAAAAGCCGCGCTTTTTCCATTCTTGGAACGTGAGGAGGTTTTGGCCGTCGTATTGGAATTTAATTCCAAGACGAGCAAGTTCCGAAAGGATGATCGTTTGGTTTTTTGTCATTTGTTATTCCTCCATTTTTTGCTTTTTTCAGCGCATGGTCAAGCGACCATGTACGAAAAGGCTTTTGAGCATTTGTCGCCGTTGGAGACGGCTAATCGCTAGGATTAGTTGACGTTGCGTCATTGTGTGTCACTCTCCTTATAGCGTTATAAGATGATGTTTTGTTATTGTTTTTTGACTGTCTTTTCTGCTTCCCTGTTTTTTGTTTTTTGTGTTATATATTCAAGAATTTTCTAATGGCATCAACCTGTTGATGAGATACGATAACGGACGTATAACCTGATTCGCTACCTGTAATAATGCGGTAGCCTGTTTTGATGTTTTTTGTGCCAACATACACATTTGGCATAACTTTTTTTGCGTCATAGTAGGCGACTTCTTCCGTAAAAGTTCTACGCATTTTTTATTCCTCCATTTTTTTACAGGGAAGCACAAAAGACAGCCAAAAATATCTTTGGCTGTCTTTTGTGTCCCCTGTTTTTGGTTTTTGGTTTAGAATTCTAAAATCCCATTTTCTTCAACAGCCGTTATAAAATCTGCAATCCTATTATGGCATATTTTTTTGAGATATATCCTTCTTTGGACACTCGTCATCAAATCGTTGGCTGCAAATAACATTTGCCTCAATTCATGGTAATCTGCTTGATTTACCATCGCGTCAAATGTATTTTTCAATTCGCCTCTGTTCATTTTGTCACATATTTTTTCAATGTCATTTTTTTCCATATGTAACATTCTCCTTTTTAAACAGGGGACACAAAAGACAGCCAAAAGGCTGAGACTGTCTAGTGCTAGCAACAGCGATAAGAAGACTATAACAATTGTGTTACATGAGCAAATATCGTTATGTGCAGCTTTTGAATCGAGGATTGCGAAGCGAGGAAAGGCAAAACTAACATAAAAAGCATTGTGGGGCGTTATAACCTTCTTATCGTTGCTATGGGTTTTGTGCGGGACTCCTACCCTGCCTGCCTTGCGTCGGTCGTCGCCTCCCCTATCTATGTCCGATAGCGGGCGATAGTAGAGGAGACGCTTCCTCCGGGACAGTCGCCTAGACAGGCTTCCCATTTCCTGCCTAGTGCTTGCCGCGCTGTTTCGCGTAGCGTTTTAACGTTGACGATCAACGGATGGGCCGATATGTAATTATCAAAGTGCATGACTGTCGCGCTGTTAGGCGCTCCCGGATGGATTGCCTAGCTATCTAGGCACGTCCGCCCTGCCGTTGCGATATTTTGCTTTTATGCGGACATTCCCACTTAGCATCATCGAGCCTACTGGCTGGCAGCATCCCACCATTGTGTGCGGTCGGCTCGCATCTAGCGTTCGCTGGTGTCCGTTGTTCCTTACATTTTTAATTATACTCGCGGCATCGCATAATGTCAAACACTTTTTATATTTTTTTTGATGTTTTTTTGATTGGCTTTTGTGCACTAGTGTATTAGTGTATTAGTTCACTTAATACACCTAAGACACTACCAAAACGCGGCTTGTTACAATGGCGATTATTTCCATTTTTATTTCGCTAGTATTTTGTCGCCATTTTAACTTTAGAACTTTAATATACTAAACTTTAATGCTTTAACGCCATAAAGAATGAAAGTACTATTTCGCTCGCCTGGATACTATCGCAATCCGGCAATCCGTCTATAACTCATATTATGGCCGGATTTTCCTAGCTTTTTGGGTGCTAAATGCTACCATAGGTAGGGGGGATAGTTTACACATTTTATTCCATTTTTTCCATAATTTCTACCGTCAGCACATCCATCACCACACCCAATACACAAAACGAGCGATTCAACAAAAATACCATCATATACCAAATCATCCATAAAAACAGCCACAAATATATCGCAATCATAATCGAAAACACACCATAAACAAATGCAAAAATAACAACCAAGGCAATTTCCAATTCCGTAACAACCCCCATTCAACCATCAAAAATCCCTTAAAAATCAATATTTTTTGCGATTAAAAAACACCAAATTTTAATGATTTTTCTCCAAAAACCATCCAAAAACGCTCGAAAACCACTTATTTTTCAACAAAAAATCTCACATTTCACATCCATCCAAAACTCCCAAATTTCGTTCCTATACACCCCTAAATCCACCATCCGATTCACCACGATTACATCATCCATCATTAAAAACACTAATAATCTCATCGCCAATACAACCATCAATCATCCACCAAAAATAAAAAACGACCATAAATGGCCGCTATTTTAATATTAAATCACCAATCAATTCACTAATCAATCATCAAACACAAGCTCAAGTTCATTCACTGATTCATCTATCTCGTCAATTCCACTATTTTTTCTTTTACCTCTCGTCCTTCCATTTCCCTTTTTGCCCTTGCTCCCATCCCATCTTTTAATATTGCCCTCAATAACATCCTTAAGCCAACTGCTCCTATATTCCTCTAAATCATTAAACCGTGGGAAAATATAATGTTCATATTTATAAACCCTAACACTCTTTCCTTGAACTACTTTACTCCCAGAAACCTTCAATACAGAAGCTAATAAATACAACCTATTTAATTTCATAATAATCTTATGAACCTTATCCTTACTTAAACCAAGCATCTGTGACATCGTATCAATAGACCATAGTGTTTTTCCTTCTGTTTTATTTCTGCCCTTCTTCAATAAACAATACAAAGCAATTTCTTCACCAGACAATCCAAGATCCAAATAATATTGCATCAATTTTAAATCCACAGAAACGTACTGATCATCTTCACTCAAAGGCTTATCTTGCCATTCTTCATCTTTATTTTGAATCCTTTCTGTTTTCGGAAATTCCAATGATTTCACAGTCATGATTTCATTATCTGTGTATCTGTCCCATCTTGTAACATCACAACTGATTATTTTATGCCTGATAAGCAATTTGAATAACTCATATGTTTTTTCAAGTGTAAATCCTGTTTCTTTTTTGAGCATTTTCATGCTTGTTAAAAACATGTGTTCATGTTCCTGATTATGTATTCTGAATTTATATAGAATCAAATACAATAACAATACATTACAGTTTGTTTTTGATATTAGTCCACCTTTATCAAACCAATTGGATTTTAATAACACATGATCGTCAACAAAATTCATTTTTTGTATCTCCTTTGATTAACACGTGATTGACTAAGCCATATTACATCTATTTTTGTATTTTGTTTCTTGTAACTTGTTCTCATATTCATATTCTCATTCTCATATCCCAAAACAAAGCGAAGCGTACCAAGTGAGCTATCTGTGATAGCGAACTGAATTTATTATATATATTAGTACTAATTATTATAATAATTAAGTACATCCGTAAAAACGACCTTTTGTCAAACTTTTGGCTTCAAAAATGCGTCAAAAAAGTCATTTTGTCAAAGTTAATATTTTCCATATTCTCATTTTCCCATTAGTACATAAGGTTTTTTTGAATGTACCGTCCCTGTCCGTATTTCGGCCATTTTGTCAAAGTTTTGACCCCAAATTTACGTCAAATTGAGCATTTTGTCAAACTTTTTGGGGGTAAAATGGGTCATTTTGAGCATTTTGTCAAAACACCATTAAAAAAGCCTTGATTTATAAGGTTTTTTTAAAAGTCATTTTGTCAAAGTTTTTGGTTGTACTTTGCTCCGTTTTTTTCATTTTGTCATTGTACTCTTGAATGGCTTTTTGTAGTTCGTCTGTAATTTGAAATTGCCAAAACGGTAATGATGTTTTCATATGTAGACCAGCACATATATATTTGAACTTTTTATTTAACAGAAATGTAAGAAGTCGTCTGTCGTAGCAATAAAAGAAGTTCATTAAAATCCCCCATATGCAAAAAATTCAAGTACAGAATCGGCTTATGAAGCCGACTCTGTTTCATTTAGTTCTTGTTGTTTTTATTGAAGTCCATTTTCAACAGTTCTTGAAGAAAAGTATGCCTTCTAAAATTCTCAACTTTCCCAATAGCATAGTTCAATGTTTCAGCTTGGGTAAGCAGTACACATTTTTCTTTGGCCCTTGTGATAGCAGTATAAAGTAAATTTGCACTCAATTGAAATTTGTGGGATCTATCAGCGACAATTAGAACGGCTGGAGCAGCATCACCTTGACTTTTATGTATAGTAATACACCAAGCATGAAGTAATTGTCCTATTTCATTGAAATTCATTCTGACCTTTCCAATATCGTTATAATCAATGATTATCCCATTTTTATTTTTTTCTTTACGTTTTTCTAGCTCATATTCTTCAGGATCATATTTATGTCTATTTTTGCTTAAGTTTTCTTCTGCATCTTTAACAATATCAACAAGAACGCCTTTATCTCCATTTACAAGTTCAATAGCTTCATCATTGTAATTGCAGATATCATACATGTTTTGTGTGTTAATTATGTAATCTCCAACTCTAAATAAAGTAATATCCCCATAAGAATGCTCCTTCTTATAACCATCTTGAGGATTTACTTTTTCTTGAACGTATTTGTTTATTTCTACTGTTCCAATTTTACCTTTTTTGGTTGGAGATAAAAGCATAATATCTTCGGCTGGGTACATTTTTAAATAAGCATCATAGTAATGTTTATATCCATTTTCCATATGTCCCTGTTCTACACAGTGAAGAATAAAGTCATTTCCAAATAACTTTTTTCCAGAGAAATCATTTGAAATAAACTTTTCTTTTAGTCTTATCTTTGTTGCAATATCGATGATTCCACCTTCTTTTTGGCGGAAAATAATATCAAGAACAGTTTTAGGAATCTCTCCGGATTCAATTAAATCATGTAAAATATTTCCTGATCCTACTGCTGGAAGTTGGAATACATCGCCTACAAATAATATTCTTGCTTTCGGGTTTTTAATTTTTCCTAACATCATACTTCCAATAAAAATGTCCATCATGCCAGCTTCATCAACAATTATAAAATCTTCAGTTATTTCAACTAACATTCTTTCATTTTTATCTTGACCCCATCCAATTTTTCTATGTATGGTTGTTGCTTTTACACCAGTATATTTTGTAGAGACTTTAGCTGCTTGAGCAGATGGAGACATAAACGTATATGTAAGTTTAAGTTCATTAAGAAGTTCTACTAGGAATTTTAACATTTGCGTTTTGCCCGATCCGGCATACCCAATGAGCATACCAACTCTATACTTCTTAATCATTTCAAAAAAGCCACGTTGCTGATCAGTTAAACTAAATCCATATTTCTTTTCCATACGTTCAATAAAATCATTAACTTCAAAGTGTAATTCTTCGTTGTCTGCAAGCATTTCTTTTAGTTTTTTAGCGATAAAATACTCTGCATTATATGTCCTTTGTAAAGCGATCTTATTATCAATTATTTTTAATCCATCGGTACTTTCAATTTCTTTTTCAATTTCACTTTCGCTTAACTCAAGGATTTCACTAGCTGATTCTAATAGCTCATTTCTTTTTATGTATGTATGACCGTTTTGCTGGTTTTCCTCAATGGTGTATTTTATACCGCACCTAATTCTATTTGGATCGTTATGCTTGATACCCATTTTTTTTGCAATAACATCTGCTTTTTTGAATCCAAATCCACTTACTAAAGTGATGATGTATGGATTTTCTTCAAGCTTTTGAACAGCATATTGTCTGGTTCCGCCTAATTCCTGTGCAAGTTTTAAAATAGCTTCGTATGTAATTCCGTATTTCCCAAACTTACCTAATATCTCTTTATATTCTAATGTTTCCATTACTTTTTGATAGATTCGCTCAAATACAATGGGACCAAAACCATGTACTTTTTCATAATCAAATTTTCTTTCTTTGATAAGTTCAATTATATCGTCATTTTCACTATACACCTTATATACTTCTTCAAGTTGTAAAGGAGTCATTAGTGTAGCAAGATACTCCTTTTGTCCTTCTGTTGATTCTGGAATATCTTGATAAATCGAAATGCATTTATAGCTTGCTCCATATTTAGGATGCATCTCATCTAATTCAATAATCGCTTTATATTCAATCCCAAGGTCTAAACGTGGCATAACTCCCTTAATTGAGCAGTTACCCCAATTGTTTAATTTAATTTCGCAGTTATTTGTGGTACAAGCATAAATTTTAAAATCTCCGTTTGAATATACCAATTTTTCTGGTACTAATGTTGTTTCAATTTGAGACATTCAATTCCTCCTATTCGTTAATATCTAAAATTCTATGTAACTTTGACTTATTTTCTGGAGATAAATTTCTTTTCCCGGATAGAAATAAAGACATCATTGTTTTACTTATACCAATTTTTTGAGCAATAAAATTTTGCTTTAATCCTTTGTCTCTTATTAGTTTTTTGTACTCCAATCCATTAATCACCTCTTTTTGGTTAAACTTTTGTTTACCGATAACAAAAAAGCACCAATATAAATTGGCACTTAATATATATCATTTTTTCATTTTAAAAGTCAACCTTTTTTAAAATTTTAATTTCTATTTTTTAAAATTTCTTTAGCTTTACTTCTCAATTGTGCTCCAAGGCCGTTCCCAATCGACTTTAATAAACAAAGCATTTCTTCTCTAGTTAATTCGTCATATATGCTATTATCGCTATCTTCAAACATTCCAATGCCAGCTAAGTTTGTTTTACGTTTTTTATTGATGTAGTTATTGTATGCTACCGTAGGACTTGTCCAATCTCCCTGTGCTGTAATAGCTACCATATCTCCGTTTGTAAATTCATCAACCCACATAATCGCAGCTTTACGTAGACTATGAAAACTTAAGTTTCTTTTTGGGTCAAATCCAGCTTTTTTAATTAAGCGTTTCATCATATCATCAATTGCTGTATCGCTAATATCAAAAATTAATTCATCTTCACCTTTATCTCCATGTGCTTCTTTGATCAAAAAATATAATTTTTCATGTATTCTTTTTTCGATTAATTTTGATTTGTCGAAGAAGTCAGATTCAATAATGTACGTGTGATCATCGTCTTCACTTTTTCTGAAATGTGACATTTTTAACTTTCTAATGGCGCTTTTTCTGATACTTGTGGTTCCTGCGGTAAGAATAAGCGCTCTTTTTTTAAGACCGTCTCTTTGTTCCTGTAATGCCAGATCAGCAAGCAACCAAACTTCATCAGGGGTCAAAAATCCTATATTTTTTGTGTCGTTCGGAAGATCCTTTATTTGTTTGAAAACAAAAGGGTTTACGTCATATTCGCATCCTTTAAGATATGAATACAAACTCTTGATAGTATTAATTTTACGATTAATTGTGCTGTTTTTATATTCTCCAGATTCAATCAACAGATTTTGATATTGAAAAATTTCTGGCAAAGAAACCTTCAAATCTTCTTCAGATAATTGTTCCAATTCTTTGTGCTTTAGAACTCTAAAAAATAAACGAATATCATTTTCATAAGCAATTCCTGTATTTTTACTTCTTTTCTCATAGTTCCTCAGAAAAGATTGAATATTTTCGAAAACAGATTGATTTCTTATGATTCCTACATTTTTAATCGCAAGCATTTTATCCCTCCTAAAATAATCTTGCTATATCTGGATTATAGCAAGATTAAAATTCTTTTGTCAACTATTCGCAAAATTTATTTTCAAAAAACCTTGACTTTTGAATGTAAATTTTTATATATTATCATTAAAGAGAAATGCTGTCAAGTATTTCTCTATCACGCACCACTAAAATAAAAGGGGGCGTATTTTAAAAATAACGTGAATTGCAGGTGATTTGTTTGAAGGGATTTTCTAGATTAACTTGGCAAGATGTTTATTATGACGGTTTTATCGATGATCAATATGAGACATTTGATGAGGATTCTCAAAAGATCATACGTTTTAGTAATCAACAAGATGATGAGGTGGTTCATTGCAAAAAATCCGAATGTACGATATTTTAAAAATAAAAATTCAAGATATTATAAAATGTGATTTTAGAATTAATTTGAGTCCAGAAGAAGAATTAAATTTTATCATAAGACAGCAAAATACTCATCTCTTTAATCAATTAAGGATTGAGCGTGGATATGACACTCAAAGAATTAATGAATTAATATATGTGGAAGCGAAGCACAACAAAAAACGTGAAGAACATTTAAAGAAGTTATTGCGAGAAGGTTTTTATTATAATGACAAGAAATATGTACGTTTTGGTAAGAGTGCTTCTCAGGCTAAAGAAGGAATTACAGTTTTTATTGATGAAGAATATTTTGAGCGTTTGATGGAACGTAGTCAACTTGGAGTTAGTATTGATAAATGCAACATTTCTAAATATGAAAGTTATAGAAATTTGATTTTAAGTTCTTGTCTATTTGTAGAAGGAAATTTACCGTACATAGTTATGGTTGATGAATTTAAAAAGATTCTTCCAAATCAATATGTACGATATGCTGTAGAAAAAGATATTGAGTATACGGATAAAAACTCAGGTATTGTAAAAACTTTAAAGAAACAAAGGGTTATTGAAGAAGGTTTTAAAGATATTTCTCAATCACCCTTTGACGGTTTTGGAGTACATACGAAAGAAATTAGCGATTGGTTTAATAAAACATTGGACAATGAAAATAATTCTATCGCGTTCCAAATCAGATTACCCTTTTTGAAAGGAATGACGGTTGAAGTTCCTTTTAGGGAATTTTATAAAGAACACGGTATAAATAAAATCCAAGATATATTTGGAAATTGGCATGATGTTGAAAAAATTGATTGCATCTGGAATGTTACGATGTGGAAAGCACATGGGATATTTAAGAAGAATTTTGGTAGTGAAGCATGGAATGAATATCTAAAAAGAGTAAATAAATATCAATATCCAATCGGTATCAGTAAATATAGTCACAATAAAAAATTTCTAGATTTATATACCAAATTAAATTTTCAATATCTTCAATGTTTGAATTTGATAAATCCTAAATATATGGAACAATTTAAAAACAAAGAAAGAAAATTTAATACGCTTGATCTAACAAATCAGGATAAAATTATTAAGGTGGCAAGTTACTCTACAGAACTATTAGAGAAGATAATTAATGGAGAATTATTATACACTTTAAAATTTTTAGGAATCAATAATACAGGAAAAGCAAATATTTCTAGTAAATTTGTTGAAGCAATATTAATTAACACAGAAATGTTAAAAGACCCTTGTATAAAAAATACATTAAAAAGAAAATTGAACAAAACAATAACTCAAATGAAATATGGAAAGATATATGCGGAGGGCTTTTATCATATAGTTGTTGGTGATATTATTGGATATTTAGAGTATGCGGGAGGACTAAAACCTGTTGGATGTTTAAATGCAGGCGAGTTTTATTCAAAAAATTTGAAACAAGAAAATTGTTTGTCATTTAGAAGTCCTCTTGTAGATCCATCTGAAGTTAACAAAGTGAAGATTGTTGAAAATCAAATAACAAAAAAATATTTATCTCATTTTAAAGACCAAGACGTTTGTATGGTGAATATGCATGATTTGTCGATGCAACAACAAGGCGGAGCAGATATGGACGGAGATATTATCCTCCTTTGTCCCAATAAAATTCTTGTTGATGCAAAGATAGATTTACCTATTGTGGTTGATATTGAAGACAAAAAATCGGTTGATGAAGTCGAATATAATTTAGAAAATATAATTAAATATGAGTGTAATAGCAGAGATAGTCGAATTGGAGAAATAACAAATATTGCGACTTCTATTTTAAATCAATATACAGAAGATCCAGTGTGGAAGAAAATTAACCAAGACAATGTTGCACTTCTCAGATTGTATCAAGGAAAAGAAATCGATTTTGTGAAGACAGGTTTTAGATGGGTTATCACGAAAAACTTACGTAGATATTTAAAACGTCTTCCTCATTTTATACTTTACAATTATCCTAAGAAATTAAGGGTATATAATCGAATTAAAGAAATTAATAAGCAGAGTGATCCAGAGGATAGGATTCCTTATAATTCATTCAAATCGCAAACTGCAATGAATGAACTTTGTGAGTATATATGTCAATGGGAAAGACAAAATATTAAATGGGACAATAAAGTTTCTAATAATGGTTATTTGCTTATAGATAATACGCTTGATTTATCAAATCAACATATTATAAACAAAATAAAGAGTATATATAGTGATTTTAAGAAAGAATTTTTGGAAGTAATAAAGTTGGATGATGAAGATGCTTTAGATATTCTTTATGACAAGTATAAAGAAAAAATATTTAAAATTAATATTGATAAAAAGCTATTAGCAAACTATTGCATAAAAGTAGCCTATCGTTCAATTAGTGAAGAGAAACATTTATGTTGGGTTATATTTGGGGATGAGATGTTAGAGAATTTAAGAACAAATTCGCCCAAAAATATTCAGAAAAAAATTATTGAAGTTTCATCGGGTGATCCAGAAGGTAAGGAGTTTTTGGGTAGATACTACAAAATTGTTGAAGTTGGTGTAGGTAGAAATGCATCTTGACCAATTAATTGAAGAATATCAGATGACTGATGATGAGCAAGTAAAGGATGAGTTATTTAAGCAGTTTACAGATCAACTGTGGAAAAGCAAATATCGGCTAACTAAATACAAGAAAAAATATAATTTCAAAATAAATGAAAAAGCATTAAATTATAGAGAAGATTTGATTGAGCTATTTAAGAAGTATCAGAATATTGAATGTGATTTTGTGCGAAGTTCTTTTTACTATAAGTTAATCCCTCCAATTGATACAATAAGAATTACAATTAATAATTTGTATGCGATATATTTTGACAAAGAATCATATTATGATAAAAAGTATTATGAACTATTGAAAGTTCCTAAGAAAAAATATTATGAAACAATTAGTGGATTAAAAAATGGAATCGAGATCAATTTTGAAGAAATTAAAAACAAAATTGAAACATCTTTAAAGCAATCCGAAATCATTAAACAAAAAAGTATTAATAGAAAACTTGATTTGTCATGGTCAGAGTATAAAAAATTAATTAACGGGTTTTTAAGAAAAACATTTGATAATTATATTCCCATTGAACAATACGAAAAAAAACATGGATGGGAATTGAATGTATCAATTGATGGTTGGGATGATGATCATTTTACGGTTCGATATTTTTGTAAAAGCCTGAGTGGATATTTAAGAGATTATAAGAGAAACTGCTTGGGCTTTAAGAAAAATGATAAATTGAAGTCATGTGATGTTTGCGGGAAGTTGTTTAAGGTAGTTGGAAGAAATCATCGTATGTGCAAAGACTGTAGTATTAAAAAACAAAAAGAAAAAAATAGAGAGTATGCTAGAGAGAGTATGAGAAGAAAAAGAGAAAATAAATGTGGCTATTCGGATTATTGAGTTGAAACCAAAATATCAACATCCATTATTACAAAAAATGGATTGGCTAAAGGAGTGTCATCAATGGATAAATGCAATAAATGTAAAAATAGATATTACAAAAAATTGGAGGCTAAATGTAGATTGGACATGGAGCAATTTCACAAACCAGAAGATGAAGATTGTGAGCATTTTAAGTCGAGGTACATTGAGTATCCTTTGACCATTCAAGGTATACAAAACAACTTTACTAAAGATGGAATGCGAAATATGTATGACTGCGGCACGTTGGTAAAGATCAGCCCTTGTGGGGAAGAATACAGCAACAAAACCTATTTAGGCATACTGCTTGGCGATCTGCCAATAGGTGCGTTTATTTCTTTTCATCATGATGACCAAAAACTGCATATAAGTCCGCTCTGTAATCCAGCTATATTCGTTCCAGAGTTGAAAAAGATTATCTACGGTTGTGAAAGCTGGTGGGGAGAAATTGAAAGCCCCGAGGACTTCAAAGAAATAACATCCGAGGACATAAACAATCTATGGTATGTGCAACTTTTGAAGGTAATGACAGGAAAAGAAGATGAACCTCCCGTTGGAAATTGATTTGTCGATTTCAACTATAAAATCCGAATACCCATAAATGTTAAGGGTTTTTGGTCAATTTATAATATATGAAAAAGCATTGTAATTGTTTATTTTATTAAGAGTTTTTAAACTTCTATACTTACAGTATGGATATACATACAAAAAAATATCTTAGGCGGCTATGCCGCTTAAATAAAAAATAAAAGGGAGATTGATAAAATGAATAAAGTTGAACTTTCTAAGGTAGTTGCTGAAAAACTAGGTATTCAAAAGAAGGATTCTGAAGCAGTAGTATCTGCTGTTTTTGAAACAATTGGTGAAGTTCTTGCTTCTGGCGAAGAAGTTAATGTGTCCGGTTTTGGTCGTTTTGGCGTGAAGCAAACAAAGGAGCGTACGGCTAGGAATCCAAAGACTGGCGAAGAAGTCAAAGTTGAAGCTTCTAAGAAGCCGATTTTTAAAGCAGCTAAGGCCCTAAAGGAATCCGTTAAAGGTTGATTATTTATGAAGGGGACGACTTATCGTCCCCCTTTCATCTATACCACCTAAATAATGAGGTAACTGAATGAATAAAAATAAGACGATATATGTTTTAGATACAAATGTTCTTTTATCTGATCCAAATGCTATTTATTCATTCGGAGATAATAATATTGTGCTTCCTAGCGTAGTTCTTGAAGAACTTGATGCAAAGAAAAAATTAATGGATGAGATTGGCAGGAATGCACGTTATATTTCTAGAATGTTGGATGAACTTCGTCAAAAGTCCAGTCTTCATGATGGAGTTTTATTACAAAATGGTGGTTTTTTGCAGGTTATTATACATAAGCAGGATTCAGATATTTTTGATATTTTCTACGATAATAAAAATGATAATGCAATAATCTCGGTTGCCAAAGATTTGTCAAAAGATAACCCTAATACAATTCTTGTTAGTAGAGATGTATTAGTTCGAGTTAAAGCTGATATTGTTTCTGTAAAATCAGAGGATTATCAGTTTGACAAAATTGTTGATTCAGAAGACGAGTTATATAAAGGTTATTCTGAGATTTATGTTGAGGATGAATTAATTGATTTTTTCTATAAAGAAAAATTTATTAAAGTTAATTCTAAACTTGAAAATTTTCCTGATAATCATTATTTCATTTTGAAATCTGATTTAAATGAAAATAAAACTGCTATTGGAAGAAAAGTTAAAAATAAAATTGTCCCCTTATATAATTATACCGGGAAAAGTGATGTTTTTGGATTAAGACATAAAAACGTTCAACAATTAATGGCTTTAGATTTACTTTTAGATGATTCAGTTCCTATTGTAACTCTTTCGGGAAAAGCGGGAACTGGAAAGACACTCATTTCTTTAGCTGCTGGTCTTCATCAAAAATTAGATTTGCAAAAATATAATAAGGTTCTTGTTGCTAGACCTATTGTGCCAATGGGTAAAGACATTGGATATTTGCCGGGAGAAAAAGAAGAAAAATTGCGTCCTTGGATGCAACCTATATATGATAATCTGGAATTTCTATTTGACTGTAATTCTGATGATGATTTAGATAAAACACTTCAGGGTTATGAAAATATTATACATATAGAAGCGCTCACTTATATTCGCGGACGTTCGATTCCAAAACAATTTATTATTATTGATGAAGCACAAAATTTAAGTCAGCATGAAGTTAAAACAATAGCCACCAGAATTGGCGAAGGTAGCAAGTTAGTGCTTTGTGGTGATCCTTATCAGATTGATAGCCCATATCTGGACATGTATTCAAATGGATTGACTTATGTAATTGAAAAATTAAAAAATTATAGTATTTCTGGTCATATCACTTTATCTCGCGGTGAGCGTTCAACCTTGGCTCAATTATGTGCTGATATACTATAAAAATAAAAAAGGGAGATTGATAATGGCAAAACGAAACAATTCTGTTTTATTTAAAGGAAATCTTGAAGTTGATACCATGGAAATAACAGAAGAAACGAAAGAAGGCGTTTTTGTTTACGACCTTCTTTCTGAACTTCGGAGATTTGATGGAAAGTGTGTAGCCATTTCAATTAAGGAAGAATTTCCTGTGGAACCGAAGGGGTGATTAGATGAAAATCACTCCTGAAGTTAAGCGAAAACCAACAGAAGATTTAAATTCATATTTGATAAGACTTGGAGATAATTTGGAGCTTTATGAACTCACTTGGACTCAAGTCGCCGAACTCTTGAATGAAGAATGTGGAGAAGAATATAGCGAAGCAAAATGGCGTAAGGATTATGCGTCTTATCTTCGCTGGAAGGAATTCTTAACTGAAAAATTAATTAAAAGTGACGAATACATAAAAGAGATTGAAGATGCTTCCTTGAATCTTCAAAAAGAAAAAGTAAAATTTCAAGATCAGAAACGAGAATTTAATAATCTCGTTCGTAAACAAGCTCGTTTTGAACATCTCAAAGAAGAAATTAATAAAGCAATATTAGAAGTTTCAAAACAAAAGCCATTGGTATTTAAGTATAAAAATATTCAACCTTCAAGAGTTAGAGCTAATGTTTTATGGTCAGACTGGCATTACGGAATGGATTTTTCTAATTCTCTCAATACATATAATCCAGAAGTTTTTCGTGAAAGAGTTGAAATACTTGTTAGCAAAATAATTGAATATGGATTAAATCATAATGTAGACACTCTAACTGTTGGCGCACTTGGAGATTTTGTGTCTGGTTTAATACATGTATCTACTCGTGTTGAAGCTAACGAAAATATTATTAAACAAATTCAAGTTGTCTCTGAGGTTTTTGCAGAATCATTAGCGGAATTGTCCAAACATTTTAGATTCGTTCGTTTTATTAATATTATAGGAAATCATGCTCGGTTAATCCCAAATAAAACGGAGTCAATATTTACTGAAAATCTCGAAAATCTTATTCCGTGGTATCTTGAAAGTCGCTTAAAAGATTTTAAAAACATTGAAATCTATCGAGATGTTGATGGATATTTCGTTGATAAAACATTTGATCCTGCACATGTTTATGTTCATGGAGATTTAGATAATGTATCTAATGTGGCAAAAAATTTACCACAAATTTTAGGTATTGTTCCCCGTTATATTTTCGCAGGACACATTCATCATGATACAGTCAAGGAATATGGGCGTACAAAGGTTATTACAAATGGTTCCTTGATTGGTTCTGATTCATATGCAATGGCTAATCGCTTTTATGCGGAGCCAATGCAAAAAATGCACATTTTTAATGAAAAAGGTAATATAGAATATACAATCGATATTACATTTGATGAGTGATTACTTATGACAGGAGCAGAAAAATATGAAAACTATCTAAAACAACAGAAGTTTGAGATAGTAATATTTGGTGTAGATCAATTAAAAGCTATTTATGATCTAACTGGAAGATTGGATACTGAAGATTTCATACAAGCCTTAAGTAGATTATATGATGTAGCATTTGATATGGGGCGTCTGGATGTTTTAGACAGGACAATTGCTTCTATGTTTCAAGAAGAAGATGTAATTTGTGATAAATGGAATAAATGAGAGCAGCTACTCTCGGTATGCTGGCCTCCAGTCAGCCAATGCCAATATGCATAAAATACTGGGGGTGTAAGAGATATGATCTTGGAAGTTGAACAACCAAGCGATTTATTAGACAAAATCTATATTGAAAATTTAAAAGAGCGCAAAATTATTTTAAATCAAGATATTGAATCTACGGTAATTGAGCTTGTATGCGTAATGATCCGACATTTTAATGAAGAAGATCAAGATTTTCCGATTGAACAAAGAAAGCCGATAAAATTAATTATTAATAGTCCCGGAGGTTCAGCGTATGACGGTTTTGCTGCCGTAAATGAAATAATCACAAGCAAAACGCCAGTTCACGCAATTTGTTCAGGATATGCAATGTCAATGGCTCTCGCAATTTTTGTTAGTGCTCATAAAAGAATTGCATATCCATATACAAATTTTATGTATCATGAAGTGATGCATGGAGCTTCGGGTCGAAATAGTGAAATTGAACGCGCTACAGCAGAAGGAAAACGTATTCAAAAAATGTACGACAATATTATAACAAGCAAAACAAAAGTAGATCAGAAAAAATTAGATTCAGTAAAGAAAAAACAATTGGATTGGTTTTTTGGTGCAGAAGAAGCACTAGAAATGGGATTTGTTGACGAGATAATCAAATAAAATAATAATTTCATACCCTCCCTACCCTATTCCCAATAGGGATAAAATAAATAAGAACATAGAAAATTGAGTACAAATCCTCTTTGTACTCTTTTTTGTTTGTTTTTGTTTTTAGATGGGGGAAAGTCTGCTTAAGCAGATTTCGTAAGTTGGCTTTCTCCCGGCCATCCCCCATCTATATTTAGGGAGAAAATGAGGTGGAGAAAAATTAAATGGCAGGTAAAAAAAGTAAAATTATTAGCAATGAGACTATTAAAAAAATAGAATGCTTAAATTGTGGGAAAGAGAAAGCATCGACACATGCAAATTTTTACAATAATACGCATCCTTTATTCTCAAATTGTGATAAGTTTCCTGTGTGTAAAGAATGTATTACAAATTACATAGGAGAAAAAGACGCTACATTTATAAATCGTGTTTATATGATGCTTTCTCTACTTGATCGTCCGTTTATACCAACGCTTTGGGAAAGTACGGATGGCATTTGGTCAAAATATGTTACTCAAGTATCATCACTTCCTCAATATAAAGGATTAACTTATAAAGATAGTATATTTGAAAATAATAAATCAATAATTAGTTTTTTGGATGAAATTGATTCTGTTCAAGAATTTTCTCAAGAGGTGCTATCTAGATGGGAAGGCTTTGAACCATCAAAGATACGTAAATTAGAAAATTTTTATCAGGAATTAATATCTACATATGAACATGGTACTCCAATTCAAAGAAACCTATACAGAAATATTGCGATAACTCAAATTCAAGCAAATGATGCTATCGCTAATTCTGACCATAAAAAATATAAAGAACTTATGGATACCTTAAGTAGACTTATGAATGATGCAAATATTAAGCCTGTACAAGAGACGGGTGCAGAAGCAAATGGTATTTCTTCTTTTGGTGAATTTATAAAAATGGTTGAGGAAACCGAGCCAATACCTGAACCAAGAGATGAATTTAAAGACGTAGATGGTATTGGAAAGTACATTGATAAATGGTTTTTGCATCATATGCGTCGATTCCTCGGACTAACAAACGAGACAATGGAGGAATATGATGAAAAGATGCAAACAGTCACAAAGGAAGATTGATTTAGTATGGCTGGTTATTCAAATTTTCAAGTTAAAAGAAACAAAAGTAATGAATTAAATATCTATGAGAAAAAGAAACAAGTAAATAATATGGTAAAGAATTTATCCAAGGACGAGCGCTTAAGAAATGGAATTAAGTTGTGGGCTTCTTTTTATCGAAGCAATATTCATCGTTATATTGAAGATTATTTTGGAGTTAGATTACATACGTTCCAAAAAATAATTTTATATATGATGAGTAAGAATTCTTTCTTTCTTTGGTGGGCAAGCCGTGGATTGGGCAAAAGTTTTATTGTTGCACTTTACTGTTTGGCAATGGCTAGTTTAAAACCTGGCCTACCAATAGTAATCGCTTCTGGGACAAAAGGCCAAGCCAAATCAGTAATAACAGTAAAGATTGATAAAGAGTTACGTTTAAAATATCCAAATATAGCAAGAGAAATAAAACAAGTAAAAACGGGCGCAGATGAAACTGTATGTATACTTCATAATGGAAGTACAATTCATGCGGCAGCTAGTAATGATAATTCAAGGGGTTTACGTGCTGGAATTCTAGTCGTGGACGAGTTTCGTCTTGTAAAAGAAGAGGTTATTACTCGTGTTTTAAGGCCATTCTTGAATTACATTAGAAAACCTAAATTTTTAAATTTGCCGCAATATAAAGATAGACAAAAGGAATTTGCAAAATTTGAAGAGCCGCAAGAAGTGTATTTGAGTTCAGCGTGGTTTTCTTCTCATTGGAGTTATACTAAATTTCAGTCATTTTTAACTTCAATGTTGCAAGGTAGAAATTATTTCACTTGTGCCTTTCCCTATCAACTTGCTATACATCATGGATTGCTGTCTGAAAGTCGCGTGGAGCAAATGCGAACAGAAGGGGATTTAGATGCAATTGGTTGGCAGATGGAAATGGATACTCTACCTTATGGAGAATCCGAAAAGGCATTTTTTAAATTAAATGATATTGAAAAATGTCGAACTATAGTAAAACCATTTTATCCTATGGACAGCGTGTCATTCTTAGAAAATAAAGATAAACCAAAATTAAGAGGAAAGAAAAATATAATAGGTCTTGAAAAGCAAGCAGGCGAAATAAGGCTTGTATCAATGGACGTTGCGTTAATGAGTGGTAATGATAACGACAACACAATCTTTACGTGTATGAGATTATTGCCAGATGGAACTAATTATATAAGACAAGTACCTTATATAGAGAGTATGCATGGAATTCATTCAGAAGATCAAGCCATTCGTTTAAAACAACTTTATACAGATTTTGAAGCAGATTATGTTGTGATGGATACCAACGGTAGTGGTATGTCAATTTATGATTATTGTTCTCGGATCTTATATGACAAGGAAAGAGATGTGGAATATCTGCCTTGGACAGCTATTAATAATGATGATATGAAAGATCGTGTGACAGACCCTAATGCTCTTCCAGTTGTATATTCTATGAAAGTTGTCAAGGCAGAAGTAAACCATGAAATTGCTGTATGGCTTAAGACGGCTTTTGAAAAAAGATTGATTAGACTATTAGTAAATGATGCTGAAGGGAAAGAATATTTAATTGAAAAACATGAACTAATGAATAAAACTCCATATGAACATGCTATGTTGCTAAGACCTTATGTACAAACAACGGCCTTAGTTAATGAATTAATTAATCTTGATTCAGAAGTTAGAAATGGGTTTATTAAACTTACAGAGAGAGGTAGATCTAGAAAAGACAGATATTCTAGTTTAGGTTATGCTAATTACGTAGCAAGAATTCTTGAACAAGAAAATTTACAAAAAGCAGAAGAAGAAGTAAACGTTTTAGATTATTTATACATTTGTTAAATAAATTATATTTTAATAACAAAAGAAAGGAGGTAATATATTGCCTAGAGGAAGACCACGAAAGAATGCAAACGCAAAAAAAGAAAACGAAAATAAAAATGTTCAGAATGAAAATTTTGTTGGCGAAGATTATGCAAAGAAATTTTTTTCTGCAATGCAAAACATGATGAGTGGCAATGCTGCATGGTTATTCAATCCTATTTGGACGAATGAGATCCTTAAGGATATAAACATGCATCCTCAGAAGTTTTCAAGAGATCGCATAAAAGAACTTATCGCCAATCCTAGAGCGCATGAAAAAGAACTTAGAGAACTAAGTCAATATCTTTTCGATATAACGATGCAGATGAAACGACTCATTATTTATATGTCCGAGATGTTAACCTTTGATTGGCTTTTAGAGCCAATCGGAGTTGATCCTGATGAAATGACAAAACCAGCATTTTTAAAGTCATTGAAAAGAGTTACACAATTTATGTATGACTTAGATCCGAAGATGCATCTCCCTGATATTGTACAAGGTATGTTACTTGAAGATGCAAAGTTTATGTATCTCTGCGAAGGTGAAAATGGATATTATTTCAAGGAACTTCCGAGTGATTACTGCAAAATATGGAAAAAAGGCGAAATGGGTTATGAGTATGCTTTCGATCTCACCTATTTCTTACGTCCCGGCATTTCACTTGATGATTTCCCTCCTGAGTTCAAAGTTTATTTTGATAATTTTATTAATGGGGAAGACTATAAAAATAATAAAAATAAATTTAAAGAGCGTAGATGGTTTTATTGGCAAACTTTAGACCCATCACGCGCTGTTGTTTTTAAATATGATCAGAATCGTGTTGGACAAACTCCTGTGTATGCAGGTTTATTTTTAGATGCTAATGAAATTGCTACGTTTAAAGAATTACTTAAAAGCAAAACAGCTTTAGATGTATATAAACTCCTTGTTGCAAAAATTCCTTTGGAAAAAAGTGAAAATAAAACTAACAAGAAGGATAATTTTTCCATACATCCTGAAACCGCAGGCAAATATATGGCTGCAATTCAAAATGTAATTCAGCAAGGAATTCGTATTGTCACTTCTCCGATGGAAATTGAAGCAATCAATCTTAATCAGGCAGAAACAAAAGATAGTATTGTTGGTCTTGGTAACAAAGAGTTTTGGGATACTTCTGGTACAACTTCCCTTCTATTTAGCGGAGACAGAATGAATGCCTCAACGATGAAAGCTTCTTTACGAACAGATGAAACATTTGTGACCCATTTGTATCGTCAATTCGCTAGGTTTTATAATTACAAATTCAAAGAGATTAGTGGAAAATACCAATGGAGAATACATTTTGAAGGAACAATTTTTGATCGCGAAGATCGTATTGAAAGAGCAATGAAACTTATTCAATTTGGTGCTCCAATTAGTTATGTCGCGGTTGCACAAGGAAGAACTCAACAAGAGTTTATCAATATGCTTAATCTTGAATCAGCGCTTGGGATGCGTGAGAAAATGCAACCACTTGTCTCTGCTCATACTGTTTCAAACAAGAAGAATGGTAGACCACAATCTGACGATTTAGAGAATGAAAATTCAGAAGCAACACGAGATAATGAATCAAATATTCGCTAAAATCAAATAAATATTTACCCAAAGATACTGGTCAAAGTCATTTTCGTTTTAATTTTAAAACACTTTAAAGGAGGTGAGATATTGGATAACAATCGAAACATTATACCTGTAAGGTTTGAAAAAATAGAAGATTCATTAGATAAATTTATAAAAATGAAGGTTTATATCGCAAATGTTGGGGAGAATTATAACGCTTCTTATTTTTCAAAAGATGTTTTATCAAAGATGGCTGAAACCCTTCCTTATACCCCTCTTACCGGATTTATTGGCAAAAATCAATTTAATGAAATTGATTTTCGTGCTCATGAGGAAGATTTGATTAAAATTGTTGATCCTGATAGTGGGGAAACAGATTATAAATTTAAGTACTTGGGATTCGCATATGGGCTAGTACCCGCCGATCCTGAATGGAATTTTGAGTTTAAACTGTGTCCAGACGGAGTTACACGAGAATATTTGACTTGTGTGGTTTACTTGTGGAAAAAATGGTCAGACGTTATTGATATATTCGAACGTGACGGCTGGTCTAAGAAGCATTCAATGGAACTAACAAATTGCGAAGGATATATTGATGAAAATGATAAATTATTTCACTTTACTTCTGCTGTCTTCGACGGATTGTGTGTTTTAGGAAATGATGTGGAACCCGGAATTCCATTTTCAACTATAGAAAAATTTAATATGAAAAATTTCAATAAGCATCTTAAAACTATGTTCGAAGAATTTAATGTTTATTTTTCAAATAAGGCTTCTAAATCACTTGAAGGAGGTGAGAGCAAGGTGTCTAATAAAGAAAATTTTCTCAAAAAAGAAGACTGGGGTACTGGAGAGAAAATCGAAATTGATCTGTCCAAAGAGGCTGCTTCAAACGATGCATGGGGAGATGTTGATAAGACCAAGCTTCGAAACGATATCCTTAAAGCATCCAATTATAAAACCCTCGTCACTAAATGTTATCTCATAGTTGAAGGTGGATGGGAGGACGCTCCCTCTAATCATTTAAAATACCCAGTTTGCCAAATCAAAAATGGCAAACTTGTATATAACATCAATGGAGTTCAAGCCGCTCTACAGAGATTACATCAGGAGGGAATCACATCTGGTTCTCCAATTGATAAATTGAAAAAAATTTATCGAAAACTAGGCTTGGACACATCAAATTTCACAAAGGAGGGAGACAGTTTGTCTAAAAAAGACCTATTAACAAAATTCAAACTAACTGCTGGTCAAATGTTTGATGAGTTCAACAGAGTTTTAAGTGAGGTAACATATAAAACCGAAGATTGGTGGACTGGTCAATTAGTAGAGCGTCCTCGTTTTTTCCTTAAAGATTATGATGAATCATTCGTATATGTTGTTGACTTTGCTAACGATTGCATGGATATGAAACTTTCTTACACTGTCGAAGGTGACAATATTAAGATTGATTATTCTAGCGCAACTCGTATTAAATATACGCCTGTTGATTGGGAAGGTGGCGTTGAGGATGATCCTGACTACGACAATGATGTAATCATTGACTCTGTTCAAGATTATGCTCGTAAAATTGACAGTGAAGCAAAAGAAAAATTTTCCGCTATCAAACAACAGCACGAATCTACAAAACAAGAATATGAAGCACAAATTGCTTCTCTAAAACAAGAATGCGAAGCAAAATTACAAGAACATCAAGATACTGCATTTGTAGCTATATCTAAACTAGAATCTGCAAATGCTGAAATTGAACAACTTAAAGCACAATTAGCAGAACTTTCTGAGTTTAAAGCGTTTAAACTTGAACAAGAGAAAAATGAAAAAGTTGATTCGTTAATTGAAGAAAATTCTAAGTTTTTCTCTGTTGAAGAAATTGATGAATGGCGCAACAAAGGTAAAGAATGTGATTCTTATGAGTCATTTGAAAAAGAATTTAAACTTGCTGCTTTCTCAAAGATTAAAGAATTTATTGGTAATGATAAATCTGAAAAACGCTTTGCATTTATTGAGAAAACAGAGGATAAGTCACAAGATGAATCTGATGTTTTCTCAAGACTAAAAAATAAATTTGAAAAAGAATAATAAAGGAGAAATGTAAAAAATGGCTTATACGGTACTTAATGTTGGCAAATATGCTGCTAAAAATGTTGAATCTTACAACAAGGATGTTCAGGCACCTTTTGATATGCCTAATGGTAGCCTTGTTGCTCTCGCTGGTCTAGTAAGTGGTCAGAATGATGTTTATGCAGCTACTCCTGTAGCTGACGTTACTAAACAAGAGGTTCTTCTTGTACATGGTCCTGAAATTATCGAGGTTAATGGTCTTCGTGTACCACTAACTGATGTATCTAATTTCGTTAATCCGGCTAATCGTCCCACTCGTGCAATCCATCTTAAAGTTGGCGACGATATTACTCTTACTACCGAAGGATTTTCTAGCACTCCAACTGTTGGTAAATATGCGGTTCCTGCGAATGGTCAATTGACTTTTGCTCCTGCTGACGATCTTTCAGGCAATACGTTAATTGCTTTTGAAGTTATTGCACAGACAACTATTACTGTCGGTCAAAATCGTAAAACAGCTTATCGTCTACTTTGTGTTCGCTCACTTTAATTAAAGTAAATTATACATATTGGAGGAATATACAAAATGCTAAACAAAGTACAACGTTTTAACAAAGCATACTATTCTATGCCTAATGACTTTAAGGAAATTGTTCAAGCTGGAGTAGAACTTTTCTATCACTATCGTCATGATACGGTTCAAAATCCTGAAATCAAAAGTAAATATTCTCAATATGCTCAAGGCAAGTATCAAGAAAAGGAAGCAATTTTCAATAAGAGCCTTCGTGCATTTGCAAATAAGATGGCTGGACTAGGTGTGGATTCTCCTATTGGCGAAACCTATGCAGCTATGCACCCAACTGTAAAAATGGCTACTTTTGCAGTTATTAGCCAAATGATTGATATTATTATTCCTGAAACTGTACTTGAAGATTTTTATCAATTCTCTGAAGTAAAAAATGTTGGTTGGGGAGATAATCTTGTATTCAATGTTCCTTCCAATGATTTATTCGTTGTTTCTAAGGCTGCTGACGGTATTAAGACTGGTGTTCGTCAACGTATTCTTGGCACGGACGTAGTTCTAAATCCTGTAGGCCATCGGATTACTGCTGGTGAAGACATGTACCGTATTCTTGCTGGTAAGGTTAACTGGGGCGACTTCGCTATGCGTATCGTTGGCAGTATTGAAACTGAAATTACTGTTGAAATTGCAGACGCTATTTTCGGTAGTTATTCTTCTCTTGGAGCCAAATATAAGGAAACTGGCGCATTCGACCAAGGTAAATTTATCAATCTTGTTGACCGTGTAACTGCGTTCAATCTTGGTTCTAAGGCTTCTGCATTTGGCACTCGATATGCGTTATCGAAAATTGTTCCTGCAGATCAGTATTTCCGTTTTGGACTTGGAGAAGAGTACAACCGTACTGGTTATCTAACTAACTTCCAAGGTACGGATCTGTTCGCTCTCGAACAACGTCTCATTCCTAATACCGATGAGTTTGCAATTGATAATCAAACGGTTGTAATTGTGTCTGCTCCTTCTAAGCAACTTGTTAAAATTGGCTTTGAAGGAGAAACAGTTATCACTCAAAGTGACATCAATCAAAACGCTGATAATAGCATGGATTACACTATTTATAAGAAGTGGGATATGAAGATCGTCACTTCTGGCCGTTATGCTCTATGGCAAAACATTTCTTAATAATTTGTAAAAAATAAAAGTTAGAGGAGGAGCAATCCTCCTCTTTATTTTATCAAAAGGGAGAATCAAACGATGGCTACACAAAAAACAAAAATTGAAAATCAAGTACAAGATACTGTTCAAGTTGATCCTGAAAAGGAAAGTATGAAAAATGAAATTGAACAATTAAAACAACTTGTTCAATCGCTTATAGAAGCTAATAAATCAAATAATAATCAAGAAGAACAAAAAGATAATTATAAAAAGAGTATCTATTCAGATATTGAAGAAGAAATAGACATCTCTCCTACTGCTCGAATTAGACTTGTAAGTTTAACAGTCGGCGGACTAAATCTTCGTGCTCTTCATCATATTGTGAGAATCCCTGATTTTGGCAATAGTATTACAGTTTCTTTTGAAGATTTGCGTTATATAGTTAACAACCATCCAGATCTCGCAAGGGATGGAGCCTTTATTATTTTGAACGAAAAGGCAGTTAAGGCATTATATCTTGAAAATGATTATAAAAATTTGTTAAACAGAAGCGATATTGAGCAAATTGTAAATACAAGCGCAATTTATTTGGAAGAATTACTTAAAAAAGTTACTAAGGTTCAACTGCAAGCAATTGTACATCAATTTATCACTGAGATTGCAAAGGGTAATCCTAAATATCTTGATCGTAACAAATTAGCTGTATTAAGTGATCATGTTGGCACAGATATTTATCAATTAGCAATGGAATTAAGTGTATGATTATAGGGGGCTATTTATGACACCCTATCAGACAATTTATTCTCGTTTCTCAACAAAAGTTCAAGATTACAATCTTGATGCTTTATATCAAAAATCTGTTGATTCTTATGAATCTTTTTTAAAGGGTTTTTTGATTAGCGCAATTCCATTTTTTGTGTATTGTCAAAAAGACTTAGAAGATCGAGATGATGATGCACAAATTTTCAATGTTGATTTAAATGGTATAGAGCAAGAGATTCTTGCAACTCTTATGCAATATCATTGGATGGACAGAGAAGTAAATAATATTGAGCAAATGAGATTGGCTTTGTCAAATTCAGATTTTAAACGTTATGCTGAATCGCAAAATTTAAAAGCAAAAATGGATGAACGCGATAGCATTATGGAACGTGCCAATGGACTGATGATTCAGTACAGTTATAAAAACTATAATCCCGAAGGGAGTTGAGAATTATGGGATATTATGATGCTTATAATGCCATATTATCCGTTCAAAAATCAACTCCAAGGGATTCTCGTATTGCATTAACGAAAAGGTCTATTGAATCTGATTTTTTCGCTAGTCCATCATATTATCGGGTAGATGCATATCTCCCTTCTACTCCACTTTCGTCTACTCCGCTAGAAGTGTGGATACTTGATGATAGTGATTCAAAGTTTCAAAAGCAATTTATATCTCACCCATCGCAAGAATTAGATAGTGGATATTTATTTTATTGGCCTGATATGGATCAATACTATCTAACTTATATCGCAGATAAAAATTTAGGTGATATTTATAGCCGTGGAACTGCAATGCGTTGCTTTTCATCTATTAAGTGGCTTGATGAGAATGGAGATATTCGAGAAGCACAATTCTGTCAACTAAGCACAAATTCATCTGTTCTCGGGTTAAATGATGGGCAAGTTCTAATTATGCCTAGCGAAAGACGGCAAATTACGATTCAGAATAATCAATTTACTGAATTGATTAAGAAAGAGCAGCGATTCATTTTTGATGGTCGTGCTTGGAGAACATTGAATATTGACCGTCTTGTTGACGGCATCATAACCTTAACACTTGAAGAGCATCAGATTGATCCTGCTAGAGATAATGTGGAACTTAGGATTGCCGATTACTATAATAGCGTTCACGAGAAGATTATTAAAATTTTAAATGGGGATTTTATTCAACTGTCTGTTGGCGATATTACTCAATTAAATGTTCAAGTTATTGATAATGGAATTGTTGTAGATAAACCTATTGAATTTGAAAGTTCTGATGAATCTATTGCTACTGTTGATGAAAACGGACTTATTGTTTGTTTGTCCGAAGGTAATGTGGTGATTACTGCTTCTTTGACAGATGATAATAAGGTATTTAGTAAAATCAATATCCAAGTCAATGCTGTTGCTGAAGATAATTATGTTATTACTATTTCCGGTTCTGATGTGTGTAAATCCAATCAAACTCAAACATACACAGCAGAAGTAAGAAACAATGGTGTTGTTGATAATAGTAAATCAGTAGAATGGTCATTATTGGCTGATGATAAATCAAGTTCTACAGCATTAGCTTTAATTACGCTACAAACGGGTACAAGCTGTACCATAAAAGCAAATAATAATCAACAGTATGGGTATGTTCAATTGCAAGCAAGATTAATAGATGATGAAACTGTCATTTCATTCAAACGAATTCAGATAAAGGGCTTATTTTGATGGGAGGTGATTAGGAATGGCCTTTTTGGAAGAATTGTCTAAATATAAAGAGAAAGTTGTAGAAATATTAATTAGTGACATGGATTTATGCAAGGCAGTTTATTACAATAATCAAAATTTTTTAGATCAAGATGATTTTGACACTTCATTATTAATTTATAATAATATTTTTCCTTTTAGGTTTATTCCTGATGCCGCCCAAACTCAAAAAACCTTTATTACTTTGACGTTTGGAAGGATTACTGCATCATCTTCGACCATTAAATCTGAAAGATTCTGTTTAAATGTTTTTACACATCGTGATTTATTTAGAACAGATTATAATGCAACTAGAGTTGATTTTATAATAAATAAAATAGATCAATTGATGAATCGGAAACGAAGCTTGTTAGGTTTAGGACAATTAGAATTTGGTTATTTAGATGACATTGTTGTAAACGATATGTTTCAAGGTTCAACAATTTGCTATTTACCGAAAGAATTTAATGTTAGGTGATTTGTCTATGGTTATTGATCGCCTAACTTTATTTTTAGGTAAGCCAGTTGAATTTAATGGAGTTTTGTTTTATTCCCCTACTATTGATGAGATTAGCGAAATTGGCGAAATAATGTATCATGTGCATTTAAATTTTGCAATGTTCGATAAGGAAAATATTTTCAAACAATTATATCAGGTATCAGATGAAGAATATAAGCAAATTGAGCAATTAGACGATTATGATGTTTTGACATTAAATGATATGATTGCTGGATATATTGCAAGTGCCTATTCGTTTTTTACAAAAGAAGAAGTAAAATTTGATAATATATCAAAAATATTTATTTCAAATAAACACGTTTTAATTCAAAAAGAAAATTATAAGCAGATTATAAATGTAATAAAAAAAATAAACGGTATAAACCAAGAAAAAGAAAAATTACAGTTTAAAAATGATAGAGTAAAGAAAAAATATGAACAACACATGAATCGAAAAAAGGCTATGATGAAGAAAAAAGAATTTGAACTTAAAGATATGCTGTCTGTTTTGTGTAACGCAGAAGGAAATGGTATTAATATCTTTAATGTGGGAAAGCTTACTGTTTATCAAGTTTATGAGCATTTTGAAAGAGTAAATATTATGGAAAATCATAAGCGAATGTTGGCTTTGTGGGCTAATACATTTTCGTTAAAAGAAGGAACTAAATTGGAAGATTGGATTGTTAGAACTAATTTTTAACCTCTCTTTGAGAGGTTTTTATTTTTCTCAAAATAAGGAGGATTTATAAATGGAATTAGGTCAATATGGTTTGAGAGAAGTGATGTATACTCAAGTTATTAATCTTGAGAATAGCACTCCTCTTATTTATCTCGATTTTGTAAACAGTGTGTCACTTCAAAATGGTGCCGATACTGTGTATGCCACTGGCGGACGCGGCGGTCCCCGTGTTTTGACATTTAATGGGGCTAAAACAGCTACGCTCACTATTTCTAGTCAAATTTTTACGCTATCTTCAATTGCTGTTATGACTGGCTCCGAAATTATTAAAGGTCAAACGGATATTTATGAAGTAGAAAATGGTCAGGTTAAAAATGTCGCTGGTGATTTGATTATAACTCTTGGTAAAACACCATCAGATGTTTTACCGGCAGTATTTAAATTTGTGAATGGTGTTATTACAACCCCTGTTGGAGTTTTAGGGGTAAATGGCAACGAAATTGAACTTGATCCTTTGACTGTTTCTGCTGGAGAAGAAGTTCAAGTTTTCTATCAGTGGCAAACCACAAACGACACTTATACAATTCAGGTTGATGCAGGTAAATTCCCTCCCTACACAAAACTTGTCGTTGAAGCGTTCTTTACAGACCGTTTTGCTAATAAGGTTGTGGATGGACAATTCAATATCTTTAAAGCTAAGGCGCAACCGACATTTACCTTAAGTGGAGCTAATTCAGGAGATCCTACGACTATTGAAATGGTATTTGATATTCTATCAACTCAATTACCAGATGGTCGTCAGGCTATGTATGATTTAACGATTTATGACAATTAAAAAATAAAATTTTAATTTAACAAGGGATAGTATAGAATACGCGGTTCTATATGATAAGGTGACTCTCTCATCACCTTCCCTTGTTTATTTTTTGAGAGATAAAGAACATTTGAGAGGATGTTTGAAAATTAATGAATATACAGCCAACAATTCAAATAAGCGCTCCAATTAATTCAAGAGATTGGATTCTTCCTTTTTATCTTGAACATCTGCGTAATTTAAATTATCCTAAAAACCTTATTTCTTTTTATTTTTTATTAAATAATTCAAATGATAAATCACAAAAAATTCTTGAAGAATTTAAAAGAAAATATGGCCACGAATATAAATCTTTTATTATTGAAAAATTTGATTCTAAATATATGTTTGAAGATTTGCGTACTCCAAAAGTAAGACAAAATTATACATATAAACATCTTTCTAATTTAAGAAATAAAATCTTATCTTCTGTGCAATCAGATTATTTATTTTCTGTTGACTCGGACATTTTAGTGCAACCAGATACATTAAACAAATTGCTATCTCATCAAAAAGATATATGTTCAGCATTAATTTATAACGGTTATATCTCTTATCCTGATACATATTGGCAGTATCCTAACATTCTCAATTTAAATGAACAAGGCGGATTTACTCATGTTCGTAATTGGTATGTAAAAAATGCGCCAACCTTAAAACAAAGCAAATTACTAAAAGTAGATGCTACAGGTGCAATTTGTTTAATGTCTAAGTCTGTTTGTGAAAAAACCTCTTATTCTTATCATTTTCAAGGTGAAGATATAAGCTGGAGTTTGGATTGTAAAAATAAGGGTTTTGAATTGTGGTGCGATATAAGTGCGTATTGTCATCATATCATGTCGAAGGATATGTTAAAAAAATTTTTAAAGGGAGAAAACAATGAGAACAATTCTTTATATGCCTACAATTGATTGGAATTTTTTAAAACAACGTCCTCAACATATTCTTTCTCAATTTGCTAAAAACGGATGGAGAGTGATTTATTGCAATCAAACACAATTGAATAGGAAACCAGAAGAAGTAGAGAAGAATTTATTTGTTCATTATAACTTTCATGATGTTGTGGAACAAATTCAAAAAAATAAATTGAAAATTGATGTAGCTTATGCGACTTGGGCAAAATCTCATGTTTATTATCCAATTATTAAAGCAAAAATCAATATATACGATAGCGTTGACTCTTTTCCAGAATGGCATCCTTTTGAGTTCGAAGCTTGTAAAAAAGCAGATATTGTATTAACAAGTTCACAGTATTTATTTGATTTGAGAAAGAAAATGCATAATAATGTTTATTTAGTTCGTAATGCCTGTGATTCGTCTTTTATCAATGCGCCCTTTAAAAAACCAAATGATTTAATTGGATTTAATGGGCCGATTGTTGGATTTGTGGGCGCAATTGGCTCTTGGGTAAAAACTTCATTAATTAAAAAAGTAGCTGACAAATATACAACAGTTTTTATTGGAAGAGAATTTGGAAATGTTTGTCCATCTAATGTAAAAAATTTAGGAGTAAAGTCTCATTCGGATTTGATTAATTATTATCAAACTTTGGACGTTTGTTTACTGCCTTTTAATACGAAATTAGAAATAACTCAAGCGGCAGACCCTATAAAGCTTTATGAACATATGTCTTGCGGAAAAGTAACAGTTTCTACTGATTGGCCTGAAGTTCGATTGTATCCTAATGTAGTATTACCAAGTCAAACAGATGAAGAATTTCTATTGAATGTAGATCGTGCTATTGAATTATCCAAAAAACCGGAAATTAAAAGACAAGCAATTGAATTTGCTAAAAATAATACTTGGGAACAAAGATATTCAAAAATTGAAAATGCAATTTATGAGTATTCAAAAAGAAGTGGTAAACATTTATGAGAATATTATTTACAAATAATGCCCCCCTTATTAAGTTTGGTCTTTCTTCTGGTTTTCGTAACTTGGGTCATGATGTTTTTATTATGGATAAAGAATATCAACTTTGGGATAAAAATAAAGAACTCCAATTTAAAATATTTAAAGAAGTGATTGAAATATTTCGTCCAGATTTGGTTTTTAGTGAATGTTTTGCCGAATTTTCGGAATTAATTTTTGAATACACTAATAAGATGGGAATTCCTCATTTTTATTGGGCCATTGAAGATACACCAAACGATCATTGGATTGGTGATTATTGGTCTGATTATACAGATTATATTTTTACAACAACAGCAGAATGCTTACCTAACTATTGGAAAAAAGGAAAGAATGCAGAATTGCTGTTGTTTGGATGCAATCCAAACTTTCATAAAAAGATAGATGTAAATATAGACAATGATATAGTTTTGGTTGCAAATAACTATGATAGAAGATCTAAGCAAGTTTCTGATTTCCTAATTCCGCTTTTGCAGAATAACTACAATGTAAGGGTTTACGGGAATAATTGGTGGATAGATGGAAGTAGAAAAATCGATATAAGAGAATACTGTGATTGCTATCATGGGCTTTTATCATATGAAAAACTACCTTTAGTTTATTCATCCTCTAAAATTGCTTTGGGGTTTAATCTGGATGATTGCTCTTATACACAAACATCAATGAGAATGTATGAAGTTCTTGGAAGTGGAGGAGCTTTATTAGTTTCTTGCTATACAAAAGCTCAGGAGTTTCTTTTTCATGATTATATATACTTACCCAAAAATACCGACGAACTATTTGATATGGTAAATGAAATTCTCTCAATGACAGATGAACAGCGAAAAGAAAAAGCTAAACAGGCGCAAGAATTTGTGTACAAGCATCATAATTATACCCTAAGAGCAAAACAAGTGCTTGCGATGTATCGTCAAGCAATTTTGGAGGTATGATATGTGGAGATAAATAGTAAAGAATATTGGGATAATCGTTTTAGAACAAACTGGATTGAATTTAATGGTAAAGAGCAAACAAAAAACTTTATGGAGTTGATCGTTCAGAATTTACCTAATTTTGTAGATTTAAATGGAAAAAAAATATTAGATTGGGGGTGTGCATTAGGACAGGGTGTTGAAGTTTTAATGCGACACTTTCCTACTTCCTTTGTTTGTGGTTTAGATATTTCAGATCAGGCAATTTTTGAATGTCGTCAAGTACATCCAGAATTATTTTTTTATAATGGTTTTTTAAAAGATTATAGGATTAATTATGATGTCATTATAACAAGCAATTGTTTGCAGCTTTTTAAAAATCCTTATTTTTGGATTAATGAGATGATGGAATATACGCGCGAATTCCTTATTATTCTTGTTCCTTACAATGATTCAAGTTGCGAAAATGAAGATTCGGAACATAAGTTTAAATTTTTAGAAGAGAGTTTTCCAAATCGTATAAATAATTTTTCAAAAATATACACAAAAGTTATTCATCAATGTCCGGGTTGCTGGTCTAATAAACAATTACTTGTGATTTTCGAGAGAAAAGTAAATCATCCTTTTTGTTGGTTTTAAATCTTTCAGGGAGAGTGAAAAAAAATATGGCAACAAAACAAAAGCATTTGTCGCTTGCTTCAATTAATAAGCAACACGCAGCAGAATTTAATCAGATGAAGCGCGTTACACTGAAAAATGGTGACTATATTGATATTCAATTGAAGTTTAAAAAAACTTCAATTCAGAGATTACTTTTGGATTATTCGGATATTCTAGAACAATTAAAAAATAAAAATGTATCATGGGAAGTATTTAAAGATGCAACTTTTATTTATTATATGCTCCTATTAAAGCATTTTACAAGTTTGGGCAACTCTATTCCACTTGATATTGAAAAAATGGTGGTTATTTGCGAGAAGCTTATCGACTTAGATTTGCTTGAAGAAATTCTAAATCAATTTGATCCAGAAGAATTGAAGAGGGTTCAAGATATGATTGAGCAAGTTGGCAAAAATAGTAATTTTATTGGCAATGCATTAGGTGAAGCATTTGTAAATGCTGTAATCAATGAAAAAGGTGACTCTGATGCCGACATTCAAGAATCTGAATGAATTATTTAAATATATAAATAAAAATATAAAAGAAACCTTAAATGATGAAGTTGCAGATTCAGTTCGTTTTGAAGAACAGAAACAAATTGAAAAGGTAGTTTATGAGCCTTATCAACCAAATGCATATAAGCGCAGAAGATATTCTGATGATGGTTTGCAAGATGTTGATATGATGGTTGCTGTTGTTGAACAAAGGGGCAACGAAGTTATTTTATCGGTAGTCAATATGGCTAAGGGACAAGATCAGGAAGATTTATATATTGCACCACTTATTGAGTATGGCGATCCTTCTATGAGTAATGTTAATCATGGACAGTACGGAGAATATCAATACAAATATAATAGAGATAGGTCATCATGGAGATACCTTCAAAGCAGACCCTTTACCGCTGAAACAATAGCTGCCTTAAAGAGGTCTGGAGTACATATTGAAGCTTTTAAGGAAGGTATGATGAAACGTGGAATTATCGTGAAGTAGGTGAGTTAATGGCAAGGAAAACTTTTAAAAAGAAAATAACAGATGATGAACTTTTAAATAAAATAAATCCTAAAAACATTAAAATGATGGAACGCTTCCTAAAAGATAAAAATATGAAATGTTCAGATGAAACAGTAAATGCTTATAGAAGTGACTTAAATATATTTTTTACTTGGAATCTTTTATATAACGACAATAAATTTTTTGTTGATATAAAAAAAATAGAATTCTCAGAGTTTTTTAGTTATGGAGTTGAAGATTTAAAATGGAGTCCTAATCGCTTTAGTAGGATGAAAGCATGTTTGAGTAGTTTTTCAAATTTTATTGAAAATTTTTTTGATGAAGAATATCCAAATTTTAAAAATGTAATTTTAAAATCAATTGAGAATTTGAAAAAGAATCCAGTAAGAGAAAAAACAATTTTAACAGAAGATCAAGTAGATGGTCTTTTAAAATATCTTAAGGATGATCTAAAGCGTCCACAAGAAGCTTGTTTACTCGCGCTTGCTATTAGCTGTGGAGCTAGAGCTTCAGAATTACTTAGATTTACAACTTCATTAATTGATGAAAATAATACGGCTTTTGATGGCATGTTTATTGAAACAACAAAAAAAATAAAGACTAAAGGCCATGGAAAGCAAGGGAAGTTGCTTTATAAATATATTTTAAAAGATTATTTTCTTCCCTATTATAAAGAGTGGCTAATTGAACGTGAAAAAATTATGAAAGAAAACAATAAGGCTCATGATTATATTTTTATTAAACCAAATGGAGATCCTGCCGTTTTAAGTACCATTCGTAGTTGGAGTGAGAAATGGGAAAAGTTTTTGGGCGTTCCTTTTTATTTTCACTCTTTGCGCCATTATATTGTTACTCATTTAACGAGATTGGGACTTGATTCTGATTTTATTATTGAAATTATGGGATGGACATCATCGGACATGTATAAGATCTACAACGATTTAACAGCCAAAGAACGACAATGGAAGGGTTTAGATAAATTAAAAGAATATCTAAAGAAGGATGATTAAGGGAGAGATGATATGAAAATCAAATACGGAGAAATTGACTTTTATTATGATTGGCTTTTAAATAATCTAAAATTATCAGGAAAAAACAATCGAATGAGGATGAAGTTTTTAGAAATCCTACAAAACAACAAACAAGAATATGAGAAGCATCGTTATCAGCTAATAAAAGAAAATTCTAGATTAGATGAAAATGGAAATATCGTTATTTTAAATGTGGATAAAAACGGTGCTGGAGAAGCAGATATTATCGATAAAGAAAAATTTTTTAAGGAGTTAATGGAATTAAATTTGGAAGAGTTTGTTGTTGAAGAAAATGAAACAAACAAAGAAATGCTGTTGATCTTGAAGAAATGCGTAGAAGAATGCCCTATTGAGTGGCAAGGCGAAGACGCATTAAAGTATGAAGCTGTTTGTAGACTGTTTGATGATATTTATTAACCCTGTCGCCTAACACAAAAGTCGGATATTATCGGATTTTTGGCATGAAATATAAATTTCATTCAAAACAAAGGAGCCAAAGATATTGGCTCTTTTCTTTTGGATAAAATTTATGTATTAGATGATTTATAATCCATTGCCGTAATCTGTGTGGGGAGTGTCAACGGCAATTAACTGTTTTTATGTTTTGTCAATCTATTTAATTCCCTACTAAATTTTTTGTAAGTCTTATATTGTCGATGACCATTGATTTTAGAACTAATTATCAGAAGTTCTTTTTGGTTGTTTTTGTTTAAACAATGAATATCTAAAAAATATGTAGCATGATCAACATGGTATCCCATACCACCATAAATGTCATTATGTCTTTCAGTTGTTTCAGAAAATATAACTCTATCTAATGGAATTATTTTCTTATTATCTAATACGATTTTGTCTTTGTATAAATAGACTATACAAGAATTTCCTTCAACAAATCCATGTATAGTGTACAAATATCCTTTGTTAAATTTATCATGATATTTTAAAAGTAAATAAATGGAGATAAATGTTAACGGAAAAATAAGTAAAATTGGACGTGCTATACAGATTATTAATACAATCGCAAATATTATGAAACGCACTATTATCACCATTAACAAGATTCGACGGTGAAATAATAATTCCTGCACACTCTATAAATTTTTTGAAAAAGGAAGTGAATAAAGGTGAACGAAAATGATCTTTCGATTTTGATAAAAACAAAGATTGATACATCTACACAAGCAATTACTGACTTAAATAAGCAAATTGCCGAATTATCTAAAAAGGTATCAGCATTAGATTTAAAGATTGGTATTGACACAGAAACATTAAACAAATCTATAAATTCATTTGATAAAATCAAAAGTGTTATTGATAACGCCAACCAAGTTGTTGAAGAAAATCAACATATCTATAAAAAGCTTGATGGAACAGTAGTAACCATAACGGAAAAAACAAATAAAATGGGCGAAGTTGTAAAAAATGTCCGTGTTGTTCACGATGAAAATAAAAGATCGGTTCAGCAAGAAACCAAAGCATTAGATGATCAACGAAAAACGCTTGAAATGTTATTAATTGAATACAGCCAATTTAGCAAAAATGTAAGAACAAAATTAAATTATAATCAATTTGGAGAAGTAATTGGTGCTATTCATACACTTCAAGATGAAATAAATAATAATAAACTTGTGGTTAAAACAGACAAACAAGGTTTTATAACTAATTATTCCCAAATTGAAGAATATCTAAAAAATTATAAATCTGCACTAGAAGAAGAAAAATTATATTATCTAGCTCATCAAGAAAACATAAAAAAAAATTTAGATTTTGAACAATCAATCGCCTCTAGAAGAGCAAAAATCGATGATTTGATGAGGAGGTTTGGGGCTGATCAAAATGTAGCCCAACAATTAAAAGAAGTTAATAAGCAACTCTCTGGTATTACTTTTAGTGGTAATAATGGGTTAACTGGAATTAGTGGAAGTTATAAAACTGCATTGAAAGATATAGATATTCAATTAAAAAATATTACTGCTTCTGCTAAAACTGCCGGTTCTAATGTTTTATCATTTGGAGAAGCATTAAGAATCGCCCTAACTCGTATAACTCAGTGGGGTATTGCTACAACTGCGGTTTACGGTTCCCTTCATGCTTTAGAAGGCGGAATTAAATATGTATACGATCTTGATACTGCGTTAACTGACTTAACTAAGACATCTGATTTAACAAAAGAGAACTTTGCTTCTTTTGCTAAACAAGCCACGCAAACCGCAAATTCTGTTGGAGCGCTTACTCTTGATGTCATAAAGTCAACAACAGAATGGACGAGACTTGGATATAGCCTTCAACAAGCGCAACAATTAGCAAAAGAAACTGTTATTTATCAGAATGTTGGTGATATTTCAAGTGCTGAAGAAGCCTCAACCGATCTTATTGCCGCTATTAAGGGTTTTGGAATTGAAGTAGATAATCAGGGAAAAAATATTCAGCATCTAGTAGATGTTTATAATGAAGTTGGTAACAAATTTGCTATTAGCTCTGCTGGTATTGGTGAAGCGGCCAAACGCTCTGCTTCAGCATTAACAGAAGCCGGAAACAGTATGGAGCAGAGCATTGCGCTTATAACCGCTGCTAATGCTTCAATACAAGACCCAGAACGTGTAGGAAATGCCTTGAAAACGCTTTCACTTCGTCTTCGCGGTATTTCTGAAGATGGAGAAGAAGTTGCTAATCTAGTTCCAACTTTAGAAGAAAAATTTAATTCTATTGGTTTGAGTTTAAAGAATGATAATAATTCTTTCAAAAGTACATATGAAATTTTTCAAGAATTAGCGGGAGTTTGGAATAAACTTTCTGATTTTCAAAAATCAGATATTCTTGAACTTATCGCAGGTAAAGAACAAGCAAACGTTGCAGCATCTTTGATTGAAAACTGGAAAGATGCAGAAGGTGCATTACAAGCAGGATTGGATAGTTTTGGTTCTGCGGCTAGAGAAAATGCAAAATATCTTGATAGTTTGCAGGGTCATATTGCTAAATTTAGAAATGCTATTAATGATTTTTGGAGTTCTAATATTACTTCTGATGCTCTAAAAGATATTGTAGATATTGGTACAAGCGCAATTAATGTTCTAAAAAGTCTAACTGACACATTCGGTGGATTAAACATAGTTGTGTTTGCTACAACAGCGTCGTTTTTAAAATTCACTAGTGTTGGAAACTCCCTTTCTAAATCATTAACAATGATAGTTCCTGGAGCATTAAAATTAAATACAACAATTGATTCTCTTAAGGATAGAATAAATGTAATCTCTACTGCATTAACAAGATTTCCTAGAACAGCACAAGCGGCTGGTGTAAGTCTAGGTGCTTTAAGACTTGCATTAATTGGTACACAAGTTGCTGCTGCCGCTTTAGAAGCGACATTAACATTGGGATTATCTCTTGCTATTACGGGTGTGGTAGCTGGTCTATCAGCCCTTTACACTCAACATCAGAAAAATATTCAGCAAGAAAAAGAGTTTCAGCAACAACAAAAACAAATTGCTGATAATTATGCGAATCAAAAGGATCATATTAATGATTTACTTAATACATATAATGAATTAGATAAAGCAACTAACGGTGGAAAAGTATTTTCTGATATTGATCAAGAAACCAAATATAAAGACACCGTTCAACAATTAGCCGACTTAATGCCTAATCTTGTTCAGTCTATTGACGATAAAGGGCAAGCACACTTAAAAAATGCTGATGCTATAAAACAAGAGCTTGAATACGCTCAACAACTTGCTGATCAAGAAGCAAAACAAAATATCCTCGACGCAAAAGATAACTTTAAAGATCAATTAGAGCAACTAAAAAAAGACCAAAAAGAAGTAGCAGATATTCAAGCCAAAATAGCAATGGGTGGATATATTGTTGCTGATGGAGGATTCGGTACATTTATTAAATACACCGATTCAGAATTAAATGAACTACAAACTAAATTAATTCAAGCTCAATATAAAGTTGCAACCTCAACAAATAATATTCGTGATAGCTTAAATGGATTAACTCAAACCATTTTAGAACAAAATCACGTTAAACTTGATGATAATTTAAGTAAAGAATTAGAGGACATCTCTCGTAACTTGGATGTAAATTTATCAAGTGATCAATTATATGATAAGGCAAATGCTCTGGCGGCGTTTTTTGATAAATTAAATTCACTAAAAAATATAAAAGATCAAAATCAATTTAAAATTTTATCAGAAGATTTAGTAAAATATGGTAATTCAATTGGCATCGCAGATTCAAAAACAAAATCATTTATTGATGGGTTAAAGAAAGGTTCTTCTCAAACAACTCAATCATTACAAGAATTTCTAAATACTCTTGATGATACATCACCTTTATTGGATGATTTGTCTAAGGAAGCTTCGTCTGCCGAATCTGAACTTAAAGCATTAAATCAAGCATTGTATGATTCTTCAAAAGGGAAATCGTTAGATGCTAAATCAATTGGTGAATTAATTTCATCGTATCCAGAATTAATTCAATATATCAGGCAAACAAAAGATGGATGGACGTTAGAAAAAAGCGCCCTAGATGCGTTGAGAGTATCGCAAGCTGACCTGTTAGCCCAAACGAAAGCAGCGGAAGCCGCAAAGACCAGTGAAGTATATAAGCAGTTACAAAATCGTTTAAAATATTATGGTCTTGAAATTGATTCGATCACTGACCTTGCGACAGCACAACAAGCTATTGCAAATATTTATAATAATCCTATTTCTCAAACTGGCGAAGAAATTACAATGGGAAATGTGCATGTAAAAGCATTAAATCAAGATGCGCAAAATACCATTAATCTTATTCACGAATTAGTTGATCTTCAAGATAATTATAAAAAGAAATTTCAAGATATATTTTCAAATCCTAATTATGGAGTATCGTCATCCAAATCATCGTCAACAAATCAATACGAACCTAATCTGAATATAAGCAAAGCACAACTTGAAGTTGATAAATATAATCGTCTACTAGATGACAATTCAAAAAAGATTGATGAAGCAAAAGCTAAAAATGAATCTTACGATAAACTATTATCTGATCGTCTAACACTCTATTCGAAACTGACAGTCGCCTTAAATAATCTTAATAAAGAACAGCTTTCAGAGAAAAGTTCACTTCAATCAAAACTTACAAGAGTCGGATTGGTTCAAAATGGTGAGGTTGTAGATAATGTAGAAGATAAACTTGTTGCTCTTTCAAAATCTAAAGCTTCTGCTCGTCTGGGTTATACGGCCAGTCAGCTTGAAAGTATGGTTGAGCGCTTTCTTGAACTCGATAATAAACTTGGCGATACAAAATCTCAGCTAGAACAGGCAACAACAGATATTGCAGACACTCTCCAAATGGGATTGGACAAAATCCAGAGCGTTGCAGAAAGATCTAAATCTTTGGCAAACAATAAAATATCCTTGTTGGGCGAGATCAATACTAAAGAAGAAAAAGCTGCATTGGCAAATGATTCAAATGAAATATTGAGTGCCTTAGTAACTGAAAAAAATAAAATTCTGTCTGAAATTGCAAAGGCAAAAACGATTATTAACAGCAATGCGACAAGCGCAATTAAAGAAGCAAATAAGATTTATTTACAATCGCTCATGTCCGCTCTTGATTCTGTAAGTGCTGATCTTATTTCACAGGCTGAGACTGTAGGTAAACAACAAGCAGAAGCTTTGGCAGAAGGATTTAATGAAACGTTAAGTGATTTAGATTTTCAAAAGACACTTCTTGGAAATATTGATACAGATGAAGAGAAAAAGCAAGCACAACAAATTAACAGTCAAATACGAGATACTTTGTTAGCAGGAATTAAGTCTTATAATTCTCAGATTGTTGAACTCGAAAGAAAGTTAACTACCACATTAACTGAAGAAGAACGTCATCGTGCTCAGGCAAAACTTGAGGAATTAAAGAGTTATGTTAGAGATTATCAAACTCAGATGGTTCAATTAGATGACCAAATTGAATCTGATCTTGAAAGCCAAGTAGACGATTACATTGATGCTTACAAAAAAATGCTTGAGCAACAAAAGGATTTAGCGCTCAAAGCAATTGATGCACAAATTGATGCCGAGAATGAACGCCATGACCAAAAAATGAAAAATCTCGATGACGAGTATAATAAATTCGAGGAATATATAAATGCCCAAATGGAAGCATTGGATAGAGCAAATAGCACAGAAGATTACCAACAAGATTTACAAAAGTTGCTCGACGAGCGTGCAAAAATACAAGCACAGTATAACACTCTGCTTAAAGACGATTCCTTTGAGGCGAAAGCAAGAAGAGCCGATTTGCAACAACAATTAAGTGATATTGATGAGCAAATCGCTGAAAAACAGCGAGATCGCGAAAGAGAATTGACCAAAAATGCCCTTCAAGATCAGTTAGATGATCGAAAAGATTATATTGACGAGCAAAAGGAACTTGAAGACAATTATCATGATTCAGTTTCAAAACAGCTAGAAGACGAAAAGCAAGAAAGAGAAGACTATTATGATTCGATATTAGAGGATGAGCGTTATTTTTATCAGCTAAAGCAAGACTTGATGAGTCAAGATGCGACAAAAGTCGAAAGCACCTTAAACCTTATTCGTGGGCAGTATGATGAGTTTTTTGCCGATTTAAAAAATAATGCAAGTTTACTTGGAGATATGTTTTCGACGATAAATAGTAACTTCCAAATGGATTATGAAAAATTAAATGATTTTCCAATACCCACAGGAAATTCAAGCAATTCAAGTGGTTCAAGTAATTCTAGCATTTCTAATGGCTCTATTGGTAGCGTAGTTACGAGTACCGCTCAAAATGCAATTAGAGAAAATGCTTGGAAAGAATATTTAAGCAACAAACAAAAATATGATTCTTTGGCAAAGGAAATTCAATCGGGTGGTTTATCACAATCTCAAATAGCCACTATAAGAAATCAAATGGAGCAATTACGCTCTATAAATCAGGAATATAGAGATAAGTTTTCTTTCCCCGATGGAAGTTATGATCAATTAAAAAATCTTCAAGTGTATCATCAAGGCGGGGAAGTGGGCGTTGAAGGAACTACCACTCAGAAGTGGCTAGATAGAATTCTCAAATCTAATGAAATACCTGCCATTTTAAAAAAGGGTGAAGTTGTCCTTGATAATCCAGTAAGTTTTATAAATAGTCTTGTAAATCGTGTTGCTGTTGGAATGAGCGCTATTACTCCAAAACAGGCAAGTGCTTCTTCTACAGTAACCACAAATATTGAAAATATAACAATGAACTTCCCTTCTACACCTAAAAATGGCTCCTCTTTTGCCAATGACTTTATCAGTAGTCTAAACAAGAAAGGCGTTCGTATTGGGAGAGGCTAAAACCTCTCCCCTTTTTAATTGAGGTGATTTTTTTGACAATCAGAGATTCGCTTTATTTTATATATAACGATATACCAAGTAAAAATTTTGGGATTGTGAACATTAATATTAATTCCGGTATGCAAGAAGAATATTTTGCTTATAACAGATCAATTGAAGAACAAGAAACTAGATGGAGAAGCAAGCCATATTTTTTTAATTTAAAAAAACAACCATTAAAATTAACTGTTAGTTTTGCTTTTGAAAATACATGGGACGATGATTTGATTAGACAAGTTCGGCGTTGGCTAACAGAAGTTGATTACTATAAGCCTTTGATTTTTTCAAATGAACCAGAGAAGATTTATTATGCTCTTTGTGTTGATGATTCATCTTTAATTCATAATTCACTTAAACAAGGATATATAGAATTAAATTTTAGATGTAATGACGCGTATGCTTATTCTCCTCTAACCACTTCAGAAATTTATGACTGGGATGAAAGTCCGCTTACGATTGGGAAATTCAATTTTTCAGGTGGAGATTTGAATGGTGGTGTAGTTTTGAATAGTAACAATCAGATCACTTTAAGTTCAGGATTAAAAAAGTGGAGTGATATACCTCCAAATTGGACTTGGCGTGATTTATACGTAAACCCTTAATGAAAGGAGGATATAAATGTCCGAGATAACTTCTAACCTTGAACTAGTTAAGCCTGATATTGATGATAACATTTATCAAACGATTATGGATCTAGCATCCAATTTCCAAAAGATTGCCGACAATATTCCCGTTTATGTAGATGCTATTCCAACAAGTGGGGATTGGCCTTTACATAGGCAGGTATTATACAAAACTCCCGTTTCTGGTGGTTATATTGGGGCTGTAAATGTTCGCGCAGGGAAAGCTGCCCCAAAATGGGAGTCGTTGAAAAATTATAATGTTGGAGATGTAGTTGTTCCAGTTAACGATAATGGTCATTATTACACTTGTGTTCAATCTGGTAAAAGCGGTTTTCTTCAGCCTGATTTTAAAGTTGCTACACAAACAATTACAGATGATACGAAGAACGGATCAGTATGGCAACCTTCAAAGTACTACAACATTAATGACATAGTTTTCCCAACAGTTTCTAATAATCGTTTTTATCTTTGTACGGTTCCTGGGACTTCAAGTGTTTCTGAGCCTACATGGGCTACAACGGACGGTGTTGCAACATCTGATAATCAGGTGGTTTGGGTAACTTACAAAATTGTGAAATGGCAGGAATCAGGTACAGCAGCTTATTTTAAAAACTTTGGGAAAATCGAATAAGGTGGTTAAATGACAACGTGGGTGGATGTATCGGGTTTAGGGGGTTATTACGAATCCTCGCCTATTCCCTTTTCTTTAGAGGGCGATGGTGCGATTAGTAAAGTTACGTGGACGGAAACGGGTACTGAGAATACGTCCTTAAAGATTTATACGAGCGTTTCTTATGATGGTGGTTATGATTGGACGGATTGGAAACAGTGTACTCAAGGCGGAACAATACCTGATGTTTTGCCTAGTTCTCCATTAAAAAATGCTGTTTTAAAATTTAGAGCGTTTTTAAAAACAAAAAATATAAATGATAAACCTATATTGGCGAGTATTACTTTTGAATTTGAACCAGTAATCGTGTTTGACAATAAAGGAGATACATTCTGTCAACCTGAGATATGGATAACCAAAAAGGGAGCAGGAGATTTCTCATTAATTAATATCTCAAACAACAATGAAGAATTCAAATTCACTGGATTAAACAATAATGAGACGGTTTATGTAAATAATGAGCGGGAATATATTGAAACAGATTTAGCGGCAACTTATCGTTATTTGAATTTCAATGATAATTATTTGAATTTACCAGTAGGAGAAAATGTGTTTCGGGTGAACGGAAGTGCAAGAATTCAATTTCGTTATCAATTTAAATTAATTTAATTTAATACGAAGGGAAGGGGGTTAAACGTTGTTAGGAGATTTAGATTTTAATTTAAAGCCAATTAGGCCAAAAATTCATATCGCTAAAGCAAATAGAGAAATTATCGCTAAGGTTAGCGAAGCATATGATATTACAAGAAAAACTTCGCTATTAGAGATTTTTTCTTTTTCCTTTAAAATCCCCTATTATGTCGAAGAAAATAGCACATTAGTTAGGAATAGAAACGCGGACATAATCAGAGAGCGGTATCATGTAAAAGTAGACATTGGCAATAAAACAGAATGGTATATTATTAGCAAAATTACTGATGTGGCGAGTGAAGATGGAGATGCAAAAGAAATTGAATGTGTTTATCTCCCACAAGAACTAAATGATAAAAAAATAAGTGGTTATAAAGAAGATGCTAAAAACGCAAGAGAAGTTTTAAATGATATACTGTCACTTACAGCAAATTGGTCAATCGAATATTTAGATGCAGACTTTGAATTAACTTATCGTTCATTTGAATTCAATGATAACACTTTATTAGAAGCTATCTTTACTGTGGTTGATACGTACAATGCAATAATCGAATGGGATACGGTAAATCGCACATTCAGATTGGTTAAACCTGAACTACATGGCTTAAATCGTCTTGGGACTATTTCTTATAAAAAATATCTAAAATCATTAAATAGAGAGTCGAATGCTGAAATTATTGCAACTAGATTTAAACCAACAGGGAAAGATGGATTGGGTATTCAGAGACTTAATCCAACGGGTCAGGGGTATTTGGAGGATTTTTCATATTTCCTCTTTCCTTTTGAACGAGATGAAAACAAAAATATTATTAGTCATAGTTATCATATGAGTGATAGTTTATGTAATGCTTTGCTTGATTATAAAGAATTATTAGAAGCAAACGAAGGACAATTTGGAGATTTAGCAAGTCAAAGAGATACTTTAACGGAAAGTTTATCACAAAAAACAACAGAATTAAATGACTTTAAAAATGAATTAGCCGCTATAACGCAAATCCAATTAGCACAACAATTTGATGGTGTAATGTTTTTTGAACAGTTTAATTTTACTGGAACAACTGTTACTAAAACATTTAATTTAAGAAATCCATATAAATATGCTGTTTTGGTTAAAGTAGATGATGTGGTCGGAAAAACTTTAACTATCAATGGACAATCATCGTATATGATGAGTGGATATTGGGTTGTCTCAAAAAAAGTTTCGACTGGTTCCGATGTACCACAAACAACAACATTAACTGTAACCATCTCCGGTTCAGGTAATACGGGTGTTTTTATTCAGGTTGCAAATATTAGTGAAGATGAATTTAATACTAGCGGAAACGAAGAGCAAATTGTTGAAAAATATAATTTTGATAATAAGCAAATACAGATTAATGCCAAACAAGCGGAGATAGATAGCGTAAATTCTCAAATAAATTCTGTCGATCAAAATATTGATGCTATACGAGATTTATTGTCTGTTGAAAATAATTTTACGCCGGAACAATGGATGGAATTAGATCGGTTTATTATTGAATATGATTGGCAAGATGATACATTTATTGAAGACACAGATTTATATGAAGAAGCTAAAAAGAGATTTGATGAATTAAAAGTCCCTAAGCTTACATTAGATATTGATATTGTTAATTTCTTAGAGGTTCTAGAGGAGCAAAGAAATTGGAATCAATTGTTTTTAGGAGATAAAGTAATTATTAAATATGAAATGTTTGATCTTCTTGTAGAAGCTAAAATAATAGAAATGGAATTTGATTACGAACAAGGGACAGTTAAATTAACTATCGCTCAATTTAAGGATTTAAAAACTGGTGCTTTGCAGCTTGAAAAATTTATGCACGATGCTAAAAACACTACATCTGTCGTTGATTTAAATAAATCCAGATGGGGTCAGGCCGTTGTTGATACTAGCGAGTTTTCTCAGTTGTTTGAGAATTTTTGGGATAAGGTTACTAATCAAATTAATATGGCCGTTAACCAGACTGTAACTATTGATGGTAAGGGTATCACGATTACTGATCCAAATGATCCTTTAAGATTTCTTCGTTTGACCAACGGCGCACTTGGTTTGACCAGATCTGGAGGGTTGCGGTACGAGACAGCCATCACAGCCGATGGACTCATTGCTGAAATGGTTTTAGGGAAACTGATCCTAGGCCAGCGTGTCACCATCGGAGACAGTGACGGCATCTGGTTGACCGAAGGCCCAAAGACTACTATTACAGATCGTTTTGGCCGCGAAGCCATGAAGATTGGTCTATATGAAGAAAATCCTGACCAATATGGCATTCTCGTTAATCGTTATGCTTCAGATGATCCTAATGCGAGGATCATCAATAAAATCATCATAAATTCTGAAGTAGGCTTTAAAATTCAACAATGGAATGGCGTCGAATATAAAGACAAATTTTATGTTGATAATGAAGGTCTGCTTTATTCAGAAGACATGACAACAAAACGACTTAAGATAGTTAGTGATACTGACGAACTTCTGCTTGATAGTTATACAAAATTTATGGATATTGGGAAGTTCGACAATATCATCACAGATGGGAAATTAACAGCCATTGAAAAACTTCAGATACTTGGAGAAAGAGAACGGATTAAATCAGAATATCAAAAACTCCTAGCACAAGCACAGGCATATGCCACCACCACAAGAGATAACTCGATTCGTATTAATCCAACTAATTTTACGAATGCCTACAATGATCTTATGAATTATCTTAATCCTTTGTTAGTTAATATGGACGAGACTTCAATTATAGATCGAGATGAATTTATATCAAAATTCAAGAATTATTACGATGAAGTTGTAAACATCGTCAATGCTATTAATGACTCAATCAAATATTCGTCAGTACAATTTGGTGCCTACTTTAATGATGTCATTATAGATTATACATCTGGGATCACAGCTACAAGAAGTGATAATATGTACCGCTCAAATATGAGTGGAACTAGAGGGTTCGTAATACAAAAGAATATTGGAACTGCTGAAAATCCAAACTGGAAAGATGTTTTTTGGGCTGATTTGGATGGTGTGGTTCACGCGCAAGATATACAGATTGCGAACAGTTTCTTTGTAGACGGAGGAATCGAGGGAAGTTACATCATCCTTCGCGATGGTCAAGGTGGAGTCGTTAAAATCTATCCTTCGCAGGGATTTTGGGCTGGTGCTGAAGATGCTACGAATGCACCAACATGGATAAAGCCTGATGGTACTGCTATATTTAAGAAATTGATAGTTAAAGATGGAGATAACAATGTCATAATTGATTCGGAGAATAAGAAAATGTATATGAATAATTTTGACATTGTTGGTGCAGGGGCAGTTGATGCTCAACTGATAAGCGCAAAGTTTGTAACTGCTGATGTTGGTTTTATTAGTGATTTGACGGCTGGAAGATTATCTACCCTCACAAATGCCGCTCTTTCTGATTGGTCTAACTATATTGTCATTCAAGAGAATGTTGCAAGATGGATAACTGGTACAGTTCAAGGTTCCGGTACGCAAGTAACTTTGCCTGATGGAAGACCTTTGTATTGGGTTAATTCTTCTCAAACAGGTTTAATGACTACTGAAGTTACTGCTTGGCCTGTAATGCAATACTCAATGAATGAAAAGGAAAAAATGATAATTACTTTTGAAGGTAGTGGATTTGATGCTTATCCTTCTATTTATATGGGTATTGGTGATGGGTTTTCTCAATTTTCTGGTAAAGCTATTATCACTAAACCAGCAGACGGATTGGAAGTTAAATCATATGCACGGTCAACCGGACTTGAGCGTTCACTATTACTAAAAGATTTGGGGATTACTTTACATTGTAGTAATGGAATTATTAAGTTAGAACATGATAGTGGAACAAATTTTATAATTACTCAAAACGGAAATGATATTACAATGACCCATAAAACATCAGGTTCTATTACAATTAATACTAGCGGAATGACGGCAAATATAACTGGAAATATTAATTTGACTGCAACAGGAACAGTTAATATATCAGGAACTCAATATAATTTCTCTTAAAAAGGTAGACATTTCCTCCGATTTTTAATATAATTAATTATGAATAAAACAAAATATATAAAATGGAGGAATCATAATGAACCAAAAACTTAAACTACTTACTGCGTTTCTATGTGGGGCCTTATTTTTCAGTGGTGTATCTTATGCTGCAAGCAATCTAACAGTAACAGTAACTAGCCTAAAAATCGTAGTAAATGGACAAGAAAAAACATTGTCAGAAAAACCAGTTGTCATTAACAACAAGACATATTTGCCTGTGCGTGATATTGGAACTATTACGGGATATAGGGTTGATTACAAAGGCGGTGTTGTTTCATTGGATAGTGTAAATTCAGCTACGAGTTCAAGTACGGTTAATCAAGATAATTCTTCTACATCATCAACAGATTCATCAACAGATAAACCAAGATTTGAATTCAAAAAACTTCCTATTACAGTTACTCATGATGATGTTTCGGTAACAGTTAATTCGGTTTCTCTTGGGGAGTATTCGACTGACTTTAATGTTACGATTGTGAATAATTCTGATAAGGATCTTCAGGTTAACTATGGATCAAACGTTCTTGGTGCTAATTATAATATTCCGGGTAAAGAATATAAAACCTATGGAACAATAGGAGAAAAGAACGAATTCTCTTCCCCCGTAAAAGCTGGAACCACTGTGACTGGGACGATCAGGAAAAGCAAGGTAGATGCTGGTACAGAGAATCTACTATTCCACTTGATTATTAATGGTAAGGGGTACTCGTTTTATATCGATACAAAAGGCATGTTCTAAAACCGTGTAACCAAAATAGAGGCTGGTCATGGTGATCGGCCTCTATTTAAGTCTTAATAAAAATTTAGCTTCCAAATGTTTACTTTTTAAAAGCGCAATGCTATAATAGTTCAGGTGTTCGTATTGCGTTATCTTTAATTTGGGGGTGAAAATTTGTATAGGTATCCGGGCCTAAATTCTAGTTCCAGAAAGCGTATTTTATGTGGTTGGCTAAGAAATAACCATGAAAGAGAATTTAATTCACCACTTAAATTACAAAAATTTTTATTTTTCTACGAATTGTATTCGAAGATTGAAAATGATATTTATGAGTTAAGATCTTTAAAGGGATATATTCATGGCCCTGTTTTTAGTGATGTTTATGGGGATTACACATATGAATATTTAGATTTTGCAGCAAATGCTTTGGATCAATTTAGAATGTATTCTTCAGACGTAAATGAGGATAGAGCAGAACTTAGTTGTTTTTTAGTTAGAGTTCATACGGAAATGGAATTATCAAAATTAACCCATGGATTTAATATATGGAATTCAAAAGAAGATGAAATAAATAGAGGTAAATTACAAGTACCTTTATATGAAGAGTTTTTAAGTGAAAACGATATTCAAAAACTTCTATTTTTTAAAGAAATTTATACGCCAGATTTTATTAATTCAACTGAAGTTTTAAACGTAGATTCAAAAAATTTTCTCATTCCTAAAAAAGATTTAAATAGATTAACATCAGAACACATAGAAGTTATTGAAAAGCTTTCGTATAATAAAGAATTAACCAATCCGGTTTATTTATCAATAGATGAAGACGGAGTGATTTTGGTTGATTGAACAAAAAGATGTGGTTAGGATGAGAATTCCTTTTCCCGACATAAATTCGTCATTGGCTGTATATTCTCATATGTATATATGTATAAAAGAAGGTTTAGAAAAAGAATTTATTAAATGTCAAACTTACAAGCCGTTAAAACACCTTTCTGGTGAGCCTCCATATGTATTTATTATTGAATCGGCGGATATTAATCGAAATCCATTTAATCATACTTCAATAATCGATTGTGATAAGAAATTTAGAGTTAATAATGTAGTAATAAGTAGAGAATTATTAACAACAAACAGAAAAGATATATGTGTTGAATTGTTTACAGATATTATGCAGAAAATTCAACATGAAGATTTTATGTGTGAAGATTTAGATCCAATTGAGGTAGCAAGTATTAATCATAAAATAGCTTTTATTAATTAATAACTATTTATTCTTTTATAGGTGGTTTTTATTTTTAGTGCATGAAAGTGTAATTTCATGCACTTTTTAATTTTAAAAAAGCCTTAAAAATCAAGGCTTTTTTATTTTGTCATTTTATTAGATTAGGTGATTCAGTATGTCTGGAGTTGCAGTAAATGGTTCAACAATAGCACCTTCAACAAAACCCGGATATGTCACATACAACATTGAAACTTGGCAAGTAATTGGTAGCCATTGTGTGGAAACGGACGAAGAAGGAAACTGTATTGCTTGGCAAGATGATTATGGATGGGTTCCGTCAGGATCGGGTAGCACAGGAGCTAAAATTACTGGCTATGTATCTGTCCCTTCTTCAAAAATGAAAATTGGCGGAACTAATGTTGCAAAAGTTGGTGATCAGACAGTTGAAACTTGGGTTGCCGATCCCCCCATTCCTTCGAATACATCAACAACTAGGTATATTCCAACTTCTCCTACGTCTGGTTCTGGGAATGGAAGAATTATATCGGGAAGTTCAAAAGCAAAGTTAGGTGGACAGCCTATAGCTTTGATTGGCTCTCAAGTAACCACATGTCTTGGGACAACAACAACAATTGCAAATGGAAATACAAAATTAAATATCCCCAACTAATGAAAGGAGGTGCATAGATGCCTGAGTTAAAAACATATCTTGAACACATCGATTCAAGCGTTATTGTTTGGCGAAAAGGAACGCCAGAAGATCCTTATATTCCACGTTCCGATTCTCTTCCGGTTATCAACAATAAAATTACTCTTTTAGAAGTTCCCTCATATACTCATAAAGTTCAAATAACAGGGTTCGTGGAAGTTCCAGAGGAAGTTTACAAAAAGACAAAGGCACTCAAAGAAAATGAATTTGTTGTCAACTATGCAGTAGGGATTATTCAATTTCACCCTTCACAAGAAGGTAATACATTAGTCTGCTCTTATCTAGGGAGAGGCTTGATTCTTTATCCAGCCAGCAGAATCTACGCCATTGCAAGAAATAATCCAGATGTGTTGGTTACTTTGCAGGACTATGTAGATCAACTTGTAAATTACACGAAAACAATAAACGAAAAAATAATCGAGATAAATAAAGCAATCTCCGATGCTAGAGATGCTACCAATAATGCCAATGTTGCTACTGACAATGCTAATGTGGCCGCAGATCATGCAAATCAAGCGGCGCAGGCTGCTTACGATGCAGCAACTACAACAGTAGTAATTAGAAAACCTGCTGTAGACACATATGATGATTTAGAAACAGTTTATCCTGAACCCGAAAATGGATGGCAGGTATTAATAAATACAACGGGCGATATTTATCGTTATGATGGTGTTGTATCATATCAATGGCAATTGGTTGGAAATATCATCGGAGAAGCAATTCCATATGTCTCCGAAAATTCTGATGGTCTTCTGCACAAAGAAGATTATCAGAATTTTATTTTAAGAAGGGTTTTATTTAAAATTCCCAAAATAATTGATCAAGGTGTTCAATATGTTGTTGGTTTTAGTCAAATTCCATTTGACGGCGAAATCGTAAATATTAAAGCTGATTGTGTGGAAAGTGGTATTTCGGTTAGTACCCAAATTGGTATTGAAAAAATATCGGAAAGTGAATTTTTAAGTGGCACATGGGATAATATTTTTTCGGAAAATTTATCTTTTGAACCAAATAATATAATTGCAACAGGTGGCGTTGTTGAAGATGTAAATGTAACAAAAGGCGATTATTTTAGGATTAATGTTTATCAATATGATGGAAACATAAAGGGAATAACAGTTAATTTGGATATAAAAACAAATTCTAATACTTTGGAGGAATGATAATTATGGCTAGTCCTGTAATTAGTTGGTGGAAACAAGGAAACACAGAACAATGGACGTTATGGGATCTTAAAACGGTAGACGCAGGTACTTCTTCTGAGAGTGCAATATTCCTTATCTGGAACAATCGTGGTGGCTCTACGGATGTTGCTGACGCTGAAGGTTGTATGATCACCACAAAAGACATTACTGGCGGTAATAATGGCGACATCATTACTGAAAAGTGGGTTCAAGTAAAATGTGACACAATGAATGAGCAAACTTTTTCCCCGATTGGTGGAGATACTGCAAGACCTATTAAAGCTGGCGGTACTGCACCTGCTGGAGTTATAAAAGGTACTGCAAATGATGGTACAGTAGCTAATTCAGCTAGTAATTTTGCACAAGTTACGGCTTTTGCAATGCCATCTGTAACGGCAACTGCTGGTACTGTTGATTTCTTGTTACGTGTTTTCTATACGTATCAATAAGTTTCGTTTTTGGGGCTAGATTTTTTATCTAGCCCTTTTTGTTTTGGCTCACAATACAATGGGAGTTGATTAATTATATATGAGAGATAAATTATATTTAAATAGCCCAGTTCAAGATCAAGATTTTATCTGGGTTGCGGCTATGAGTAATGGCACATTTTTCCCTGAATATTCTTTTGAAGATGGTTCTCCAAATAACTTTCAAGATATTGATCGTTCTTCGTTGATTCGTTTTGGTTTAGTTGGAATGGGTTTAAATATGTACTATGAGGTTTATGGTGGTTACTTTAAGATTTGTGGCCGAATGATTGAAATTATCTACAAAGATAAAACAACAAGCGCAGAATATTATTTGACTGGTCAACCGTTTATTTCATATAATGATATAATTCAATTTAAAAATGCTTTTTCTGATTTCACTCCTTCTGGTGAAAATGGATCACTTAGGTCTAATATTTCGCAATATAACTTTGGATATAAACAAAATTTAAAAATAAATGATGTTAATTTTAATTTTAAAGCCATTTGTTGTGTTCCCTATGGTGGTAACGTTTATTTGAATTTTAGACTTGTTTCCGATAGAGATTTTGATAAAGGGGTATTTATTGTTAAGAAAAATAGTCTTGAAACTTTCGAATATGATGCACCCATGCAAGCCAATCATGCTTATGAGATGAATTGGGTGGTAAGCTAATGGCGGTTATTATTGATAGTAATAAAAGCCTAGATTGGAATAGAGGCAACAAAATTGATGTTGAAGTTGTCGATGAAAAGTTGCAATTAACGTTTGTGGGAGAAATTATTTTATCCGAAACATCAATTCCAGAAATGACTTCTGATGGAACACCAAGTGGGCAAGTAATTCGTAATAGTTTTATGCATGGATATCCGGGCTATTACGCTTTTGAATCTAGTAATAATTATTGGCAAACAGACACTAATCCTAGTTATATTGGGTACAAATTTACTTTACCTAAAATAATTAAAAGATATTCAATCACCATAGACCCTTCATACCCTAATTATTCACCAAGAGACTGGGAATTTCAAGGATCAAATGATAACAGTAATTGGACGACTTTAGATACGCAGAGTAATCATTCTTGGGACACAAGTGTAAACAAAAAAACATTTACACTTAATAACAATGACAGTTTTTTATATTATAGAATTTATATAACAAATAAAAATGATATATATGTTAATATAGCTTATATTGAAATGTTTGAAAAAACATCCTTCTATAAAAATAATGGATATTTTGAGTCAAACATTATCGATTTTAGTCAATATGTAAGACAAATAGGTTCAGTCACCAATGTTAGTACAATTCCAACGGGAACCACTATAAATATCTATACATCTACATCAAATGATTATGTGAATTTTTCAGAATGGTCATTGATTGATGATAATGGAAATATCACATCTCCACAGGGAAGATATATTAAAGTAAAAGTTGAGTTGGTTGGTGATAATAAAATATACAATATGATTGTAAATGATTTTACAGAAGCCGAGAAAACTCAATTTGAAGAAAATCCATATGTTGATTTTGATGGTAGTTTAAAATTAAAAACAACATATGAAGAGCAATTAGAAAAAGATTTATCTTGGACATATGATGGCGCTTTGTTTAGAAAGAGTATAGATGTATCTAATTTTAAGACTATTGAAAAATTTAAGGTGATATAATGGCGATTGTCACATGGGACCCAAATAATAAAGGAAGTAACGTTACATTAAGTAGTGACAATTATACAGTCACTATTAATGCGATAAGTCAGGGAATCAGAACAACAGTTGGTAAAAGTTATGGAAAATGGTATTGGGAAGTTACAAATGTAAGTGGTGCATCAGCCAAATTTATTGGAATAGCAAGTTCAACTGTATCTATGTCTAATGGAGTTTCTTCAAATGCAAATGTTAGGATATATTATGGTTATAATGGAACAACATCTCCTGGTGGAAAATCATACGGAGCATCTTATACAAATGGAGACATAATAAGTGTTCTTGTGGATTTGGATAATGGAACTTTAGAGTTTTGGAAAAATGGTGTTAGTCAAGGTATTTCACATACAGATATTAAAACATTAGGAACAATTTATCCAGTTTGTACGAGTGGAACCTCTAATGGTAGTATTACATATTATGCTAATTTCGGACAAACAAGCTTTTCATATACGCCTCCAGTTGGTTTTTTGCCATATGGTAACAATCCTCTTATACTAGTTGAAAAAGAAAATAATATTTTAACTTATAATTCTTCTAATGCTTCTTGGGAAATTATAAGCACAAGCAATTCATTAAATAAAGATTTGTTTGTGAATTATGGATTGAGCGAATATGAATTATCATATGCTTCTAATACAGTCTTAGAACTTTCTAATTTTGAAATTTTGATTTGGAATGAGGCTAGTAATGATTTAAATGCAATTACAATAAATGCCATACCTAAGCCACAGATTGTTAAACAGATTAAAGATGTTAGTTTTAATGGAGAATTACAAAACATCCAATTAGAAGATATTGAAGAATCAGGGCCAATTTTTAAAATTATTACTAGTAATGATAATGGAAACTCGTGGAAATCTTTTAAAAGTAATAATTGGATTTTTGTAGATGTTACTAATTTATTAGATATAAAAGAAAATGGGATGACAAGTGCAGAATTTAATGCAATAACTCAATCTCAATGGGAAGAACTTGGTTTATACAGTAATAACATTCGCTTTGCTTATTATTTAGAGCAAAACAATTCAAATGAAGTTTTAGAAGTAAACTCATTATCTGCAAATTCTAAAATCACTACTATTACACCAACTGTATCATCAATAACAATTAATTATAGCGAGCTTGATAAGAAATATTCAGGTCTAATGTTCATGGATACATCCCAACAATACTATTCAACATCATTTGGAGAGATTCTTCAATATCTTGATTTTAATACTATGATTTCTGGTCAAACCTCATTAGATGTAAAGGTTATTTTGACAAACACATATCCTTTTAATGTAAAAAATATTAGACTAACTACAGAAACAGATGTTGAGGGATTAACGATAGAATTGAGCAAATCTAATAATCCATTTGTTGCGGAAAGTTATTTGATATATGATCAACAATTAAATTTTGATGAAACAATTGAATTTTATGTAAGATTAAGCACTAGTGATACGGCAGTTGGTAGTGGCACTTTTGATATTAAAGTAGAGGCTGATGCTGTTTAATTGAGGTGGTTTTAATGCCAGTTCCGGCGACTCTTATTGTCAGTGGTGTATATAAGATAACAAATACAGCAAATGGAAAGTGTTATATCGGTGTAAGTAAGAATGTAAACATGAGATTAGAAACTCATAAAAGATGGTTAAAATACAATTGTCATCCAAATAAACATCTTCAGAATTCTTATAATAAACATGGTGAAAATTACTTTAAATTTGAAGTGTTAGAATACTGTTCAATAGAAGAACTTGATGAAAAAGAAAAATACTATATTGACTACTATGATTCATTGCAGCATGGTTTCAATAATCGACACGGTGGATATGATAATTTTGAATGGCCAGAAGAAGTTAGAAGAAAAATTAGCGAGTCAAACAAAGGTAAGGTTATAACTTTAGAACATCGTGAAAAAATCAGGAAAAAATTAAAAGGATTTAAACATAGTGAAGAGACAAGAAAGAAATTAAGTGAATTGCGCAAGGGTAAAAATAATGTAAATTATGGTGGATTGTCGCCGCAACATATTGAGAATATGAGAAGAGCATTAACTGGAAGAAAGCAAAGTAAAGAGCATGTGGAAAATATGATAAAAGCTCGCTTCCCTGGAAAGTATTTCACTTTCGATGAAAAACTTAAAATGTATGAGTTAAACAAGAAAGATAAATTAACTCGAATTCAGATAGCAGAAATGTACGGACTTAATAGACAAACTGTTGGAAAATATATTAAAGAAGTCGAGATATATCTAAAAAAACAATAAGGAGGCTAGTTAATATGAGTCCTGTACCTGCAACAACGGGGTCTTTGCGTACAAGAATTGAAGATATGCAGATTGGAGATTATATTGTTTGTAATTACCAAGCATCAAGTGGGGCGGCGGGGACATTTAGTAACCTTGGAGGTACAGCAGGAACAGAAATTCCTGTAAACGGGTCAGCAACTCCAAATGGCTATTTCTATTTTGTTAAAGTTGATAGGGGATTGTTGATTGCTGATAGAGTAGTCCAATACAATATCTCATGGGATACTTTGAATTCAGGAAAATTTGTAGAAGGAATGAGAAATGCATTAAAACCTCAAAAAGTTTTGATGCACATGGATGATACTACATTCAAAGATGAGCTTGGGCATACTATAAGTCATTTAACAAATGTATATTTCTCTTTGGATAATAAGAAATTTGGAATTGGTAGTGCTTCTTTCGATGGTAGTGCGAATAGTTGGATAGACTGTGGTGTTTCTAATGATTATTCGTTACCAAATGGTATTGATTGGACTATTGATTGCTGGTATTATTCCAAGTCAAAAATAAACCCATATCCGAGAGTTTGGCAAGTAGGAACGGGTTGGAAACAGGGCGTACTGGCTTTATTAGATAGACATAATTCTTACCCATCTGTTTTTAGTGTTCAAACTTATGGTGGACCTCAATTAATTGGAACAACTATTGCTCAAGATAATACTTGGTATCATTTAGCAGTAGTAAAACGCGGAACAACATTATCTTTGTATATAAACGGAAAATTAGATGCCAGCATAACGCATACAGTTGATATTAATGTTTCTGATAAAACTTTATTTATTGGTGGTATAGCATTAAATGCACCTGAAGCGCAAAGCAATAGTTATATTGATGAATTTTGTTTTGTAAAAGGTATTGCTAGGTGGGAAAGCAACTTTGAACCGCCTAGTGCTCCTTATGATGTTGATTTAGATAATATCCCGATAGGCATAGTCAGATCCCTTGCGGGTGGAGTGGCTTTTGCAGATGCTAATGGAAACAGTTCAACAACAGATCAAGGATATGGAGGGTGGCCTACGAATAACGAATGGGATAAATATATTGTTAGAAGTGCTCTTGGAGGTAAAGCAATTCCCAATGATCCAAATGTGTGGCACCATGATCAAAATGTAGTAACGTGGTGTCAAGATACTCCAATAAACGGAATGACTCATCCGCTAGGCGGATCTCCAAACCCATCGTCAAATACCGGAAGAATTCACAGGGGTATGGCAAGACCAACTAATACAACGAATACCACCGATCTAGCTTGGGCACAATCAAATTGGAATACGGTTTGGAATGGTGTTTCACAAGGATTTCGTCCAGTTTTTGAATATAAGGAGGCGTGATAAATGGCCTCGATTGGACAACAACTTATCGCACCGGAATCGGGATGGAAGCGGTATGATGATACGAGTCCATCCTTGAAGTATGTGGGTACTTGGACGCACAGAACAGGATTTTCGCCAGCAGCGTATAACTCAACAGATAGTTATACCAGTGCTGCAGAAGATACTATCTCATTTGATTTCATCGGCACGAAAATAAGAATTATATCTTATTATTGGAGTTCATTCTCTAATGACTGCGTAATTACTATTGACGGTATTTCCTATGCTTTTAGTGAATATAGTCCTTCAAATGTGACTCAGGCTCTTGTGTTTGAACTTACTGGATTAACACAGGGACGACATACTGTATCAATGAGAAGAAATTCTGGCACAGCCTATTTTGGTATAGATGCTATCGACATAGATGATACAGGTCGTCTCTTTCATCCAGATGAAGTAACAGATCTAAAATACCTTACTATAGGCAAGCGGATTAGGATGCACTACTTTACATATAATAACAAGGTAGGTTTTTTTAGTGGGGTAGGTAATGAAACATCTGACTTCATTCCTTCTTTTTCCGTAGCTAACCCTGACGGAGACTTCTACGCTATTTGTGTAGACATGGATAGGTTAGATAGACCTGTACTTGTTGCAGATAGAAACGTACAACACTCGATTAGTTGGGATACGTTGAATGGGAACGGCGTTGCATCTGGAAGCGGATTGCCACTACTCAGTGTTGAAGGGGCAGGTCTATTTAGTGGGATTGTTTACGTTGATGCAATCAATGGTCTTGACACAAACATAGGTACAGAGAGCTATCCCGTTCGGACTATTTCTAAAGCCTTATCTTTGGCAGGTACAGGTTGGGCGATAAAGCTGTTGGCAGGAGTTTACCCTATTAACACAGCAAACAAGTATCTACACGAATTATGTACCACTAAAGGAATAACCTTCGTTGGTGAAGGGGAAAGCACTATACTTGAAGTAGGTTCTTGCCCTATATCCTACAGTCAACCTACAGGAAGTAGTGCAAATTTCTTCAATATGGTTATTAGACCCTCAAATTCTTTTACTGGAGATAGTAGGGTTATCTGGTATAATTCCTTTTCTACCGCCACCAACTTTAAGTTGTGGTTCAGGAATGTGGCTTTCGCCAAGAGTCCTAATGGAACGTACCCGACAGACAGGTGGTTTTATTGGACTAACAACTCTCCTGATGACCCTAACGTAAAGTTTGAGAACTGCTCCTTTGCATCTGTTCCGGGTTTGGTTGAAAACACTCCAAGTTCTACTAACTATAGGTACGTAAACTGTGCCTTTGGTGGGGTGTACAGTAGTTTAAATATATCCGTAAACCTAGGTTGTCTATTTAATGTAACCTTTGATTCCAATTGGAATATCATTGGTGCAACGTGGCAGAACGCAGGATATGGTAGCGACCCCGATGGTACTGTTGCAGATATAGGTGTGTACGGTGGATTTTTCGATTGGGGAGTCTACACATTCAGGTTTACAGACAAAGTAACTGTACGCTTGTTAACTGGTGGTATTAATAGCTCCGATGTGGACAACGAATGGAATCAGTATATTGTAAATTCTGATTTAAACGGAATCATTACCCCTGGAGATAATAATGTATGGAATTGGAGTGGAATAGCTTCATGGTCATCTTCTACTGTTAGTGGAACGTCAGCAAATAGAAGTATAAGAGGAAATAGTTCTGTTACAGGATTTTATAGTGTAGTATCTTCCACTGTTGGAACTGGGTATGGTTTTCGTCCAGTATTAATAATTGAATATCTATCTCCGATATTTGATGGTTTACTTGACCACTCAAGCGTTAATCGTGAAGATGTTATTTTAAGTGGGATTATTACAGAACCGAGTGGTTTAAATATTAGATATAAAATTATAGTTAACGGAATTCAAGAATATCCAGATTCAGGTTTTACTAACTTGGAACCTTCTCCTATAACAGTTGAATATACAATTTTAAATAATAAATTAGTTATTGGACAAAATATTATTACTCTTACCATAGAAAACGAGAATGGAATTAGTTCTGATTATAATTTTCAAGTAAATAAAATAAACAACCCTCCATTAATTAATTCGTCAATGGTGGGCATGAAACTTACTGCAAGTATATCTGATAGCGAAGATGATGCATTCCAGTATAAAATTGTTTTAAATGGAAATAAGATTTTCCCTGAAGGTGTTCAGGATTTTACAGAATTGCAAACTGGTTCTGTTGAATACTTTAAAATATTTAAAAGCAATGAAATTAACATTGGTCAAAATAATCAAGTTTTAATTATTGCTCAAGATGAATTTGGAGAAAGTAGTTCTCAAACAATAAATTTTATCGGAGATTATAGTAATTTAATTTTTGTTGATCCTACATCGAACATAGCTTATTCTGATGATCGAGGGAACGTTTTAAATTATTTGAGTTTTGGTAACGTTAATAGTGGAGATACGTCAAATATTCAAAAAGTAAGAATTGTAAATAAAAATCCAAATAAACTAGGCAATATAAGAGTATTTGTGGATTCAAATGCTTCTAACACTTATTTATTATTAAGTAAAACCGATTCTCCATTTGAGGCAGCTACAGAACTTTTATTTGATGAACAATTAGAATATAGTCAATATGTAGATTTCTATGTAAAAGTTGTAGCGGGAGCAAATGATTATGGAAATATTATAAATACAATTAATTTAGAAGCATTTCCTGTTTAAAAAATCAAATGTCTCAATACAATGAGATAGGAAGTGATTTATTGGATGATTTAAGTAGCTTAAATGGACGAATATCAATACCTGCACGAAATCAGATGCAGACAAAGACAACTGTAATTGGACATGGTAGTAATACTTTAATTGCATCTATCAGAGTAACTAAATATAATAATTTAATCTCTAAAGTTAACATATTTAACGAAGAAGTTATAATTAAACCATCATATCCACCGCTTGTTGGAAATCAAAGAAAAGCAAAATTGACTATACCAGAAAGAAGTAACGTAATCGGTAAAATAATAATTACACCAAGAAATAAGATGACTGGTAAAGTCGAAATTGTTGAACCACCGATTTATACCTTAGAGTTGAATCCAATAAAAGATGCTTTTGTTAGAAGTGGTATTCCTACATTAAATTATGGAAAAGAACAATCAATGGTCGTTGGGTATGATAGATCAAAAAATGAAGCATATAGATCATTGTTACAATTTGATGTTAGTCAAATACCTGAAAATGCAAAAATAGAAAAGGTTTATTTAAAATTATTCAACAACCGAATTAACAACAATACCCGTCAAATGGGTGTATATACTTCTGCATCAACATGGGATGAATACGGAGTCACTTGGGCAAACCAACCGGCGGTTAAGGGTATAGTCGCTATTTCTGATATAGGCGAATATGGATATTCAAGAATTGATGTCACAGACATTGTTCGTTCTTGGTATAATGGCACAGAAGAAAATTTTGGATTCATTTTGAAGGCAATAAACGAAAACTTTTCTCAAACGGAGCAATTTTCAACAAGAGAAAGCTATAATAATAAGCCTGTATTAGAAGTTCAATATAAGTTAAATATTATTTATAGCTTTGGTAGAGCAGAAATAAATTCTCGAATGTTCGTTATGGCGGTTGGAAATTCTAGTGTTAAAGCTAGAATTAACATTCCACAATATGATGATTCGAGAAATATGCGCTCCAGAATCCATGTAAGAAACTTTAATTACTGGATGGAGAGCACTATTGCAGTAAATAAACCGAATATGCCTTCTAAGATTAGAGTTCGAAGACATGATTATAAAGAGTTGGCTGGCACTTTAAGGGTTAGAGTTAAAGGCGGCTATTTGCCAGAAGAACAATTGAACGGAAAGATAGTAGTAAATACTGCTTATAAAATTGGACGTATAGTAATTCCTTATGCAAGAAATTTAAATGCCACAATACGAGTAAGAAGATACCAACAAGACAAAAGAGATTTATCGGGGAAAATTGTAATTAATAAACATATTTTAAAAGCTAAAATCAAAGTAAAACAACATAGCTCTAAAGATTTGCAGGGGCATATTCGTGTTAGATATAAAAAATCATTACCCTCAACTGTCATCATTAATAAACCGAATCTTTTGAGTAGAATAACAGTAACTTATTATAAGCAAATTAGCGGTAGAATCAATGTTAGACAGTATAAACAATTACGTTCTAAGATTATCATTCCTTATCGAAAAGATTTGAAAGGTCGAATTAACGTAATTTATGCTTCACATATGCCCGCTAGGATACAAGTACTTTCTGGTTATTTGAGGGCAAGAATAGTTGTTCCTGCTCATGGGGAATCTGTTAAGATCGGTAAAATTAGAGTAAGGGTAAAAGATATTAAAGAAATTCGTGGACGTATTTATATTGACAGTGACAATATCCTTGGTGGCTATGTATATATTCTATAACAATAAAAAAGGGACATCTGCTAAAGGTGTCCCTTTCTATTTTGGGGTGAAATTTTTGGAGAATATTACTTTTAAATTACTTGCAAATAAAGACCTATCCCATATGTATTTTATATCTGGAATTTTGGGTTCAAGTCTTACTTATGCTTTTGGGGGATGGTCTGGAACTTTGGAACTTCTACTTTGGGTTTTTGCTATTGATTATATAACTGGTTGTGCTGCAAGCATAAAGGAAGGAAAAGGACTTAGGAGTGCAGTTGGTTTTTGGGGTCTGTTTAAAAAGGGACTTATGCTTCTTATGGTATTTTTGGGACATCGAATTGATTTAGCTTTAGATTTTAATGTCGTAATGAATGGAGTCATCTACTTTTGGCTTGCAAATGAATTAATTTCAATTATCGAAAACTACGGAAGGTGTGGTTTGAAGACACCTACAATTTTTAGAAAGGTTATAGCGATACTCCAAGAAAAGTCTGAGGACGACAAAAATAACAAAGACGACATAAACCAATAGCCTTGCTTGAGCATTGTGAAGGAATGTTGTCCAATAAAATTTTACCATGGAATTGGGCATATAATAAGAAATTTGGAGGGGATATAATGCAAAGTATGAACAGTAACACGAATGTTCCGGGACTGGACGTATCTCACCATCAGGGAAAAATTGATTGGAATAAGGTTGCGAGGGCAGGTTATAAATTTGCTCTATTGAAAGCAACCCAAGGTTTGATGATGGTTGACAGTGAACTTCAAAACAATTACAACGGTGCGAAAGCAAACAATATTAAGTTGGGTTTTTATCATTATGGTACTTTTACAAATGAATCTGAGGCAAAGGCAGAAGCACAACATTTTATTCAAATTGTTAAAAGTTTAAAGTCTGATCTTCCTTATGTTTTAGACTTGGAAGATGCAAAGTGTAAAACATTGAGTACAGATGCTTTGTCAAAATTAGCGGTGCTATGGCTTGAAACGGTAAGAGGCACCCTAGGGGATGTAATGATATATACTGGCGCATATTTTGCTCGTGACGAACTCAATAAAACATTGGGCAAGTATCCTCTTTGGATTGCTCATTACGGTGTCACTAAACCACTTGACAATAACACTTGGTCTACATGGACAATTTTCCAATACAGTAGCACAGGTTCAGTACCGGGCATTAAAGGTAATGTAGATCTTGACGTTATGGAAAAATCCTATTTCGATCAAATTTGTGGGAATATTCTTGATAACATAAAGGTTGTAGTTAATGACAAGTTAGTTGCATATGGCAGAAATATCGATGGTCATATTTATTTGCCTTTGAGGACAATAGGAGAAGCGCTAAATAAAACAGTTGCTTGGGATAACACAAGCAAGATTCCTTATATAAACGGCAAAGAGATTAAAAATTTCCAAGTTGTTGAAGGTATTACTTTTGTGCAAGTTGCAGATGTTGGAACTTTGCTGAGTGCCAAAGTATCTTGGGACAATGTAAACAAGAAAGTCTATATTTACTATAAATAAGGAGTGAAATGCAATGGAAACTTTGATGACAGTTGCATCTGTAGTCATTGGGATATTGATTGTTGCTATTGTTTTTAAATATTTAGAAAAGAAACATATTATATCTCGTGATAATATGGGCATAGCTATTAATGTCATTAATATTGCAAAAAACATTATTAGTGATTTAGGACTAAAAGAAAATATCGAAAAAACAGCAACAGAAGTTCTCGATATTGCTGATGCAGTTGCCGATTACGTATATTATTTAAGTCAGGTTACGACTATTGAAGATAAAGAAAAATTGGCTAATGACGTTGTAAATGAAATCCTTGAAACACTCGGTATTACCCCATCCGACAATGACAAGAATTTGATTAAAATTATAATTGAAGAAAGCTTGAAGTTTTGGGAAAACGTAAAGAAGTGAAGCCTCCACCAAAAGACTTTAGAAATTAAGTTTAGTCGCGCATTGTGTCATCCTAAAAATTTTTTTTGAAAAATAAACATTTTTGATAACAATGTGCCCTCAGCCTCCCTCAACCCTTTTATTTCAAAAAATGGACTGTCGTCCTAAATTGAAATTTTATTTGAGGGAGGCTATTTTTTTAATATGAATCATGAGCCGGAGATAATAAAGTGTTCGATCCGTCTGTATAAAATAATTCTATTCTATGATTTTCCGGGTCAACTTCTATTTTTTCAACGTACTCTTCTATTGTTTTTAGATTAACAACTTTCTTTTCTTCAACATTCTTTTTAGGTCTACCTCTCCCCCGACTTCCCCCTAATCCATATCCGTTTTTCAATTGCTGTATTTCCATGTGATTGCAAACAAAATAAATTAGATCATCTTCATTGATCTTGTAGCGAATACAAGTTCGATAATTATGATATGTTGAACAGTAATACTTACGCTTTCCTCTTTCGGTTATTCCGCGAAAGTTTCCTTGGCATTTTGTACACTTAATCTTCTTGGCAAACAAATAACGCATGACAAATCTCCTTTTGCAAATATGCTAAATGCGTTTACGCAGAATTTCCACCACCTAATTTATCATATTTGCCATTTTCAAAAAAGAAAACTCCCGCTATACGGGAGTCTGCTTTATGGTTTATTGATATGCTTTGTTAACACCATATGCGGCTTGCTCGCTTGTGAACCCATCAAACTCTAATTGTTCTTTAAGTTCCTGTTTTGAGAACGACATAACTTCAAGATATTCTTTTGCCTTTTTTTCGGCTTGTTCGTCCCAATTCACGTCAATGTGATCTGCTGCATATTGTGCATCAGCACTAGGATACCCATCAAATTCCAGTTGTTCAATTAATCCTTTTTTGGAAAAGGACATAATGCTCAAATAGTCCTTCGCTTTACGAATTGCATTACGTTGACTTGCCGTTTCAGTTTCCGCTTTTGAAGGTTTAGGTGTTGACTCAATGACAGGTTTAGGTGTTGAACTAGTCTGGGGACTAGGAGAATTACTGCTCGTACTAGCAGAAACATTTACCGAACTTTCAATTGAAGAACTGGTTTCGTTAGTTTCTGCGCAACCGACCAAACAAATAGCTGCAACACAAATTGGCAAAAACCATTTCATTTCGACCATTTTCCTCCTAATTTTGCTTGTGTGACCCTTACCAAAGAACCATTCTATCACAAAATGGGCAAATGTGGAATAAAAAATAATAAGCACCATAAGAATGTCAATGTCTTTAAAGAATAAGGTTAAACACGAATTTTTCAGGCCAATATATAGTTGATGTTTTCGTTAAGCGATCTACATGTTGTGTGTACTGTATTTTCTACACTGTTTATACCGGCACGCCCTTCCTATCACTGTAGACACTAAAAAATTAAAATTTATATGTCAATTTTTCGATCTCCCCTTTTTCATTGATTATCACTTTATTTATTAGCCCTAACAACAAATGTCGAATTTCTTCTTTTGTCTTTTCTTTTAAATTTATACATCTTGATATTAATTTTTTAAATTCATCGATTCTAAATTCTTCTTCTTTAAGTTTAGGTATTTTTTCTTTAATTTCAAGTAATTGCTCTTGATATTTCTGCAATTCTTCAGAAAATCGTTTATTCATCTCTTTAAACTGAACGTCCGAAATAATACCTTCAATATTTCGTTCAAGTAGTTTATTCATTTTATTCAATGTTTTTTCGATTTCATTCTCGTAGTAATTTTGTTCATTTTTTAATCTTTGAATTTCTTTGTCGTTTTTTCTTATTTGACAAATTTCAATTATTAAATCGTTCAACATTTTCTCGTCCTTTGCCAATGCTTCAATTTCATCAATAATTGTATTTTCTAAATCTTCAGCCTTAACATGATGTGAAGTGCATACTTTATTTCCATATTTTATATAATTCATGCAATAATAATTATTTCGTGTTTTAATTCTACCATTTTTATCTCGATTTCCTCTCTTAAAAGTCATACTTGCTCCACATAATCCGCATTTAGCTATTCCAGCTAACAATCCAACATTACTCCTAATCCCTTTTCTGGTTGCTTTATTATTCATAATTCTTTGTACATCAGCAAACATATCTCTTGATATTATAGGTTCATGAGCATTTCTAGCAATAATCCATTCTTCTTCTGGATTATAATCTGCTCCTATCCAAATATCACTTTTGTCTTTTCCGTAAAGTTCAGGATTTTTATAAGTTCTTTCTTTTTTGGTTCTCTTATTGTAAATAACATCACCTGTATATGCTTCATTTTTTAAAATAAAGTTAATAGTATACTGATTCCATAGTTTACCTTTATTGGGAGTAGGATATTTTATTTTTTCTTGATTTTCACCATTAAGATAATTCATTATTGATCGTATTCCAAGTCCATTTCTATAAAGATCAAAAATCAATTTTACTATTTTTGCTTCTTCTGGATTGACAATTAATTTTTTTGTCTCTGGATTATAAGAATATCCAAAAGGAGTATTATTGGGTTGATTCCATTCTCCATTTTTTGCTTTTTCTATTTGTGTATATTTTACCCTATCGCCTAGCTTTTTTGATTCCATTTCGGAAAACATTAAGTACATTGTAATTTTAGATAAATCTAATTTGCCTGTTCCTGTTCTACTCTCAGGATTCCCAGAGTCAAACATTTCTTCAACAGTAATTACACGAATATTATTCCGATCTAAAAGTTTAATTAGCCCAAGTCCCTTTTCAGTGTCTCTAAAAAGACGACTTATTCCTTTCATTATTACGCATTGATATTTTCCTTCAAGTGCATCACTAATCAATTCTTTTATTTCTGGTCGATTTAAATCATCTCTTCCTGTGCCAACATCTTGTTTTATGTCAACTATTTCTAATCCTAATTCTTTACCTTTAGAACGACATATTTTTATTTGGTTCTCTATTGTTTCTTTTTGACCAAGTTTATGTGTGGATTTTCTAGCATAAATACAAGTTTTCAAATTTTATCAGTCCTCCATGAAATAAAAGGAAAAGCTATGGATAATTATACCATAGCTAATTTTTATTTTCATCAATAATTTTTATTTTTAATTTTATCTAGTTCATTCATTATGTATGTAAATAAAAATGACTTTAGATCGATTTCTCTTAAATATTCTATGTTATGTATTTTTATCTTTTTATAATTTTTAGAAGAATCTTTCTCATCCATATCTCTTAGCAGCCTCCAATACAAAATTTTTAACTTCGTATCGATATCTTGTTTTTAGTATCTTATTTTTAATTTCAAGACCTATTTCTTCACAGATGCCAATTGGAATACTGCTTTTATTGACCTTTGATTTATATTTATGTTCTTTTATTTGATTCTCAGCTACATGCTTATATTCAAGAAAATCTTTAATGTGTACAAAGTATGTCTTATTATTAAATGACCTAAAGTTAAAGATGAATCCCGCAATTACTCCATCATACTTTGATGCTTCTTCTAGTGCTTCGATTTGATGTTTTTTAATTATACTTTCTGAAAAGCTAATTCTATTTTCTTGAACGGATTTTAATTCAAGAGGAAAAAGATTAGGTTTTAAGTAAATATAAAAATCATACTTGTTTTTCACCACCGGAATCTTTGTTCTAAATTCTGGTGGTATGTAAACATCTTTTATTCGATCTTCAAATAATCCATCTTTTATACAACTGTTTTGAAAATCTTCTTGAAATATCTTTCCGTCTTTACTCGCCAAGTATATCCTCCTTTTTTTATTTATCATAATTAGGATTTAAAGTAGCCACTAACTTTTCCAATCCTTCTATTTCCTTTTTTGAAATATGTGCTAAATCAGGTTTGGGGCGTTTATTATCAATTTTTATTACAGGATAATTACTTTGATTGATATACTCGTTTAAGGATTTTTTTGATCTGAATGAAAGAGTGATTTCATCGCCATTTTCGTCCATGATGGTGAGATAGATACGCTTATTTTTCAATGGTTTTTTGTTCATTCACTTAATCCCTCTTTCATTTTTCCAGTATTCTAGTGTTTTAATTTTGTCTACAATAAATTGTTCTCCACTCTTTTTTGCTTTTACGACGATATTAGAGCCTTTTTTAAGAATGTCTTGATATTCTGCGTATTGTTTGGCAAATACCATTCCTTCGATCATTTTGTCAGGAGTTAATAGTTCGATATAAGCCATTGTTAATCCATTCTTTTGCTTCTTTCTTTTAACTGACGTAATTGTTCCAATAGGATAACAGTCTTTTCCGTCTTCATAATCATCAAATGGTTTAAAATAATGTTTTACGTTTTCAAATGGATTTCCATTGATAAAGATGGACAAAGTTTCATATTCGTACATTTCTGGAGCATCCATATACTTTTCTTTAAATTCATTCAAATATCTTTCTTCTTTTTGTTTTTGTTCTTCTAAGAATTTGTTTTGCCTATATTGATTATATTTAGATAGACATTCTTCTTTGTTTTTAAATTCTTCATCAGAAGAAATAATTTTCAATTCATACAAAACTTTCTTTGATGGCAAAGAACTTACTGGCTTATATACACTTGATGAAAAATTTTTCTTGGCATATTCTAATAATAATTCATCTTTATTTGGGCCAAAGCAGCCAGATTTAATAAGTGCAATTACTGTCGAAGAATCTAGCTTACAACGATCTAGAAAATTTTCTAATGAAGTAAACTTACCCTTTTCTCTCTCTGTAAGAATTTCTTCAACTGCTTTTTCTCCAACACCTTTAAGTGACTCTAATCCAAATATAATTTTTCCATCGTGAATGGTGTATAAACGACCAGATTTATTAATATCAGGTGCAACAACATTAATGCCCATTCTTTTACATTCAGCAATGTATTTTGATGTTTGTTGATAATTACCGATTTCGGAAGTTAAAAGTGCTGTCATAAATTCAACAGGATAATAGTATTTAAGCCAAGCAGTAACATATGATAGAAGACCATAAGCTGTACTATGCCCCGAATTAAAAGAATAGGTACTTTGCGCTTCAACCAAATCCCACAATTCTTTAATTTGTTCTTTTGTCCAGTTTCTTTTCAGTAAACCATTTTCAAATTTATCATAAAGTGATAACATTACTTCTTTTATTTTTTTACCAATAGCACGTCTCGCATTATCCTGTTCACTCTCGTCAAAGCCAGCCAATGCGAAAACTTTTAAGGCTTGTTCTTGATAAAGCATAATTCCATTTGTTGGTTCAAAAATATTCCTTAAATCTTCGTGGATATACTTTGCATCTTGAGGGTTTTTCTTGTTGTGAATATATACTTTATCCATTCCTACAGAAAGAATAGCAGGACGATTCATTGCATTAACAGCAAATACATCTTCTATCGTATCTGCATTCATTTTTTTGAACATTTCTTGTGCCACATAAGCTTCCATTTGGAAAACACCAAGCGTATTCCCTTTTGCATATATTTCTGCAAACACATTTTTGTCATCAAGATTAATTTTCGATAAGCTAATATCGTCCCAGTCAAGGCCAGCAAGTTTTAATGCCTGATCTACAACGTCAACCGTTACAAGTCCTAGAAAGTCCATTTTAACAAGCCCAATGTCATCCATTGCATTATGCATTTCAATTTGCATCATTAAGTTTCCATTTTTATTTAGCATTAAAGGTGCAAATTCAATGATAGGGCTTGGTGCAATAATTACTGCTGAAGCATGGCATCCTACTGACTTAGGCAAGTTCTGTAGGTATTTTGTATATTCGAATAGTAATGGAAATTTTTTTTGATAAGATTGCAGTTCTTCAGATTTTTCCAAGGCTCTTTCGATGGTCATTTTCTCTTGTGCGTCATCTGGAATTAATTTTGCAATCTTATCTCTTAACTCATATGGAATTTTATAAATCCCCTCTTCGTCAAAAATTTTACCCAAATCACGAATGCAAACTTTTGGTGACATTGAGTTAAATGTAGCCACTTGAGCAATACTTTCTTGCTCAAAGAGTTCTGCTGCAATTTCTAACGCTTCTTGTCTGCGAAGCTGACTGATATCTATGTCGTAGTCGGCTGGTGAACCGCGGCGTCCTTTGTTGGCAAAACGAGAAAAGTCGAGTCCCCATCTAATACTATCAACTTCCGTTACACCTAAAACATATAAGGTTAAACAGTTACCTCCACTACCACGACTATATCCTAGTGGAATTTTTCGCTCACGCATTTTATTAATAAGTTGATAAAGCATAATAAAATAACTACAATATCCCAAATAATCAAGAACTTCAAATTCTCGCTCTATACGCTCTTTATAAATTTTTTTCTTTTCTGGAGGGAATTTATCAATTCCACGTTTTTTCCAACCTTGAAGAATTAGATGTTTAAGATAATCTTGTTCAGTTTTAAACCCTTTAGGAATTTTGATTTTTGGCATCAAGTCTTGTTTTAATTTAATTTCAACATTACATTGAGCAGCAACTTCATCTGTATACTCGATTCCAAGCTCAACTGCATCATATCCAATTTGTTTATCCATTACTTTATGTATTGTTTCAATGTCTGTTTGCCAACATCCTTCATATGTTTCTCCAACTTCTCTATCTTGCGAGATTTGGATGAATTTACGATGAATATCTTTTTGTAATTCAGATCCATCTCGTAAATGCGTATCAAATGTGATCGTATATTTTGTATTTGTTTCTTGTGCTAATTTTAATAATCGCTGGTTGGCAATATATGATGCTTCGGTATCATGTGATTGAAGTTCAATATAAAAGTTGCCTCCAAAAACATCTTTGTATTTTTTTACCCACTCTTTTGCTAAGTCCCATTTTGGCTCAAAATTCTTACATTCTTTATCGTGATTGTCATTACAACATGAGCATCGTCCACCATAAAGTAAACGGTCAATTCTGCTCCCGAGGCAGGCCGTCATACAAATAATATCTTCTGAATACTGACTCATCAAATTTAAGTCTACTCGTGGTTTTCCATAGAATCCCCTTGTTGCTCCTGCGGTAACAATTTGAAAAAGATTTTTTAAACCTTTTTCTGATTTTGCAAGAAGAATAAGATGGTAGCGGTCAGCATCCTTCTCTTTGTAGTCCATATCGGTTGTTTCGTATACTTCGCAACCGGGAATAAATTTTATTCCTAATTTTTGTGCTGCTTTATAGCCTTCGATGAAGCTATGCATGTTTCCATGTTCCGTCAAGGCGATAGCATTAAAGCCTAGATCATAAGCTTGTTTAACTAATTCTTCTGGTGACATTACGGCATCGAGAAGTGAATAATAGCTGTGATTATGCAAACTTGAAAAGCGTCCTATTTTTATTACCTCCTTACTTGTTCAACGCCCCTAATAAACATCTGCCGATATACTCTACTTGGGTCTGGTTTAAGGTTGTCAATAATAAAATCAACAGCAACATTGGGATCGGCATCACCACAGCAATATATATCTAAGGCAAGAAAACCTGTAGAATTTTCTGGTTCGCTATCTGGATATGTATGAAATGATAAATGCGATTCTTCTAAAAGAAAGAGAAGCGTAACCCCGCTAGGCTGAAATTTTTTAAATGTCCAATCAACTAATTTTGCTCCTGAGATTGCAATTGCTGTTCTCCCTAATAACGAAAGAAGCGATATATCGTCGAGAAGTTCTTTTTTAATACCATACAAATCCGCAATAATATGCGTTCCCTTTGTTTTGTGATTCAATGTAGATCTTTACACCTCCATTAAAAGTCTGCCTGTATCTACTTTTTCGCAGTAAACAATATTTTTAAGCACATAATTCCATAATAATATCCATATATTTTATTTTTTTATCCTTTCAACTTCATTATGATATCAATATTCAAAATCAGGATTTTTAACTTCTTTGTAAAAATCATTTCTTAATTGAATAATACTTGATTTTTGAAGATAATCTTTATCTTTAGTAATCATCCAATTATACACTTCATTCATTGATTTACTAAAAAGAATTTTTTTGTCGAACACTGGATTTTTCTTTGATAGAATTTCTTTGATCTTTCTCATATGTTTCCAAAAACCATAATAGGGGAGTTTAATTTTTGTCATAAATCCAGAAGCATCTTCTAGAACATACCCCTCAATTTTCAATTTTTTATTTTCTTTAATATTTGTGTACCAGTTGTAAAATTCATTCCAGTTAGTAAAAGAAGTAACTTTTTCTTTGCATTTAAAGCCAAATTGTTGTGCTATATTCTGAACAGTTTCATATGGTTCTTTTTGAAAATCAAATGTCCTTTTCACAATATCAAGTAGAACAATTTCTCTATTCTGATACTCAATAATATGAGGATCGTTTTGAGGGTCAATTACTTCAAAAACCAAAGTACAATTATTATCTTTTAAATATGTTTTAATTGTATCAAGATCAATATTGTTGAATGTGATTGAATCAATGAAGATTTCTTTTAACCAGCCCGCAAAATCGCTTTTTGTTGTAGATTTAGAACAAAATACAACTTCATCATTTACTGAGTTATATCCTACCAAACCAAGAAAACCATTTTCTTTTAGATAAATGTCAACAGGGTATTTTAGATTTCTTCCTAGTGTATCTATTTTAGTTTCATATCGTTCATTAACATTAAAAAATTTATTATAACTTCTTGCCACGATTTCTTCTGTATCAAGATTTACGAATAAGCCACGAGCTTGTAAGTTGTTTTTGTTCCATTTTCCTTTCTTGAAAGTATTGGAAGAAAAATTAAATGAAACAATTCCATCTCCAAGATTTTTCTCGATAATTGTTTTATCATTTTTTAATTTTAAAATAGCTTCGTTTGTTGAATTACTTTCATTAACGGCTGTAAAGCGATTAGAGAATACATTGTTTTTAATCTCATTTGTTTTAAATCCATCTTCATCTAGGGTAACAATTCTAAGATATTCTCCATGTTCAATCTGTCCTTCAAGGTTAAAACATCTTTCATTAACTTGAACTGGAAACCTTTGAATGTTTCTATGACCATGAATTTGAAAAATATTATCGCCTGTATTGTCAAAGAAAACTCTGTCAACATCTAATTCATAACTTCCTACACCATCAATAAATTGGTTGGTCGCAATATAAAGTAAGTTTTCAGGCATTGTTGTAATGCCACCATGAGTTACAATAACTTGCTTATTTCCGTATGTATAGTAAACAATTTGATGTAGTTTTCTATATAGTTGTCTAGTTTCTTTTTTATCAACTCCTTTTTGTTCAAGTTCTTTTTGTGTAATATTTTTAAATTCTCGGCTTCGAATATTTTCTTGTTCTTCGTTGGCCCAATACCATAACCATTTTTCATGATTGCCTTCAAGTAGAATTACATTATCCCTATCTTTAATAGAGAATAACCAATTCAATACTTCTGCGTTTTGGATGCCTCTATCAATGTAATCTCCTGTGAAAATGTAAAATTCATCATCTTTAAGTCCACTTTTAAAATATTCAAGAAGTGGCTCGTAGCAACCATGAATATCTCCGATGTGATGTATTTTTTTATATGAAGATAAATCTCTTGGGGTATATTTTACTGCTTCTTCATACTCGCTTGGTTTGATAACTTTGACCCAATTAGGTACTTCTTGTGTTTTAAATCTTTCATACAAATTATCAATACGATCTTCGGGAACAAATTTATAACTTTCTCTATTTCTATTTTGTTCTTTTGCTTTTTCAATTGGAACATCAGTAAAATCAACGCATATCATTCTGTAACGATATTTCTCAAGTAATTTTTTATATTTCTTAAAGTCTTCAGTTTTTGAGTGGGTTGCATCGATAACAGTAAACTCTCCACGTTTCATACGATCTTCTAATACTTCAAATAAGAGATTCCATACACGTTTTTCATTTTTTACACTAATTGAAAATCCACCAGTCTCATTCATTACGGGAGTTTGAATCATTAGTCTAATTTGGTCTGGAGATATTGTATATTGTTCAAGACCAGCATTTTTAATCCAAGTAGATTTTCCTGCTCCCATTGCCCCTCTTGTTACAACAAGCAACCTCATATAAAATGCTTCCTCTCTTTCTTATGAAATGATGATTTCATTGGCTTATATATTCATATCGAATTGTATCTTTGTCCCAATCACTACTATTCAACGAACCTAATAATTCAACAATTTGATATGCAAAGTCTTTAGCCTGTAGTAAATCAACTGCAACTATATTTTTGCATACTCCTTGTTTATAGTTGACTCCATCATAAAAACGAAAAGTGAATTCATTTAATTTATTTGCTTCATAATTTTTTAATTTTATTGTATTCATCAAAATTGGAATAGGAATTGGATTTCCAACATACATAATTCCGTCGTTTTTATATACACAATTAATATCATCAAATGTAAAATTGACTTCTTGACCATAATAATCATTTGCTGTAAACCACAAATTCACTTTAAACACCTCCAATAAAATCGCAATTTCGTAGGAATAATCCACTCAATCTTTATTTGGTTCATAAATCCAACCTTTTTTCTTTAATTCTTCAATGTATTTTGGAGTAAATACATTCTCAATTGTTGGGTTTTTAATCTTTTCTTTTATCCAATTATATTCATGATAAGCATCACGAATAGATAACATTAGCAAGTCAGGATCAACAACTTCTTCGGGAAAGCCATTGGAAATCATATGTTGCGCTAATAGGATTCCAAATAATTGTTCATGTTGTCTTGGAATAAGTGTATCTTTACCAATTGCGTCTATTGCTTTAATAATTGACTCTAGTCTTTTTTTGTCGTTCATGAATTTCACCCCAAAATATTTATATAACCATTTCTTCATAGCTTCCATCTGGCATTGAATATACGATAGATTTTAACGGTAATTTTTTTAAATACTCCTGACAATGAGGGCATGGCTTGGATTTTGCAATATTACCTCCCTTTGTCCATCCTGCGACATACAAGATAGCATTTTTAATTTGAGACTCATCAAGGTTACAAAGGGCATCAAATTCACTGTGCCATTGGCGGAAAGAATAAATTGGATCTCCCAGACATCCCGCTTTTGTTTTATTAATTCCTATACTAATTGGCCTTCCACCCTTGATTACAACAGCACAGTGTTTGTAGTGTGGAACTTTACTGTATTTTGCTTTTTTTAGGGCAAACGAAATCCAGCGTTCGTGTCTTCCGCCTTTTTTAACCCCAAATCCATTTTATTTTACTCTCCTTTATGTATTATTTTATTTTTATTTTCAAAGCCATATCCGTCTAGGTACTTATCTTCAAGTTCATAGTCCGTAAACCAAGGATCGTCTGGATCTATGTATCTTTGAGAGTAGCCCTCCTTTAAGTATTCGAGATATTCCTTGTCTAAGTGAGAGTATTTATCCATTTTGTTTATACTCCTCTCGAATTATCTTGATATTTTTTATTTTAATAGTTCAATTGTAACAATAACTTTTATTCTCAAGCTTCATCACATCATTTAATGAAATGCATCTTTCATGTTTTATTTTGTGATCAACTCTACGCTTAACCCTTTCTTTTTAATTCGTTTAACCAAATCTTTATCTTTAATATTTTTTATTTTAATATTTTCTTTTTCATACTCTAGGGGGAATCGCTCAATCAGAGCCGAAGTAATATCTTTAGCTAATTTCATAACAAGACTTAATCTAGTATTTTCTCACACTTCATACGTACATATAAATTGCAACTGCGGAAAGTGTGAATAAATATACATAAATATTCTGTATGAAGTGCCTACTCGGATTTTGTGAGTAGGGTTTCACCCTTTCGGGATACCTTATCGAGTGTGAACGGTTAAGTTAAATATGTATAACCGCACTATCTCGATTTAGGACGGATGACTGACTAAGATGTTCCATTCTACCGAGTCGCCCCTTAATGTTTATTAGAAGTGCGAATCTTCTAGGGATTTTATGTGAACTTGGGATTCGCACCAGAGAGAATGTATAAAAAGTTTATTCTGCAATATACTTTAATGCATGTTTTGCTTCTTTGTTTTGGAGGTCTAGTTGTTCTTCGATAATATTTTCGATATCTGGAAGCGAAATATTCCTAGCTGCATTATCATCTGCGTGGACAAATCGCCTATGTCCATAGTCACACTTCATACATTTGAATTGTTTTGTTTCTGGTCTCCAAATATCTTTTAATTTATTATCATGAATGAAACCACAATTACTACACCTTGCAGACGTGTGATTTGGTTTAATAAATATAACTTTAATTCCAACTTCATCAGCTTTATATTTTATTTTTTGTTGCAAATCATAAAAAGTCCAATCACCCAAGAATGTTGCTTTCTTTTCTCCATCAGCAATTCCTGATAAGTTTTCCATCTGAATTACTCCACAATTGTTTTTTAAAGCAAAATCAACAATAAATCTAGAATATTTATGGTTGCATGTATTTTTAAATCTCTTAATCATTCCATCAATCTTTTCAACCGCATTCATTCTTGTTTTCCTCCCATGTCCTCTTCTTCCTTCTCCACAATAAGCAGCTTGTTTTTGTATTGATCTCTTCATAACATCACGTTTCTTACGAAACGCTTCGATTTCTTTACCATCAATCCATTTCTTTTTCCCCCATTTTTTATTATTGGAATCATAAACTATCATATGTGCTGGATCATTAACTCCTATATCTACACCCAAAATTATATTTGGATCAAGCCCCTTTGACTGCTTTTCAAAACTGTATGTGATAAATAGTATCCATTTGTTTTTTAATTTTCGTAAACTGCTTTCACCCATTTTATATTCGCCATTAATAATTCTGTTTATGATTGTTGTATTATCATATGTATCAGATAGTTTCAAAATAGCTTGATAGCTACTAGAGGTGATAATCGGTTCATCATTTTTAAGTTCTTCTTCACTCTTTTCTTTAATTTTATTTTTAACTTTAATCCACAGTTTATCTTTAATTTCTTTGGTTATTTCTACGCCTTTTTCTTCAAGATTCTTATATTCTTTTTTTAATTCTTCTCTTCTTAGTTTTTCAGTGCGTTTTTCTTCTTCATATTTTTTAACTAGAAGATCAGCAATTTTAACTCCATCTCTACCAAGTAAAGGTAATTTGCATTCATATTTTGCATCTTTCTTAATTATCTCTGTATCAGAAGCACGAAATAGAATTTCTGGTCTTGTAAAACATGGTATTGCTGGATATTTTCCTTCTCTATAGTTTTCGCGATCTTTTAAGAATTTATTCCATCTACTAAGAGCTTTATTTGTGTTTGCACTAATTATACCAGAATACGATATTTTATTTTCTTTCACTACGTCCTCAGCATACCCCCTTATTGATCCATATGGACTCCCTTTCTTTTTATTAAATAAATATTCCTTTGTATCTGGATTAGAGTAGTATCTTGTTTTATAGTCATCTTCAAAATTATTCCACTTCCATAACTCTGCGATAAATTGATTTCGCATATCAAGAGATTCGCTTTGAAGTTTTTTTGCTATAACATTAAAATGATCTTCTTTTATTCCAACAATCCTATCAATCTCTACTTTTACAATTTTCACAATCTTATTATCATCTTTTTCTTTTTTAGGCATATATAAAACCCCTCATTATTTTAACATTATATATGTGCGAATTGCAATAATTTTTAAGCTCCGCATATATAGTCGATCTAGCTCACACTTTATGTGCATGTGCGAATTGCAACTATAAGGCAGAGTCACGATCTACATTCTCCCATTCTCACACTTTATGTGCATGTGCGAATTGCAACTAGCCTAGCAAAGACTTTAGCCTTAGTCTCCCTTCTCACACTTTATGTGCATGTGCGAATTGCAACAGCAAAAAGTGTGCATATTTATTCGCACAAAGTGCATTCTCCTATAAAAACGAGAATGGTCGTATCTATAAGCACATTTTAAAATATAGATACGTTATCGAGTGCATGTGAAATAGGTAAATCATATGTAAATTCACATGCTTTCTCGATTTTGGACGCCGAGTCGCCCTGTAAATTTGGTGCGAATCTCCTAGAGTTTTTATGTTCGCTTGGGATTCGCACTTTAAAGTTTGAATATTAGCATATGAAACGTGTCTTTTATGGTGAATTTTAATTTTAAATTACATCCCTTTTTAGCTATACTTTTTTATATCACCACCACAATTTAAAATAATACTCTGCAAATAATTTAAGTCCTTTCTTTATTTTTTCGTAATTTTCGGGTTCGTTAAAGAAATCTACATTTTCATCAACAATTAATCTAAATGCTTCTATAATCTCATTCAAAGGCCAGTCTATAACAACACAAGCTATTTCTTTAAATCGAACGAGTCTAGGGTAAATTAGTTTTGCAAGATGAATATCTAAATTCCACGTGTCTTCATCTGAAAAGCCATTTTCTAAATATTGTTGAGAGAATATTTTTACTCGTTCAGGGTGTGTTTTCTCCCAATCATTTTTAATTCGCGCTAATTCCTTTTCGTAGAAATACATCTTAAATATTACTCCTTTTATTAATTGAAATACAATCCCCTTTTTTATTTTTAAATATAATACATATATTCTTCTTTCAACAGATCAAATTCACCAAAAGCTTTAAACGAAAATTCTCCTCGCATTCTAATCATGTCGCCATAACGAATTTGAACAAATAATTCATCTGTAAATGGTGAACCACCAACAAACTTAAAATATTTTTTCCAGTTATCTTTACTCCATCTTAAATGTTCTAAATGGAATAAAGAATATCTATTGTTTGGTTCATCTTGACAAATTTCTTCCCATCGCTTCAAATTTTCTTCTATTTCTTTTTCTGTTAGTAGTCTTGCATCTTTTATTTTTTGAAAAACCCCATTAACATGATCCCAAATTTCAGGTTGAGCAACACCTTCTGGAGGAAGATAATAAGTGAAATTGTACCAATGTTCTGATGGAGAATGTTCGATTTCTCCAAATTTACTTTTGAGTGCATCAATAATTTTCTTGTATTGCCTTTCAATATATGGCCTTATTTCTTCTTCTGCTGTATCACGAATAGTTGTATCAAACCAATGTGGAACATCTAGTTCAGCATAAAAATTACAATACCATATGCCATTTTTATAACTACTACCACTGATTCCAAAATTAATTCCAGTTATAATAGAAAGAAGTTTCCCTGCTTCCTTAATTCGAGCCTTTTGTATTCTATATTTTTTCTTTGCCATTAGTTTTTAACACCTCACAAAATCATGGTTTCATGCACCCATTCCTTGAAGCCACAAGACGTTTCCATTTCGAATAATCTTGAATTTTCTTGAAGATTCGCTTTGATACCGAACCAATTCTTTATATGTATCTTCCGTTATTTTATATTTATTGCCTTCTAAATCGAAATACGTTGTTCCAATGATTACATTAGTGTTCCTTGGTTCGTCACCACTCCAGCAAAGACTTATTAGCTTAAGTGTTTCTTTAGAATAATTCATTTAGTGTATCTCCTTTTTTTTATTTTTTAATTCCCATTTAAGTTGCGCCATTTCTAAGTCATAGGGAAACAATACTTTCTCGACTCTTTTATTGTAATAGTTGTCGTTTGGCTCTAAGACGCGATTGAAATAAAAATGATTAATTTCTAAATAACTAAGCCGCTCATCTTTTTTTCTCATAAAATTTTTCACCTCATTTATGTAATTTTGTTTTTAAGTATGAGCTATTAATCGCAGTTACTTTGGATAAGCAATCAATGCATTTTCGTTGATTTGAAGGAAATTGGGTGACTGGTTTTCTTTCTTTACATATTTTACAGGTTTTCAGCAGCCTTCGTTGTTTTTTAATATTATCACTAAAATTATAATTCATGGTTCGAGCATTTTGACTAAGACTATGCGCAAATACATTCAATCTCCGGTCTATCCATTTAACTTTAACAGTAGGATTAAGCGAGAGTTCATACAAAATTTCATTTATTATTGGATTTCTAATTCTTCTTTTAGCTCTTAGTTCGCTCACTAAATTTAAACTATCTGTGAACACAGTTACATTATTTATTTTTATTCTATTAATATATTTCATGAGTTCCAAAACCGCTATGTACTCTAATGAATTGCAATCCACTGACACTCTATTTTCTCTATGTATATGTAAAAGAATATCGTCTTTAAAAACCGCATAACCAAATCCCGAACTTCGAGGTGTGAAAGAAGCGTCCACATATGCTTGATACATATTATTCTCCCTCCTTACTACAAGAAAATCCTGTCGGAACAATTTGGTATCGTTCTTGACAGGATTGATTTTAGCATGAATCTATTTTTTGTGCAAGTGTTTTTTATATTTTATTTTTTTATTCTGCTGTACTCCGCGAAAGTAAGATTGTATTTTGAATCATTTTCGCTTGCGCCTATTTTTATGGACGAAGTAATAGAGAAGTCATTCTCATCATAATTAGGGAAGTAAGTATTCCCCTTAAACTCGTAATCAATATGAGTAATCAATAGCTTATCAGCTATTTGTAAGAATTGAGCGTAGATTCTTGCTCCACCAATCACATATACTTCTCGATCTTTATGTATATTGCTTTTTAGAAATTGGTCAATTGAATCATAAACGAATAACCCCTTATCCTTATTTTTAATTATGAATTCGATATTTTTTGAGATAACCACATTGACTCTATTAGGCAATGGTCTTCTAATTGACTCATAAGTTTTTCTTCCCATAACAATTATTTTATTTTTAGTTTTCTCTTTAAAATACTTTAAGTCGGCTGGAATGTGCCATGGAAGTTGCCCATTGTTTCCAATTAATTTATTTCGATCCATCGCTACAATAATAGAAATCAAACAGCTACCTCCATCTCAATTTTAGGATGGTGCTGATAATCGATAAGCTTAATGTCATCAATAGTAAAATCATAAAAGTTTTTAATTTCAGGATTAATCCACAATTTAGGAGAGGGAAATGGCTCTCTTTCTAATTGTTTTTTAATTTGCTCCCAATGATTTTCGTAAAGATGTGCGTTATTAATATAGTGATTGAACACTCCTACTTTTAATCCGGTTACTTGTGCAATCATATGTACAAGTACAGCATACTGTGCTGTATTAAATGGCACGCCCAAGCCCATATCACCCGATCTTTGAATTAAAGTGCAATTGAGATAACCATTGGATACATCCCACATGGTTTGAAAAGCACATGGTTGTAAGGCCATATCTTCAAGGTCATCTAAATTCCAAAGAGTCATGATGTGCCTTCGTGATTGAGGATCATTTTTTAAACCTTCAATCAACTTGTCTATTTGCTTATATTTTGCTATTTGATAACCATAAGCTTTTCCGATTGTTCCATCATTTTGCATCCATTCATCCCATACTGTAACACCCATTTTTTGTAGTTCACGGACATCATTGCTTTGCATTACATAAATCCAGAACAATTCTTTTACGAGCGTTTTAAATGGTACAAATTTCGTAGTTAGAATCGGAAATTCTTTTTGTAAATCAAAACGAAATAGTTTTCCAAACAATTTTTTTGTCGGAATTCCTGTGCGATTATTGTCGTAATATCCATTCTCAAGAATATCTTTTACAATATCTAAATATTGTTTATCTGCTTGATTCATTTTTTTCTCCTAAATTTTATGATATAATGAATTTAAATTCTTATAAAGACAAGGAAGTGAATTAAATGGCAAAAATTTTTGATGAAAAAATAATCAAAGACTTTCAAGATAAACTTAACGCTTTAATAGCGCACGAAGAACAAGGTATTGAATTTGAGAAATCTATCAACCCAGAATCCACTCCAGTCGTTCGTACTATTAGCGTAGCCGTTTATCGAAACGTTCTTAAGATGTTTGAAGAACACTTTACTAACATACCACAAAAGAGAAATTATACCAAGAAACCCGGTAGAAAGCCTAAATCTGAAGTTCAACAAGAAGCTGCTGCTACTGCCGAATCGTAATTTCAAGGAGCGTAGAATTAAACTACGCTCCTCTTTTTGTTTTTAAGACTTTTTAGTTTTGTTTACTGCATTAGCTTGTCTTTCAATTTCTTTTTGAATATCTTTTTCGGGGCCATACCATTCTTCCGGCTTAATGATCTTTCCGTCCCCTTCTCGGAATCTTGGTTTACCATCTTCATGAAGCTTTCTCATGTTTGCCGCTTGAATCGCTTCAAAAATTCTATCTGGCTTTACTCCAAGGATGTTAAAGTCACCTTGATTGAAATACAAAATATCTCCTACTGCATCTACTTGTGCTAATAGCCTATCCTCTGCGCTTTCAGGCAAAGGTGTGTTTAGCAATTTTTCATAAGTTTTTTGTCCATTAACAATTAATTGTTCAAATAAAGTTGAAAATTGTTCTTTAGATTCGGAAGAAGCGTGGATAAATTCAACAATTTCTTCAAGTGTCCAAGACATTCGTTTAATCGCCATATTAGCATCCATTGGCGTCGGCTTGTTTGATTTTGGATGTTTAAATGCGGTATGAAATTTACGTACTGCATAATAATAACGATTTGAATTATTTTTAATTTTACGATATGGTTTCAATTTCGAAGGTTCCACGAGTTTATTCGTGCGTTTTGTTTCGCCTTTTGGGAAATATGTAATAAATACCTTGTTCTTTTCGAATCCTTTAATTACTGCTGGCACTTTTACAGATGTATAGAATACTTTTTGATTGATTTTAAATTTCATATACTACATTCTCCCTTTTTTATTTTTTAGTTAAAAGTTTTGGCAATTACATTTTTAATCTTTTTCGATGTTCAATCAAAAATGAAATCCTCGTCACGCATTTTTTCTACGTTTGTGCTACGGACATATCCATTCCCTTTCTTCGAGAAGAAGTCATGGTTTTTTGTGTTTGTATTGATTCCATTTAGAACAATTGGATTAATTGTTTCTTCTGGAAAGTAACTTTCAAACCCAAGATTTTGTAATGCCTTGTTAGCATTATATCTTACATATTTTTTTACTTCTTCTTGAAGTCCAATAGGCTCGTATAATTCATCTGTATATAAAATTTCGTTGCTATATAATTCATCAACTAATTCAAATAATTCTACTTTTAATCTTTCTTGGGTGCGTTTGTTGAATGATTGAAAAATTTCTTGTGCTAGTAAACCAACATACACACCATGAATGCTTTCATCACGTAAGATTAGATCAATTATTTCGCCACTATTTGTCATTTTACCTTGTCCAGAAAGATATAGAGGATAGAAAAATCCACTATAAAACAAGTAACTCTCCAAAAGAACTGACGCACATAATGCCATATAGACATCTCTTTTTGTGCGAATGTTCGTATAGTAGTCCGCAATAATTTTAGCTTTGTTTTGCAAATATTTATTTTGATGAACCCAATCAAAAATCTCGTCGATCTCTTCTTTGGTTGCCAATGTAGTGAAAATACTACTATATGATTTGGCGTGAATCTGCTCCATCATCCCCATAAAGCCTAAAACTGCTTTGCGCTGGAGGCCATCAATATGCTCAAGGATTTTGGGCATACCCACTCCGCCTTGAATTGTATCAAGAAGCGTAAGTCCTCCCAATACTCGCTTATATACCTCTTGTTCAGCTTTAGTAAGATCGATCCACGTCATCTTGTCATCAGATAGTGGAATTTCTTCATCAGTCCAAAACTGCATAATATTTTGTTGCCAAAACATTTGTGTAAAATCATCATCTGGTGTATTCCAATTTACTGCTGAAAATGTTGTCAAACTATATCCCTCTTTCTATTTATTTACACAGCGCATGAAGTGCATTCTTCTACGCTGATCAAACGTGTTCTTGTGTAATATAAGGATTTAAGTCCTTTGTGAGCAGCATATACATAATATCTACCTAAGTCTCTTGTGCTTACATCACTATTTACATATAGGATAGTGCTGATCCCTTGATCGATATGACGTTGAGCTTCCGCAATCAAATCAATAACTTTCATCATGTCCATGTTATAAGCCGACTTATAGAAGAAAATATTTGATTGATCTAGGAAAGGCATAGGGTAATAAGTAGTTGAATTACCATACGTCCTTGTCTCAATTTGCTCTACAATTGGCATTACGCTTGAAGTAGAATTTTGAATGTAAGAAATACTTTGTGTAGGAGCAATTGCTAACCGATATGCGTGATACAGACCATATCGTTTTACTTCTTCGGCCAATTTTGCCCAATCTTTTTTAGTTGGAATTTTGAAATTCTCAAACAACTTTCTTATTTTTTCCGTACGTGGCGAAAAGTCTTCCTTAAGGTACATTTCAAAATAAGTGCCTTTTGCATATTCCGACTTATCAAAGTCCTTAAATGTTACACCGCGCTCTTTTGCGATTTCCATTGAGCGCTCAATTGAGTAATAATTCATCATCATACAAAATGTACGAACGAAATCTTTTGCTTCTTCGCTTTCATAAGGAATACGATTTTTCACAAAGAAGCCATGTAGATTCATCAATCCTAACCCTACTGAATGTAGTTCTTCATTAGCTTTTTTGACAGATGGAGCATTTTTAATCGATGTCATGTCACTAACTTGAGTTAAAGCATCCATTCCAATATGTACTGAATCTCTGAACTTTTCGGGAGCATTTGGATTAAATACATTTACAATATTTAAGCTTGCCAAATTACAGCTAATATCTCTTCGAATTACATGTTCTTCACCAAAGTCATTAATTTCCGATGTTTCCTGTAACTGGAAAATCTCGGTACATAAGTTTGACATTTTAATTGTACCAATATCTTTAAGTGCATGAACTTTATTTGCATTATCCTTATTCATAATATAAGGATAACCAGATTCTAATTGTGTCGTAGCAATTTTAACTAGCATATCACGCGCACTCATAACTGTGCGTTTTTTAACTCGATCATCAGCGAGTAGCTTATCATACATTTCATCCATATTCATGTCATCCAAATGCACACCATAAGCTTTATAAACCGAATATGGAGCAAAGACAACATGCGGTTTATCTTGTGCTGCCAACTCGTAAAATTTGTTTGGAATAATTAGGCCAATCGAAAGTGTTTTTAGACGAATCTTTTCGTCAGCATTGATCTTTTTACTATCAAGGAATTCAATAACATCCCAACCAAAAATATTGTAGTATCCTGCCCCGGAACCTTTTCTCTGTCCCATCTGGTCGGCGTAAGAGAATGCATCTTCCATTAGCTTCAACACTGGCATAATGCCCTTCGCGGCACCCTCAACACCTTTGATTGGTTCTCCTCTACTGCGCAATTTGGACAAATTGACCGCCACGCCGCCGCCGATTTTTGATAGCTGCATACACATGTTTAACACATGGTTAATAGAATTCAACGAATCATCCATATCAAGCAAGAAACAAGAAACCATTTCTCCGCGACGGGCTTTTCCAGCATTTAAAAACGTGGGTGTTGCTGGTTGTAGACGTTGTTCGATCATGGCAATAGCCAATCTTTTTGCTCTTTCAAAATTTCCCCCACCGAGATAAAGAGCACAAATCACAATTCTATCTTCATACAGTTCTAAGTATTTTTCTTTATCATTTGTTTTTAGGGCATAGTCTCTATAGAATTTTGAAGCTGCCATGTATGATGCAAATTCAAAATTATATCCCTTAACGATTCTGTCAATTTCTTCGATTTGTTCAATTGTATATTGTTCAAGTACATTATAATAAAAGTTATTTTCAATCAAATATTTAATGCGTTGTTCTACTGAATCAAAATAAACATATTTCTTTTTAACTTCTTTCATAAACTCTTTAACGGCTTCTTTATCTTTTTCAAGATCAAAAAAACCATCTTTCTTTTGCATGATTTGGTTGTTTAGTTCAATGTACTTCAAGCTCTCGCAACCTCTCTTTAAATGTATTTAGATCCTGTTCTGTACCAGAAAGTTCAAATTTTAAAATAATAGGAACCTTATATTGTTCTGAAATTATATCTGCCGCTTTAGCAAAATTTGTACCCCAATTTCGATTTCCACTTGAAGCAACGCCTTTTAGGAATGGGTAATTATCAAAAAGAAAATCCCTTGTTTTGTTAGATACTTCGCCCATACGGGTAGTATAAGTTATAAGTACATATGGTTCCGCAATCCGCAACTCTTTATGTATTTTTAAAGACTCCATATTTAGCTTTTTAACAAATCGTTCTACGTTTCCGGTCATTGAATCATATACTATTAAGACTACTATCAACCCCTTTTATTTTTATTTTTTTATTTTCTATCCTCCTTTTTTCAATATTCCCACCAACCCACCCAAAATCATTAAACTATAATTTTTTGAATAAATACACAAATAAGAAAATGGGCCATAGAAACATTACTAAGTAAACTGTTGTAACTTCCATTTTTTCTTTTCCAACTAAATTCATGGTGAATCTTATTTCGGATTGCATATCATAATCTTCTTTGGTTAAAGGCTTATCTTGCATTGCTTTGCGCTGTGATTTTACTATTGAGACTCCCCAAATATATCCGATTAACAAATAAACTCCAAACCAAAAAAGAAATTGTAGAATAATCTTTCTCCTCTCTCACAGATGATAAAATTATATTTTCATATTTATCTATACTTATAAAAATCACAAATAGCTTTAAAAATATAGTCTTTACTACGTTGCTCCTGTGGCAATTGATTGTACTCTACTAAACATGGATGAGTTTTCTTTTCGGGATCTTTAACTTCTCCATAAACCCATCCGTCAGCAATTTTTTCTTTCATCCAATTAACATGACTTTCTTCTGGAGTTGTTTCATTCTCAAAATGAAACTTTACCCCATTAATTGCACTTTGTTTTTGCCAATCCGGTGCTTCGTCCCAAGAAGGTTGAGAATGATCACCGAGGCTTTGGCAATAAGCGCGATTTACTTCATGACAAAGACTTGCTACAAATTCTACATCGATAATTTTTGCATCTTTAACATCTTTATCTACATCTTTTACCAATACATATTCCCCCATTCATTTTCCTTCGTCATTTCTAATTGCAGAACCAAAAAAGGAAATGGCACAAATTAACAAGGAACATCCTAAGACAAATTTGTTTGGCATATATCCAAATAGAATAGTATATCATTATAGTTAGTGAAAAGTCAATTTTTGGAGAAGATATTTTAGCATCCATTCATCCCGCCGCCTATAGAGGCGGGGGAATTCTGGTCGCAGTAGGTTAAATTTTTTGCTTGCAAGCTGTACTACTTCAGAACCTTTTTCTTGAATTGCATAAGCCAAGTCTCCAAGCATTGTAGAAGGAATTCTAACTTGTTCGTACCCACCATCTTTAACGACTAAAGTTACATCAACTGTTTTCATTTTTTCACTTCCTTTATAATTCTTCTTTTATCATAATTATTCAACATATTTAGCAAGTTCCTTCCAACGAGCAATTACATCTGGATGTGGAAGAAAACTTTCATTGCGTTCTTGTTTGAGTTTTTCTTTTGCCATTCGACCTAGTTCTGGCTTCCATTCTTCTAACCATTTTTTAACTTCGGCAACAATATCATATTGTGGATAGAGCATTTTAGATCCATCAACAATCCCAAATGGCCCTTCCATCCCTCGTGTTTGTCTTAGAAATTGCATTCCAGACCAACTGCATTGAAAACCTGTCATACCATGTTTGCAAGCAAAATAGTTAAACATCGCTACAGTAACATTTGTCAAAGCTTCGGCAATCGAATTATAATCATGATGTTTATTCTCTTGTTCATGCAGATAAAAAATTAATTCTTCTTCAGTTTTAGGCCATGCTCCAAATTTGTTGATTTTCATATGTATCTCCTTTTTTTTGTTTTCAAATCAAATGAAACTTTCACTTTAATTTAATTAACTTACCCCAATCAGAAACACTTTCTAGAGTCTTCATATTTTCTTCACCATAAGCAATAAGAACAGACGGAGCGCCAGCGTTTTGATTTGCTTTTTCTCCTGTCACATGATGAAAGAAAAGCCTTCCTCTAAAAAATAACAATGCATTTGCTTTATCCCATACATGATCGAAGAACATCTTTGTCTCTGTTCTTGCAAAAATAAGCGCAATACCATTTCCGTGTATAGCTAATTTATCTAGCCATTTTGCTACCATATTACCATATGGTGGATTAAGCCACACTCTACCAAACCATTCCTTTGACAAACCGTCATCCTCAATAGTGTAGTGTACTTTTGCCGTATCCCAAGGTCTATGTATTGGTGAACATGGATCTAAATCAAATTCACCTAATTCCTTTAAAATCTCAGGAGGAGTCAACCACTCATCAGTTTTCATACGTGCTGATTCATGACTACCCATTCCATTTTTTCTTTTTGTCAAGTTATTAATCACACCCTTTTCATAAAAATGCTCTTGTAAAATCCATATACTATTATTTAGAAGTCTTTGAACATCTTTAGTGTCGTAAATATCAGGGACATCTTCGTTATCCCAATAGACAAAATAATTTCTACTATCTCTTTTTTCAGCGTATCCCTTCTGATCATCAACTACAAAATTAAAAATATATGGTATTGATATATTTTATTCATCCTCATGAAATCCGACTTCATCATTAATTAATATAATTGCTAAATAATCCACCAAAGATTACGCCAGCACATAATGCAGCAATAACAGACCAAAACATAATAAGAATTAATTGACTTAGCTTTACCGATCCAAACCAATATTTAATCCAACCAAGTAAAGCAAACCAACCAAAAACAATCATTAGTATCCAAGCAACAATAATCATTTAAACATTCCTTTATTCATCATCATTTTTTCAAAAAATTATTCTTCCATTAGCAATTTTTAATAACTAATTCGACTTTATCATGCTTATACACTATAGGATTTTCAAAAAAATCTATCAAATCTTCTTCTGAGGAATATGCTTCTACAACAGTACATTTATCAAGTTCAACAATTTCAAATGGATACTCTTCATTAAGACCATGAACAATCAAATATAAATCTCCATTATCCAGAATAAGATCTCCAATCTCAACCTTCTTTTTTTTGATATCTTCTTCAAATTTAATCTTCATTTATAAATCTCTCCCTATGAAATTTTTATTTTTCAATAGATGTTTGCAAATCAATATCAGGAACAATGGTTTCAGGACGAAAAAGCACTCGATAATGATAGGGGACGCCGTAAGTCGCGTCTGTTTGCTCTACAAAATAACTAACATTATCACTCAATCCGAGAAAATGCTTCTTGTGTTGGCCCTCTCCCACTTATAGATAGTTCTCTTTCTTTAGCATTTTCCCCTTCCATTTCTTCATGATACATCTTCATTGCATCATCCCAACCCTCCCAATTATCAACACCACATGCTTCTAGACAACTTAATTTTATGCTGTCACGCAACAGACTTTCATACTCAGATTTGTTGACACTCCCCACGGATAAATCCGAGGGATTCTTGGATGATTCGCGCACTCATGCATTTCTACTTCGTGCAATCTCCAAGTTAAGGGCTGTGCCATCAGCCCATCCTAAGACAGACCATATAGGTTCTTAGGCTGGCAGACTGTTACCATCTGCCACAGGTTGGTTCATGATGTTTATTGCACCAACCCGATCTCTATGTGTCTTGAATCCACATGAGCATTCATATCGTCTATCATCTGCTTTATTTCGTTTACCACAACGAGGACATGTTTGACTTGTATATGCAGGATTAACTTCTATAACTTTAATTCCTGCCAAGTTAGCCTTATATGTGATAAACTGTTGCAGTTGATAGAATGACCAGTTGTGCAGATTCCTTGCGTTTTTACGACTTGTTCTTGTCGTCTTGCGAATATTTTCTAATTTTTCTAGTTTTATCATACTTGCATTTTCTTGTATAGCATAATTCACAATCTGTCTACTGATTTTATGATTTTGGTCTTTTATCCATCTGCTTTCTTTATCGCCTAATTTTTTGATGGCCGAAAGTTTTTTAAGTTTACCCAATTTTCTTCTGCGAGACTGATATTTGCGCCTGACATATTTCATTTGCCTACCATTACCAAAAAATCTTGTCTTGCCTGTTGATGTTACAGCAACAGCAGGAACTTTTAAGCCAAGATCAATGCCCATGATATTTTCGCCACTAAATTTTTCTTCTGGAATTTGAATGGACACTTGAGCATACCATTTACCTGATTTCTCTACAATACGCATAAGACCAAGTTTGGATTTTTTGATTAATTCTATATCTCTATCTGTTGCAATGGCTTTAAAATATGTCTTTTTCGTTTTTCCGTTAATAGATATAGGAAAGGCAATTGCATTATCAAGAATGGTATAATTTTGATTATTAATATAATATACTGGCTTCTTAAGAACAGATAATTTTTTGGTTTTTTTATACTTGGTATATACAGATTTTGCGTCTCTGATCGCTTGATTGCAAACAGCAGATGGAAGAAAAGTTGAAATATCTTTTGTTGTGATTTTAGGGAAAGTTTTATTTTCTACTGCTTGTTGAGATAATTTATTGACAATATTGATATATTCTTGTGATGCTTCTTTAATGACCTTTGGGTTATCAGGAAAAAATCTGATTTTTACAGTGATGGATTGCACAAATGTCACCTCCGTTCTTTTTTCTTATAATAAATATATCATATTTTAGTTATGAAAATCAAGTTTTTACCAACTTATCCTACCACAATTCATCCCCATGCCTAAAGACAGGGGCTTTCTTGTGGTGGATTTGTAATAGTTACAGTTACCTCGCTCATCTTCATTTCTCCTCTATGAAAGATAGATTTTTTATTGTTGAACACCTTGCAATTTGTTAAGTTCATTCATACTAATAACTTCCCTGTGCAGATGTTCCGGTGCAATTGAAACAAAAATATCTTCCTGAGATTTGGTTAAATGCCTAGCAATAATATTGGCTTCCGAATCATTCTCTTGCGTCCATTCTAAAACCGAAAATAATTCGTTCAATACATTTTCCTCCTATGGTGAATCCGCCAGCCGACCAGACTAGCGGATTCAGTTTTAATGAACCTCAAAGTACACTAAAATACTCATTTGGATTAATTCCATTGTGTTGTTTTCTATGTTTGAAAAATTTGGTCATTGTGCGACCTTCAACTTTACTTTCTCCTACAACTCGTACACCTTCAAGCGTTAAACCTTTTACCTTTGCAATTCGTTCTGCTTGTTGAACAGCAGTAAAACGATCTTTAAAAATTTCGTTATGATAGATAATATAATGAGCACCTTTTTCGTCAGTTCCAGTTGCGTAAAATAGCATATGTATTATCCCCTTTAAAGTTTTATTTTGAATGCCTAAAATCTTCAATGAATACTTGTAATGTTTTTATAATTTCTTTTTGTGGCCTCCATCTAACAAATTCATTGATATTTAATGAACCAATTAAATCAATTACATCTCCCGTCTTTATTTTATTTATTGTTTCTTGATCTGCTCTAAATTTCATTCCTATTAGTGTTGGCTTAATGTTTTCAATATCATCAAACCATGTGTTTGAAACAGGACATAAACCTAGTTTTAATGTATCACCAGAACCAATTATATCTTTGGTTAATACATACATATCTTCGATAAGAAATTTACCCTCACTAAAACCTTTTCCCGTAACTTTATAAAAACTATTGATTAATTCAATAAAAGGCTCATCAATTTCTTGATGATGTAAATTAAGCTCATAGCTTACTACATTTTCAAAGTCAACATCTTTTAATCTTTCATTTAATTCTTGTTTAAATTTTTCTAAATTAACTTTCTTGATTCCTAAACCACCCGCGTATTGGTGGCCTCCCGCAAAAATCACTTCTGGAATTTCACGAACAAAATCAAGGAATTTAAAAAATCCAACTGAACGGAAACTTCCATGATATTCGTCTTTTTCTTTTAGTGCATTTCCTAATATGATAGTTGGTCGTTGATATGCATTAGCAATATCTCCAGCAACAAGGCCGTTGAAGCCCTTGCCGAGTTCTGGTTCCACTAGCACGATACATTTGTCGTTCTCGTCTATGTATTCAACGATAGTTTCAATTGTTTCTTTTTGCTTTTGTTTTCTTTGTTCGTTTAACTTTTTTATTTCTTTAACTCGTTGTTCAATTAAAGAATCATCGTCGCTAATCAACAAATCAAGAACGTATTCAATTTTATCAAGCCTTGTAGCTGCATTAACAAATGGCATTACTGAGTATCCAAAATCATTTGCATTAAGTTTTCCAATGTCTTTGCGTAAAAGATTTAAAATTGCTTTAATACCCTTGTTGTTGATGTTTTCGATTGTGTGTTTTAGAATATAGCGATTTTCATACTCTAACATGCTCATTTGATCGCTATAAAGACCAAGGCCAACAAGATCAATTAAAGAATCAGTGAAATTTCCTCCAAGTGTATCTTCAATTACTTGACATACTTTCCATGTGATAAGTACACCGGAAGCTTGTTTGTTTGGATATTGGCATCCTTCTTGTTGTGGATTTACTAAAATACAATATTCATTTTTATTTTCGATCTCATGATGGTCAAGAATTACAATATCAATTCCACGTTCAAATATTTTCTTGCATGATTCTTCTTCATTAGATGAACTATCAAGAATTATAAGTAAGTCTGTTCCATATGGAATATCACTGATTGACTGATGAATACCATGACCACGCGAACGCTGTGCGTGGAAGTATGTAATATTATCCGTAAACTTTTTTAAAAAACGGTACATAACTGCTGCACTACAAACGCCATCTGCGTCAATGTCTGCATGTATTGCAATATTTTCGCCAGTCTTGACGGCCTTGATAATTCGATTAGCTGCTTCTTCGATATTCTTAAGTAAATATGGATCATGAAGTTCGTCCCTAGTAGGATTAATAAATCGTCCAATTTCTTTAATTCCATTGATAGCTGCTAACTTTTCAATAATGCTTGCGTTGTCACTGTAGGATAATTTAGGTTTCTTTTGTTTCCACTTTCTCTGCAAGTAACCACTCCTTTCTGTTGCATAGACATAATATCAAAATCACATTTAAAAAGTCAATACTTTTACTATTTTATTTTTAAATCATAGTACAAATCTGTGACTGCTTTAATTAACGATTCCTTTGTTGATAGTTTTGAGAGAGCCTTGTCAAATATCTCATTAATTTTTTCTTGATTATAATCTTGAATTAAATCAGTCGGCCTAATGTCATATTTATCTTTAAGTTGAGCCAAAAACAAACCAAACAACAAAATATCTTTATCTTTTTTAGTCACGATTAATCACCAATCGCTAATGAAAGATATGTTTCATACCCTTATTTCCTTAACTAATAAAAATTTTACTTCAAATTTCTTTATTCTTATTGGCCTTTCTTTCTAAATAAATTCTTAAACCATGAAAAATGTTCCCATTGTCGAGCGCATCCCCCTTCACCATCTGGAATATAACAGCATCTAAGAAAATCAGAAAGGGAGCCGTTATGACTAGCGCATTTGTAACATGAACGCCGATAAAGACTATCAATCTCTTCTTGTGTCATAATAACAAAATCCGCTTTTTTTATTTTCAAATAATTATTTAAATATACTAACCTATCCCTTAATGATTCTTTTTCGATAATAAACCTCTTTACATACTTTGTTGGTTCTTTGCATTTTATTGGCTGTTTGTTCTGAATATATTGTTGTAGATCGTCAATACTATTATGATTTTCAACTACGAATATATCTTCAGTTCTGCCTCCGAAAGCATATTCTCCATTACATTCAATTATCAACATTTATTTCTCTTTTGCCTCCTCATGAAACTTCTCTTTTATTGCAAATATTGCTTCACAAAATCAACTAGTTTATCAACATCTCGCTCTGTCGTATTTTCGTTAATCACAAAATATCCAATCTCAATATATTTTTCATAATCTCCCCCTCCATAGTATTCATCAACCACAAGAATCTTTAAATGAAGGTTGTCAGTGATTTTTAATAAGTGAATATCAGTCCCCTCAGTAATAGGAAAATCAATTTCTCGTTTATCAATATTGTTTTCTTCTATGTAATCATTTAAATTAAAAAGAATATCATCGCATTCATGTTCGTCGAAAATAGATTTATAATTAGGTATCTTACTTCTAAAGTAAGAACTCAGTTGATCATTTAATTCCGTTCTGTTACGCTCTACAACATTAGTCATGGATGCTACTCGACCTTCTTTTTCTGCTTCACGAACATAATACCAATCAGCGTATTTTTTCATTTAATGTTCCTCTTTTCTCATAAAATTATACTTTCATTTCATTTTTATTTTTTAATAATTCACATTTTAATGCATTGAAAATATGTACAATTACATCAACAGTCCATCCATCACCAAGCATATTGTAACGATGTCCTTCTGCTACTCCTTCTGTATATCCATCAGGAACAGTTTGAAGGCGTTCATATTCAAGTGGCGTTAATCTTCGAATACGTTTTTCGTCTGGAAGATAGATTTTCTTTTGTTTATATCCTCCCCTGCAAGCTGTCAATGTAGCACATTTACCCTCAATATTGTAAACTCGTTTAAGAAGATCGTGAGTATTTAAATGAAGTTTTGCCACAACTTTTTTATCTAAACCATAGAAATCATATGATTGATTGTAGTAATACTTTTCATTAACACTTGATTCCAAAATATCCTTAATTACAATTTCTTTATCTTTGGGTTGTTGGATTCTTTTGATATTTGTCCAGTAATACCTTTTACGCTCTTGGGCTGAAACTAATGCACTATCAATCATTATTGGTTCAACTCCAAGCTCTTCGGTAATAATATCTCTATCTTCCTTCGACATGCTTTCAACGTTTTCCAATAGAAAATATGTTGGATTAACAATTTGAAGAATTCTTACATATTCCCAAAACAGCCTTGACTTTTTTCCATCTAATCCTTGGTTGTGTTCGGGACGATCAATGGTGGTTATCGTTAAATTTTGACATGGACTACCACCAATAAGTAAGTCAATTTTTCCTAACGATAATAGTTTTTCTTTATTAAGTTTGGTCACATCTCCAAGTTGAATTGTATTTGGATAATTCTTTTGGGTAATTTTTATACTTGATTTTTCAATTTCACTTGCGTAATATGTACTAACTCCGATCCCTGCACGCTCTAAAGCAATTTGTCCGCATGACATTCCATCAAACAAACTTAAAACATTTAGTCCCAATTAATCACTCTCCTTTTTGGGGTAGCATAAGGCCACCCCATACAATCTTATGAAACCACAGTTTCATGCACTTTTTGTATCAATATATAGATTCATTTAACACTAAACAATCAATATGTAGTGTTCTAATTTACTTTTATTTCTACTTTTCTTTATTCTTCATTTTCACTTTCATCTTCAACATCTTCTACCCAAATTGCTTCTTCCCACGGAGCGTTACAATTTCTGCATACTAATTCGCCTTTAACTTTGCGAGGCTTTGAAACACTTTCACAATACAAACATTCCCAATGTCCTGTTGCCATAATTTAATTTAACCATCCTTCATTTCGGTATTTTATATTTATCTTCTGTATAGAGCTTAATAAAAACATCTATTCCTCGATCAACTGGAGCATCTTTTTCGCCCAATAAAGCTTTGTGCTTATTGGGAATAATCGCATAAAGAGAATCTTTTAAAATAAATTTATCTGCTTGTTTTTTTACTTCCTTTGGAGAAATATCTTTATCAAATGCCAGAATAATATCAACACCTAATTTCTCAAGTTTTAGAACTTGAGTGTCGCTAATTTCATGACCGCCAATACTCACACAATGACAAAAACCCATTGACCATGACTTTAACACACTTTTTTCTGACTCATAAACAATAACTTCACCTTGTTCTTTGATAAATTTTAACGACTTATCAAGTCCGTATAATATTTTACTTTTGGGAACAGGATATATATACCAATACTTTCTTCCACCATCATCATGAAGAATTGTCCTCCCTTTTACTCCCACAAGGTTTCCTAGTTCATCCCGTATAGGAAGCGTTATACAATCGTCTCTTTTAGAAAAACCGACTTCAAACATTTTTTGAACATCATAAGAAATACCTTCTTCGATAAACCAACTATTAGGATAATCTATATATTCAAGAAGGATCTTATTGTTATGTTTTAATAACGGAAACTCTTGTTGTTTATAACTTGATGCTTCTATTTGATCAAGTATTAGCAAGCATGGATCTAGCTCTTCTTCTTTATATGTAGAATCATAAAAATCATATCCACAAACCTCGCAAATCCAATTAATAGCATGAGTAAAATATATTTTTTTTATATAGCACACAAGATCGATAATGCTTGCTCTCTCTGGAAAATCGGATCTTGTGTGGTTAAGTGTAACTAATGTATCATAAAAAACATTAATTGCCGTTTTATTATCTCCGTCTGGATTAGCAGCAGTAAAACAATTTTTGCTTCGCTTAATGTGATGGCAACCTAATGCTTCTAAAATAAGTTCTACCTTATCGTCTTCTTTAATTTTTTCCTTCAGGACTTGAGCATCAATTTCGAATCACTTCCCTATTCCTTCCCAAGTTCCGCTTTGAGTTTACGTACCTCTTTTTCTTGTTTTAATTTTTTGTGTTCACGTTTAATCCTTTTTAATTCCTTTTCGTCCTCGGAGAGAATTAAATAACCTTCTTCAATCCACATATTTTTTCCTTTATCAACTCTTAAACAAATTCGATCCTTGTCTTTTCCTCCACGATTCTTATCAACAAATACAACATAATAAGTTTCATCACGTCTTAAATTTAATTGCTCAGTTCCAGAAAAACCATTTGGATTTAATATTTTATATTTATCATATTCATCTCCAAATAACGGTCGTGCCATTAAAAGATGATCTGCTACGTGTTTAATGTGTTTGCCATTTGCAATGGCTTGACTTGTAAGTAATTCGTTAAACAAACTATCATCGGTTAATTGAAATGTAGTCCAGATAGGGATATTAAGTTTCTTTGCGATTTCCTTTAACATATCTGCTGTTTTTACAAAAGACATCCAATCATGATCAGGGGCTTTCATTGTATCGTATATTGCAAGCTGACAGCCCTTTAGTTGATGAATCTTAATTTCACGTCTAATATCATTCTCGCTGAACGATTCAAGTTCAGAGAAATATATCTTGCTATTTTTCTCAATAAATTCAGCAGCCATTAAAATTACTTCTTCTTCAAGTTCATTGTAAGCACCAGTTACAATTTTAGTTTCATCAATTCCATTTAACCCTCGACGATATAACTCATTTTGAAATCCAAATTCGGGATTATTAATAACACAACTAATAACCATTGCATCCCATTCATCTTCATCTTGTTCGTTTGCCCCTACCCAAACAGGAATTTGATGAAGAATGCCTAAGTAACAAGCAATCTTTGATGTAGTCCTTGATTTACCACACCCCGAATGCATTCCGAACATTGTAAGCTTTTTGTTTCTTAAACCACGCATAAGCATGTTAATGATTTCAAAAGGTATTGATAGTCCAACATCGGGTTTTTGCTTCCATTGGGCAACTTTTGAAACCATATTCTTACCTAAGATAATACTTTCTTTTAAACCACCAATTATAGTTCCTATTTTTGAAGCTTGGTATTCCATTGCCCGAACAATATCTTCACAAGTTAATTTTTCGAAATTATTCTTTTCGTAAATTTTTTGTGCAGGAAATCCTTTGCGTTCATATTCACGTAACAATGAAAACTTTTTTAATTTTTCGTAGTATGTAGGAAAATCATTTAAATCAACAAGCTTTTTGATACGTTCTATGTAGGAATATCCCTTTAAGGCATCATATTTCTTTTTTCGCTCTGGATCTTGATTCATGTATATGTTTACTTTGGTTTCTGTAATTTCTGTGTCAGGATATTGATAATGTAACTCGCTTATAGAGTTAAACAAAAATTTTGTAGTTGGTTCTGAAAAATCATATTGTTCTTTTAGTAATTCACCATATTCCAAAAGTAAATCATGATTGGTATACAAACTGCCCAATACAAGTAATTCAGTTGCTATATCTTTAATTTTAGACTCTGTAACGTCTTGAATAAAAATCCCCCCCCCTTCTATATTAATCAAGTAGCGTCGTAATATCTATTTCATTTTCGTCATTGTTTTTAGAAACGGAAATCAAATTTTGCTGAACCTCTCTCATTTTTTTTACTACATCTGACATTTCTTCTATTTTCCTTTCTAATTTTTTATTTTCTTCTTTCGCTTCTTTTGCTTTTTGTCTATTTTTCCATGCCTGGTTTAGTTTATTAGTCATAATAGAAATACAATAATTAATTGCACTAACATCATTACTATCTTTTAATTTTGTAGCTATACTTTTTTTTATCTCATCTTCCGCAAGCAAATACGCTTCTAACATTAATGAATATTCTGCACCCATCTTATAACGCTTGTATGGTTTTCCTTTCTTAAGGTCATTTCCGTTCCTAAGAGCTTGTAGTCGTACAACATTTGCTGGTGGTACAACCACTACATTATGTAATTTCTTTATATATTGATATAATTCGTCCCATTCCTCGTTTTCTTTTTTTGTAAATTCTTTATGATCGAGATATTTTTGATAACATTCTCCTTCGTGAAAATATCCATCTTTTTCTGTTTTGATCATTTTGGTTTTATCATCAAACTGCAAACATGACCTACATTTAACTGGACGTGCGATTTTTAATCACCACCCGCAGTCATTCTTAATATTCATCTCCAGTCACGTCATTAATAAGTTCACTGTGCGACATTTCGGGCGTGTTTTTCCCGCGTCTGTCCAAATATAGTTGTCTTAGTTTCTGGTGGTTCATTATGCTTCCGCGTGAGTCCATTAAAACATCCTGATCCGAAATCAATTGTGGCTCTGTTTCCGAATTATGTGATTCTTTAATTCTCCATCTTAATTGATTTCCAAGCCTTCTCCAAGATAGATACTTTAAATAATCACCGTCAGAAAACTTCTTTTTAAATTCTCTATCTGTCAGAACGTCATATTCAACATTTGATTTATCATAACAAATACAATATAATTTTAATTCTTCTTGTAACCATGCATTTGCGTCTTTTCGATTTGAAAAGCGCTCGAATACAAAATGCTCATCTTCTCCCTTTATGTAAGCAAAAATAGTTGATACCCCCTTATTAATTTATAATGAGCGTCATCCAAAACACTTTAGATGACGCCATAAAGGTTCTATTTAAATATATCATTTTTTACTTTTAAAAGTCAATAACTCTTGCAATTTTTACTTTAACTGAAACGAATATGTTTTGATTCTGGTGCAAGTGTTGCACCTGCAACCGTTCGTCCTTCTTTCAGAGCCTTTAGAATCTCGGCATTGGCGATTTTATCAGGTTGCTTAATACGATACTGTTCAGGAATCTTAGATTCGTCTAAAATTACAACAGATGGATTGTTCTTTTGCAATCTTACATTAAAAATACCTGCCTGAATTTTTTCTTTTCCAGCCAACTCAAGCATTTCTTTTGTGTACGTCTTAAGTCGCTCCACTTTATTTTCCATTGCTTTACGACGAGCGGAAAGACGCTTTTCTTCGGCCTTAAACGCCGCAATATCGCCTTCCAAATTCTTAATGAATTTTCCGATGTTCTCAATTTTGCTCTCCATACTATCTTGAATAGCATCGAGCGTATCGATGAACATCTGAAGAGTGTCTTCATCTACCCCTTCATCATTTTCTAACGTATCATTTGCTAGGTTCTCAAGTTCAGCGTATTGACTTGCTAATGTATATAGACTTGCCATTTATCATTCTCCTTTTAAAATAAAATCACGTTTTCATTCAAATTCAGGAACATATTTTTTAGCGTTTTCATTCAGCCACTTTTGAACCATCTTTTCGTCCCACCCTTCGATTTCCCTTAGAGATTTAATTTTTGAATACAAATCCCGACACACTTGCTTGTATTTATTTTCAAGAGCGGATTCGTCATATGATTCACTTCGTATGACACGCTTGATAATTAAGCACTTATGATCTCTCGAATATTCGAAATAATATGTGTCTGATGCTTCTTCTTCTGATGTGTCTAGTGATGTTGTGAAATTAAAATTCATATGAAATTTTTCTTCTCCTTCATCCACTTCATACCGCGCATAAAAGTATTTGATTTGATAAAAATCAAAATCTCCTTCTGTTTCATATTCCTCAATTTTTGGTTCATCATATCCGCCCGAATGGAATAAAACGTATTTCTCTGCTTTTTCTCTATTCGTGAACACTTTCTCAATACGATATTCTGAGTAACAACCAGAAGTTACAATATAAACTTTCATTTATCTTTCTCCTTATAAGATATAAACTTTTATTTACCAGCTTCGATTTTAAACAAAATATCTTCGAAGGCAGCAATTCTACCTTCCCAATAACCTAATCTCCATCCACCATAATAGCCATACGTTTCTGTTGGATTATCGCCATGTCCCTCTTCGTAAAAAGTGACCTTCTTCTCTGCTTGTGAAATCTTTTGTTTGATATAATCAACTAAATCTTCTTTCACCTAACTCGCCCCTTCTTAATAAAATGGATAGTTTTTATTGTCATTTTACGAGCACAATCTTATTATTAACAAACAGTATTTCTTTGCCAAATTCCATTTTAAAGGGTGATTACCAACTTTAATATGCACTACTACGCTTAGTTACATCATATATGTACTCCGCTAGTTCATCTATGCTGATATACCTACAATGATCTCTGGAATACCACCTTCCATCTTCGTAAAAGACAACTTCTTTCCCATAACTCCTATCAAGGATCGTCTTAATGATCTCCACATACTCAAGCAATTCGCTACGCAATCTTGCCTCATGCGTATTTAGTGATTTTCGTCTACTATGTTCTTTCATTTCTATGCTAACCCCCATGAAATACAGATTTCATTCGAATTTATATTCTTGTACTACCACATTATGTCCCAGTTTGCCTAACAGTTTTACAATATCATTTGGTCGATTAAAATCCCAATAATTACCGACGAACAAACGTTTTTCACCTTCGTAGATTTCAAGCATTTCGCAATTTTGATCAATTTTAATCAATATATCTTTCAAATACTTCACCCCACTCCTCCATGAAAGAATAATTTTATTTTTATTCTAAACTGATCAATACTTTTTCCTCGTTGTTTTTCGCTTTATCAATCATTTCTTTTAGTTCTTCTGGGGTTAATTTACTTAAACCTAAAATGGACATAGGTAGTTCTTTTCTTCTACATAATTCATATCCAATCTTATGCATATACTCTTTAACAGCAAAAACATCCTCTGTATCGTACTCAATCTCTCCTAGATTGTATGCTTCTTCTTTGATACGTATTTGCCAATTAGAATCATTGACCCAAAATGTTCCTGTTGGTTTATGTTCAATGATTTGAACTTTTTTATTCATATTTTGATACTCCCCTAAAAATGAAATTTCATCATAATTTTATGTATAAACTTTCGTTTACGTATTGTGTTCCCTTTTCTTTAATTCTCTTAAAGCTACTGCATCCACTATATGAATAATCATGCTCATTATATATATCTTTGGGAACATCAAAAGTTCTGTTCTCATTACCGCAAGTACCATTGAAACTCAAAATATAATTTCCTTTTTGTTTTCGTAACCACTCCCACATTGATTCATAATTAATACTTCCGTAATACACCCCTTTTGTTCCTGCATATGGAGGATCTAGATAAATAAAATCATTTTCTTTTGTAATAACTGTTTGATAATCTCTACAAATAAATTGAACATCAAATTTATTCAACTTATTATGCCAATCTATAATTATTTGTGCTAGAGATTCTGGCATAATTCCTGTACGAGTAAAATGCAACGATGTATTAAATTCGCCTTTAGAGTTATATCGTATTAAACCATTTGTACAAGTTCTGCTTAGAAATAAGAAATCACTTGGCTCTCGATGTTGGTTAAATCTCCTCCTAATCGAATAAAAATATTCTTTTCTTCGTTCAATATAATTATCACGATTTAATTCATTCCACATTTCAAAATATGCATCTATTAAGTCTTTAGGAAAATCTTTAATCGCATTCCACAGAGAGATTAAATCACTATTTATATCACTACATATATAATCATTTTTCACTTTTATATCAGTATGTAGAAGTTTATATAATACACTTGCTCCACCGACAAAAGGTTCATAATAAGTTTCAATCACTCTTGGAAACTTACTTACAATATAATCAGCCTGACTTCTTTTGCTTCCAGTCCATTTAATTACAGGTTGTAGTTTTACTATTTATTTCACGCTCCCAATTCCCATGAATTAATCACATTCTGGAATGACTTTGCTATACAGTACATAGCACTTCCCATCAGAATTTATTCCAAAAACAATTAATTCGTCTTTGGATTCGACAACATGAATTTGAAGTATCTTACCATCTAATTCACTCCACTCAAAGGTTAGGACGTTTGAAAAAAAATTTAACTTTTCTTTTTCATACAGTTTACTGAGTATTTCTATTCTCTCTTGTCTTTGTTCATCGACAATTTCTCTTTGAGACTTAAACCGAACTCGTTGTGGTTTTGTATGATACTTTGTCATATACACTCTTCTAATAATTTCCCTTCACAATTTTTACTTTTAATCTTCATTGAACTTCTAGTATCTGAAATTTAATTCTGGGATTTACGGTAATAAATGGCATATCTGCTTCCAATGCTTTTGACATACATTCGTGTAATTTTCCAATATCAGAAGATCCCATCTCTTCGGGAGGACGCATCACTAGAATCGACCCTTCTTTCAAATGTAAACTAGATTCTTTAACAATATTTCCGTCCTTGTCTACAGTTCTAAGTGTAATAATTTTCATTTACTCCCTCCACAAAACACAGATTTGAACATACTTTTTTCTTATGTAATTAATATCCAATACCCTGCATTTGCATTTCATTTCTAATTTCTTGCAATACTTCAATTACTACATCTAACGATTTAATATCATCAAATTGCATTATCACATGAGTATCCAATTCGTCTAATAGCCGCCCTTCTGTATTCTCAATATAGACTCCAATGTCTCTAGGCTCAGATTGAATGAAAACTGCGCCAAATACTTTTCCAGTTTCTTTATCTTTTGCATCTCCTACAAAAATATCTCCGTAGCCGAATTGAAGATATTTTACATTGTCTTTTGTTATAATTGGCATTAGCATTTCTCCTTTATACAAAATAAATATTCAATTTTCATATCTTTTTTATCAACTTCTAAAAGAATAGTTTAATCATCTTAATATTTCCGAAAATTCTTTTTGAATGAACCTATACCCCAAAAACACCCATAATCAATATCTGTAGTATTCGGATATTCTTCTGTCGTCATCCAAATACCAGAACCGTATTCTTTATTCCAATGCTGTCCTGTTTCAATGACATAATACGTATGACCGTTTTTGTGACATTCATTATCTTTCCCTGTATAAACATAAGATTCTCCGATTAATGGAATAATGATTATCTCGTCCCTTCATAAAAATGAATTTTTAATCTTTAATAAAGAATATATACCTTTTCAACCATACGTCAATGTCACCAACTTCTGACAAAAATATAATTATTGCACTAGGCAAATTTATAATTGGAATTAGGCTTACAAATAACGCAAATCCAACAGGCGCATACTCTACTTTCTGAATGACTTTCCTAAAAAGTAAAATTGATAGTAAAACTGTTAATAAATAAATTGATACAATAATAATCATCTTCTCTCGTCCCCTCGTGAAATAATCGTTTCATTGTTAGATTAAATCAAATTCATGGTCAAAAATATAAATATCTTCTTCTGGAAGTCTAACGGTATATGAGTTATCATCATTTTTATCAACAATGTTTCCTTGTCTACCAATGTATTTACTGTATATACTATCTACATTTCTATTAACCAAAACATAATCACCAATATTAATTTCTCGAATAATTTCCTGCCCACAACACGGACAATATTTATTCATTTTATTATACTCCTTAACCTTTCATGTTTTCTTAGACAAAGCATCATCTGAATCATTTTTGAGAATCCTTCTTTTTCTTCATGAGATTTTGCTAATTCAAGTAATTTCTTAAATGGACTCATTTAAACCTCGCATATCCCTTTCCATCTCGCTAACAATCTCCCTAAGTTCATCGAAAAACTGATTCCTGTCAATATCCTTATTTTGAAATTGGAATAACGTATCGTAAACTGCATCACGATAATCGCCATCTACTCCAGACATTTCTCCTACCAAGTCCCAAACTTTATCAAGAATATCATCAAAATAGTCACAAGTATCAATTTTATTTTCGAATGCAAAATTTAATTTTTTACTCTTAATGACGATCATTTCGAGTAGATCAAGTGCAAGATTTAATTGTTTATATTTATCCATTTTTATTCTCCTTTCGCTTAGTAATCGAACCGCGCAATGGAATAACTTTATCTAGCGGCTTGATGCTCTCATCATATTTTCTTCGTATTGTTTTAACTTCTCTCGATAGCCCTGAAGTACATTAAAATATTGTTCCTCAGTATAAGCCATCGATTGACTTAATACTTGTCGTTGCATATTTTCAGCATTCATTCCTGAAATTTCAGCATATAATTCTGCTGCAAGAAAACCTATATATGAGTGCATATTTAATCCCCTCCTATAATCACAATACTTCAGTCAAAATCCTAAAATCTTTAAACATATTACCTTCTAGCGTTACTTCAACTGGCTTTCCCTTTAATTGAGAAACATAATTTACTTTAGCATCAGTTAATATCTTATTCACATGCTCAATCATTATAGTGATTGCTTGTTGTCGTTCTGACTTTTCCCATCTGCATTCAGGACTAATATTAACCGCGTATCTTCCTCCATCACCAACCCCACTACTAGGAAATTCAAAACAAAGCTGTAAACCAAACAAAAATGGTCTGTCTGGATACTGTCCAAATTCTGCATGGGTAATTTTTCCCAATACTTTTTGTTTTACCATGTATATAACCTCCACTAATGCAATCTTTTATTGGAATCCACCATAAACACTTTTATGGCAACTTATCCGCCAATTCAGCTAAAATATCTCCGTGACATGGTTTTGGTTTACAGAAGCAACATAGTGTCTTGCCTTTTAATTCGTGTAGACTGTTCAATAATTCTGGTTGCTGCATAATCCATTCACGATATTTTTCAATTGCTTCTTCTCTGGTTTCAACTTTATATTTTGCTTTTGTACCGTCCATATGTGAGAATGGGTTTCCCCATTTTGATCCTCGACCTATATAGATGTCATAGGGAACTTTGTGGTGTTTATTAACTACTTTTGTTTTTTGCATAAAAGCCCTCTTTCATTCAAATCGCTTCAATCATTTGTTGAACATTTACTTCTTGTAATTCGGCGTAATAAGCCTTCAGTTCGCTTATGTACCATTGTTGACTTAATCGAGCATATTCCTGAATAAATTGTTGCCGCTCATCAAAACTGTAGTACAGCGTTCTGTTCTCCTGCACTTTTTCTAATTGAATATTGTAGTTAATTACATATACTCTATTAGATTTCATATTGATCTCCCCTGATTATCTTCATAATTTCTTTATACTTCATTGTTCCGCTTGATACGTGATCGGATACAAAACTTCCGGTTTCCTTTTCTCGATAAAGCCTTTTGAATTCTCTCATAGTTTCTTTGATACCATACATGAAAACATAAACCGGAAATAGAATTGTGGAAATCGTAATTCCCATCCAATCCAATTTGTAAACTGATGAATCAGAACATGATGTTCGTTGTAGTAATATTCATACCTTGCCGCCCAATGTCGTTTGCGTTTGGGAAACAGATCGTTATGCTGCTTCTTAGTCAGTTTGAATTTTTTGTGTCCACTCTTTAGAGGGTCATCGTATGATACTCCCAGTCGTCCACTCTCTGTCTCCTTTCCTGATCAAATCCGTCTTATATAGTGATTTAATTGTAGGTTTCATCAATATACCCAACAAGTGTAGCAAGTTGCTCAAACAATACTTCATCTTGCAACGTTACGAATAGTCCATTGTCCTTCCCATTTTCGACAACCTTATGTCCAAAACCAAATGTTCCTTCTTCAAGATCAGTAATCATATAAAAAGTTATAGGAAGTCCATCACTTTCAATTTTGTGACTAACTTCAACTGTTCCGCGTGGCTTGCCCCAAATTTCAGAAATATCAATTCCTAATTTTGTAAACCTATATTTTTTACCTTGGTAATCAACTTCAAATGATTCTTTATCCCAGATATTCAATCAATCACCTTCCCTTTTCCCTATCAAACCCTATATTTGATTGGAATTTAGCACTACCGGATATTCGGTAAATCTTCAACATAGAGACTATCAAAATAATATTCTGCATTTCTATATTCTTCTTCGGTCAAATATTGTCTGAGTGATCTTTCATACCCCAACACTGTATTTGAAGCAATTCTTTGCAAAGTCATAACCCACTTTAAAAAATCATCTCTTTTATCTGCCATATTTAACTACTCCCTTCCCAATAAAAACTAACATTCATCATGTTTTACTTTCTACATAGTTCAAGATTATATGCATCAAAATACTTCGCCCAATTCTTGAATTTCTTCAATCCTCTCTGTCCTGTGGCGCCAATAACATCTCCTGTTTTGCTGCTTACATTTTGCACAGACAATAGCACCTTACTTGGACTTACAGGAAGGAATCCTTCGGGAAGATTTTTCAGTAACAATTCTTCATTAATTTGATCTTCGCCCAAATAATAATCCGTAAATTCACCATCAATAATTGCTTCTTTAATTGGCGAATGTACTCCATAATGTCTTCGATTTAAAATAACTTTCATACTTATCCTCCAATCAAATCTACCTTTCATTTACCATATTTCATTAAAACATATTCATCTTTAAGTTCCTGTTCGGTAAGATTAAGTTTTTTTAAAGCAAAATCCAACAGTTCATCAGCGTCGACCTTCGTCCCATTGCACCAATCGCATTCTTTAAGCGCTTCACCATACCAACTATAACGTTCATGATCTTCATCAATTTCTCCGTACTTTCTAGCAAACTTGTCATAGCATTTCCCACAATACATTTCTTCGCAGTTCGAACAGTGTCCATAGTGTCCTGCATCATGAAATGCATTTCCACAATTTTGACATGTGTACCAATCTACTCCCATTTAAAAACCTCCATTATGAATTGCATAATCTTCCTTTGTGTAAATAGTCTTATTCCAACCATTCTTGCTATACTCAGCATCTAACTTCATTTGCAATTGCATTAGACGATATTGCAATCTTCCAATCTCTGTTTGAACTTGCTGAATTTCTTGCATGATTGAATATATATTATTGCTTGTGCTTGTATCTTCAAAACACATGTAATTCACTCCTTTTTGAATTCCTCACAAAATCTTAATTTGATCGTAATTCTATATATATCGTTTGTAATCTTCAGTAATCCATTTTAATATTTTTAATTTTCTTTCCTCAGAATAAACTTCTTTCCCTCGACCTTCAGGAGAATACCACTGTTCAAAATCTGCGGTATGTTTACTGCTATTACAAACAAGACAACTTGGAACACAGTTATCAATTCCGTTACTTCCATCATCATCTACATGTTCTTTATGAAAATCAGTTTTCCTTAGCTTTCCAGCATATTTTTGATAATGATCGTCTATATGCAAGCCGCAGTAAGCACATTCGAAATTAAAATACTCTTTACAACGATTCCACTGATAGTCGGTGATAATATGAGTTTTTCGTTGTCTCCTTGATCTTCCATATTTAAATAACTTATCTTTGTTCTTGTCATCCCATTCTTTTTTCTGTCTATTTTCCCGCCTTCTTCTTGAATTTTGTCTAAGGAATTCGTATCTGCGCTCATCTTCGTTTCTTTTCATGTCAATGGCTTTATATTTTTCAGGATTATCTTTTCTCCATTTTGTTGCTTTGACTTTAGAACACTCTCGACATTCGGGATACAAACCATCGGTTTTATTTTTATTGTTTGGATAAAAATATTCTTCAGTACACGGCAGCCATTTTTCTTCGCCAAATATATCTTTATGATAAGCGCACTTTTTAAGCAGAACACCGCCAATCAATTTATGATAATCCTCATAGTTGTACTTTCTTCTCATATTCAACCCCTTTTAAAAACCCAATCAATTTTCCATTTCATCTAGTTCCAAACTCTTTCAAAATCTACCGATTCTGAATAATAACCGTTGGATTCTCCGAGCCAACGAATTGTAACATACCCTTTGTTAGTTGCAAATTTATAGAAAGTCCACGTTTCACTACCCAATTCATCATTTCTTCCTTCTTTAGTAACTTCTTCTGCCATAAGGATTGGTGAACCAACTAAATCATTCAGATCGCCAATAATCTCTTCAATACGTACATATTCGCAGCAATCTTGACAGTGGTACATACGATAAACTTCGCCATCTGTAGTATAGAATAATAATTCTTCATTTTCTTTGTTTTCAATATTAATTAATGTTTTATTTAATAATTCGCTAACTTTATTGTACATTTTTTCAACTCTCCAGTTTAATCTCTCCGTTTGTGTCCAAATAAACAGATTTACTGTTCAAAATTCATATTTATTGCTCCGATAAAAATCCGATTTCATATACCTTATACTAATTACGCATCAACTTCTAAATCCCAAACACCTTCGTTAAACCACCACGCATATGCATGATCTTCGGCCCATTCGTCAGACTGATCTTTATAGTATGGTTCATTATAATTGTTAGGATTAAGCTTCACATAGTGAATAATCCAATCATCTTCTGTTTCTTCAATTCTAGTGATTCTTGCATGATATGGTTCGTAAGGACTTGAATATACCTGACCTACAGCCATATACCATCCATCAGGATATTGGAATTCCTGAATGTCCAAATTATTTCGCCCTCCTTTTTTAATTATTTTTCGCTAATCGAATACTCTTGTTTAATCTTTTGAGTCAGTAATAATTTCATAAATGCTTCTTTATCCAAAACAAATCCATTTTATTTTCTCCATATGGATTTCTACTTATCGACAATTACTACCGTAAATCAATATTAAAATTTTGTTTTACCGTTCCTTCTGGAACGTAAATTTTATATTTGACGTTTCCAAACAAATCTCCAACAAACAACCATTCAACAATATTATTTGTGAATCTTGGTTCATAAGATTCAATTTTAGGTTCATTTGAATAAACAAGCGTCACATTGTCTATATCTACAGTGTTCATCTTCATCTCGTAGTTATCTGAAGTCATATATACATATTTCATATCGCCATCAATATATCCTGAACCTAAGTAAAAATGACCTTGAGTACTTTGGTTATCATTTAAGGCAACAATAGATTTTTCATCTACTTTTATATATTCTTCATTTGCTGTAACGGAGACAATAACACAAGTCATAAATGATAACAAAGTACAAAAAAGCGCTCCTAATAAAAAACCCAAAAAACCATATGTAAAACAATCAAACCATGTATCATAAAAACTTTTCATACTCTTTACCATATAATAAACACTAATTGAACAAACAGTAACAAACAATATCAAATAAAACATTTAATCTTCTCCTTTTACCAATAGGGGTCAATAAGAACCTTATGTCCTTTTTTAAGACAGCCATCAAGATATTCTAAACTTTCGCATAAATCATCACAACAACAATGAGGCGACCAATCATCATTAATTTTATTTTTATTACTTAAAATCCTATCTTGTTTTTCGTTAATATCTACACCGTATCTTTCATTAATACAACCAACACATGCAGTCAACGAAAACATAGCAGTTATTTCTCGACAGTTACCACACATTGCTATTGGATCTGCACCCATAAAATCACCCCATCTTTCTGAATAAAAGATAACTTTCATATACACTATTTAGAAAGTTCCCTTAGTTTTTGTTGCAAACTTTTAATTTGTTTCTGGTGACTTTTAATAAGTGCTTTTACATATGCAATATTCTCTCCTGTTTTTTCGTTATATGTATCTCCATCCATTAATTTTGCTACACCACGAGATCCATCTTTGAGAATTACAATTGTTGCGGGACCGTTAAAAATTACTTTATAATCGTTACGAACTATTGTTTTGTTTTGTTTAAACTGTTTAAATAAGTCCCAACCAGAAATGTTAGCCATAAATACACCATCCTTATTTAGAGTTGTCTCTTTTTTCGATTATAAAAGTGAAGTTTCATGTACTACTCTACCTTATATTTCTCCACCCAATATGTATAAGACTCTTTTGTTCCAGTATCCATATAATCTCCAATCAATTCAATAGCCTTTTCAACCGTATCCACTTCAAATATGTCTGGAACATCTTTTTTAGTGAAGTAGATTGATAGTAGGTCTTGAATAAGCTCCATTGCTTGCTCGTTCATCGAATTCCCTCCAAAATAGCATGCTGTCGAAGTAATCATCAAGTTCCTTCCAGTTGTTTGCGCGAACATAATCTGTTTCCTTTAAATTATGAGGGGCGGAAAACAGAATTCCACGACCATCCATTAAGTCAATATTTTTAGGTTTATCATCCACCAGAAGATCGCCATTAAAACCACTTTTGTTTCGCACAAACATAAATTTTTCAGGATTTAAAAATGGGAAGTTTTTACGCAACCAATAATCTTTAGCAGGAATATTGATAGAATTAAAAGCCGCTGTAACAACCCAGAAATCAATTTTTTTATGATACTTTTCAAGAACTTCTTGGCTGCCCTCAATCACTGGTAGATCCTTAAAAATTTCTGGATCGTCGAGAATTTTATAAATCCTCTTGCCCTTCTTGTCTCTGCTCAATGAATGCCAATTCCATAGCGTAATTTGTTCCGGTTTTAAATTATCATTAAATTCTTCATTGTATTTTTCAAGCCATACTGAAAGTAAATTTGCGAGAACTCCATCCATATCTAAGCCAATACGAAGTTTCATTTTCTCACTCCACCAGTTACCATCAAGTAATCGATAATTTTATATAAGTCTTCTTTGGTACTATGGTTACTAACTTCATAATAAAAGAAATTATCAGCACCAATTTCACTTTCATTTTCCCATTCATCTAAATTTGGTTCTTTTCCATCACGTTTAATACAACGTTCAATTCGTTGTTCCAAATCTGCATGAATACGAAAAGGAATGAATCCTTTCTCCTTTGCAATTAGGTATTCATTAGCTTGCCTACAATCTGAGATAATACACTTATCATATTTTTCTGCTTCTCTAAAAGCTGCCCGAACCCACACATCAGGATCAATTTCTCTAAATTTTTGTCCGATAGCTTGAAGTAAAGTTCTGTTTTTAGTAGTCATGTCAAAATACTCTCTTGCAATTTTATATATTGGGTCAGCAAAACTAATTTTTTTATAACCATATTTTTCGACTAAATAATCAGCAAAAGTATCTTTTCCACTACATGCTCGACCATTAAGAATAATCTTATTCAACAATCATCCTACTTTCTAATTCTTCTTTATTTTTTAGTACAGTTTGCAAATATTTATTATTACTAACACCATATTTTTTAATGTACTCTACAGCACCAGTCACACCGCGATTATAAGAAATAACAATACAATCAAATAAATCTTCGTCAGATAATCCTTTTCCATCCCATGCATCACGCAAACTACAAATATAAAGAACGGCCATATCAATATTCGTAAAAGGATCGTGAAGATTGTAGGTTTTCAAGCCCAACTGTTCAGCAGCCCATTTAGCCGTAGGTTTATGTAGCTGAAACAAGCCTACATCATCGGTATTTGATTGCTTCGAAAATTGAAATCCCGATTCCGTTTTAGCGAGAGCAAGAAGAAACGTGTAAGAAAGATTGTTTTCTTCTGCTTTTTCATATAGATAATCGAGAATTTTATCGGTTAAGTTTTTTGGTAAACCCTCAATTATTGGTCGCTTATTTTCTTCTTTAACAGATTCCACTTTTTCTTCTTTTATCTTTACAACTGGTTTATTGCTCTCAGATTGTGCATTAACAACGTCTGGCGAACTTTCAGCATTGTAATATTTTATGTTTAGTGGATTCGCTGCTTTATTAACTTTATCGGTTTTTTCATTACAACTTACGAGCAATACCGATAAAGTCAATAAAGCTATTAGCAACTTCTTCATCTCAGACTCCTTTTTTGTTGGAAGTCCTCAAGGTACTGCTTTGTTGCTAATACTTTGAGGACTTCCGATACGTTTATTTTTTATTTTTATGAAAGGATTGTTTCATAATGCTTTACTTAACTGACTTTGCTACTTCGAGATATTTCTTGAGTTTTTCTGTATCTTCCGAACTCTTATATTTTGCATCTCCAACCTTAGAAACAAATGCCGCTTGAAGTTCTTTTTTCTTTTCTGTTGATAGATTTGAAATAATTTCATCAATTTCTTCTTTGTAATCATCAACTGATTTTGTTTTTTCTTGTTCAAGATATTCTTTAACCTTACTCATTTTTTCTTCTTGCTGACGTTTAGCAATGGAATCAACATCTTCTGTAATCCCTTCATCTGCTAATCGGTTTTCAATCTGTTTACGGAAAAGTTCTTGATATTTTTGCATGGCTTCTTCTTCAGATTCAAAAGGAATATCTTCATTCATATAAACACGATTGCCTGTAGCAGTCATTTCATTTCCTTTTGTAACCAAGACTCTAGTTCTAACTCCATCAATTACTCTTCTTTCGCCATAAATAATAAAGTCTACAAGAGGATTAATAATAGCTTCTAGACGTTCAGGCATAGTAGAACTATAAACATCGTATGCTTCTCCGTCTTTTGGTCTAATTGTTTTTACTTTGCTGTGAGAAAGAAATAACATAGTAAATCCAAGTCTTGAGATTCTATCTAATTGAAGTGAAAAATATTTATCTCGCGCAGGATAAAATCCTCCATGTGGAACGTCATTTGGTTTCTGATAGTTTTTCTTATCTAGAAACGATAACTTTCTTAATGTATACGATTCGCACATATCATAAGCCTTGTTTACTGTATCAAACACAATTGTTTGAATACTTGTCCCAATCTCTTCACGATATTCTTCCAACTTATCTACAAATTCAATAAAATCATCCCAATTATTTAGCTTTTCAACTACATTTGCAACTTGACCCTTTGCGCCATCTTCAAATGGCACAATAATTGAATTTGGAAATTTAGAAGCCATTGTAGTTTTGCCGAACTTCGGCTCTGCAATGAATATACCCGTATAATCCGTAAAATTTACTTTTGGAATATTTTTACGCACTCCCAAAAGTGATAAGTCAAAACTCATTTATTTATCAATCCCCTTTTATTTATATGATTACTTTTAAAATTTCTTTTTTAAACATAACTTCTTTAATATTAACTCCAAGGATCGTTACCATCTTCGCTAAATGGATCATTGTCAATTTCATTATCAGAACCAAATGGATCTTCTTCTTTAATGAAATCATCTTCTTTATAAACTTTAGGTTTATGTTCAACTACATTCGTAATTTGAAGTTCACTAATCCTATCCTTACTCGACTTCTTTTGGCCTTCTGGTACTTCTCCGCCCCAATCAAGAGTCTGTTCTTCTTCTTTTTCTTCGATAATTGTACCATTGCGAATAATACCTTGAACTTTTACTACATCTCCAAATTTTGTTTTCTTAATAAAGTTTGTCACAAGTTTTTCGTATTTATTTGCATCAATTACAAATGTCACATCATCCCATGTTTTATCAAAACGAATTAAACGACCAACAATGTAAAGCTTTTTAGCTTCTTTGTCTACATTTGTACTAATAACAACAAATTCTTGCTCGAAACTTGCAATTTCTTTAAATTCTTCAGACTCAAAATCAATTGGATTCTTCAAAAATCCGATGCCTGTAACGGTATACTTTACTGTTGTTCTTTCTTCTCCGTTGCTTGTATATGTATTTGGATTAAATTCAGCATTGATATATACAGAGTCGCCATCTTCTAAAGAATTTTTAATTACTTCAACTCCATCATAATTAAAATAATTTTTTTGAACTACCTTACCTTTATCGTCTTTCTGTAATCCGGTGCGAACCGTACCAAAGCCTAAAGGAGTAAATCCTTCTGGTAGATTATCACGATCTTCAAAATCAATTTCTAAAGTTTTCTTTTCTCCGTTTTTGTTAGAGAATACTTTTACCTTTTTACTCTCAATAACTTGCCCAAAGAGGTCTAGGTTATAAATTACATTATTAGGACTTGTTTTTAGCGCCAGACTTACGCTTCGATATGGTGCTCCAGATTTAGTTTTACCTTCACGAAAAGTGTTTTCGTTTTGTAAACCAACAATAAGTCCTTGTAAACGTACTGATCCTCTTGTTTGTTGTAGTTCGGTTGGCATATAAATTTATCAACTCTCCTTAATATTTTATTCTTTTTAAAGTGCATGAAACACTAATTTCATTGGGTGGACTTCTAGCACAAATCATAAATCACCTTCCATTTTATGGAGGGGAATATTTCTCCCCTCCATCTTGTTATCTATATTAAACTGCTTTTGACATCAAAAGCAGATTGATTGTAGGCTGCAAATCATTGATATTTCCATCAAAAGCATTAACAAAATGGTGAACATCTTCATTTTTTTGAATCAATTCTTTTAATAATTTATATTCTTTACTTTCTTTATGTAAACCACATACTTCATCAATCCACATGAAAAAGAACTCAATATTATCTTCCCACGAATGGTGAATATCAATCATTACTTACCCCTCCTGAAAGCATTTTTAGTTAAAAAGGATATTTTGTTTTTATCGTTTTATCATCGCTAATTTTTCATATTCCTCTTTCTCCCTTCCTTCATTATGTACAAATATTTTAACATCTTTTTAATTATTTTAAAAGTTATTCCCCAAAAATTTTTCGATAATTTACTTTCCCCTTATCCTTTTGCATCACTAATATAACATTATTTATTTTTAAAAGTCAATCCTTTTATAAAAAAAATCCTAGAACTTAATCTAGGATTCCAAGTTATAAAGTTCTTTAACATAATCTTCGTTCAAGAAGTCTGACTTCAATCTTTGAATAATTGCTGATGATAATTTAAACCTATCTTTAATCATTTCATATTCTCTTCCGCCTAGCACTCCATATTTAAGGTAAAGATCTTTAGCGTAAGCCAACATACCAGAATAAAAAATATCAGTTGGAGTCAATTCGTTTTTATTAAATTCATTTGCTACAATCTCAAGCCGTCTATAAACAATATTCTTATCCGCGTTCTCAAAATTAATTGTTCTTGTGTGCGCAGAGCGTACTACATAATCATTATCAATCAATTCGGCTTTTTCTGCTCGAATGTCAGCAGACGGATTTCCGTTCTTCTTAATATAATCTTCTTCTTCAAGTGCTTTTTGAATTGTAGCTATACATTTATCACTAACTTCTAATGTCCTTATTGATTCATCTGAATCCTTAAGTGTTAATATTTTTTTCTCAAAATCTACATCTTGTCGTCTTAAATTAGTTATCTCGGCACATTCGTTGCCTCGCACTCCTTCAAAGAGTAACGCAATTATAACCCTATCCTGAGCATTAACAAGTTTATTTGGATTTAACATTTTATCAATTTCTTTATCAGTCCAAAAACGCTTTTCATTTGCCACAAAAAACTGTTCTTTCCATGCTGTATCAACAGAGTCTAAAGGATTCAAACCTTTCCTTAAACCATTCTCTATAGCCCATTCAATATAACGATGCACATATGCAACATTACTTCTAGAGACGTGTGGAGTTTTGGGCATAAATCTATACAATAATTTTCTTAATTCTTCTCTGGAAAAAGCATAAAGATCTTTATTCAATTCAACTTCCATTAAATACGAGACTTTGAATATTCGTAGAAGTACTTTTTGTGTCGCCTCGTTTTTATATCTGTTTATATACTTTTTCTTAATTTCTTCATTAAAAAGCTGATCTTTATAAATAATATTAGACAACTTAATCACCTCATTTACTTAAGAATTTGAGCGGCCATTTCTTCTGCAAATTTTCTAATGTTCCGTTTAATCTCGTTTGAGTTAACTTTACCTTGAGGAGAAATTATCGCGTCAAATCCAGTTCCAGTTCCCTTAGTGAAGTCAATTTCGTTAACCATACGAGGAATTTCATCGACCGGAATATCTTTTCCATATTTTTTATACAGCGCATGAGCAAATACAATATATAAAACAAAAGTGTTGTGGTGATTAATCCAACTTGTTTTATATACTTCCTGAACATTTGTAACGAAAGCTTCTTCAAAGCTACCAAATAGATAATCAAAGTAAGTTATAAGCATTTTAGAAATATCAATCTTGTCTTTAGGTGTTTTTGGTTCAAAAACAGCTTGTACAGTGTCAGACAAAATCGCAAAATTTGTAATTTCATTAAACTTAAGTTTAACAGCAGTATTAGGAGCAAGGCGTCCATTAAGAACAGACTTGGAAACAACCTCCTCAATGATTTTATCAGCCAATTCAAGGCTTTTCAGGCGACGTACATGGGTTTTATCAAATGTGTTAAAGCTGTTGTGCTGACCAAGATAAAATCTTGCTGTCTCAAGATCATAATTTCTGATGCTTACATACAAATATCCATCAATATCTGGGTTTTCTTCAACAGCTTCAACAACAGCCAAGATACGATGGTATCCATCTAAAATATCAATTTCAGATGCCGATTCAATAATCAGTGTCCAGTTATCTTCATCGTAAAACAATTCGTCATCGCCATCATGTAAAACATTAATAGTAATTGGAGTATCAGGTAAATACTTTCCTTCAAGAATTAGGTTTTTAATTTCTTTGACACTTCTTTTGTTAACCTTTGGTTCAAGTTTTATGCTTCCGTCTTTTTTAACTTTTTTAACTGGATTTCTTTGTGTTAAAAAGTTGTAAGTCCAAACACCATCATTATAGTGCTTTGCAATTAACTGATACGGCAATTTTGTAACATAATCTTTTTCACTTCCGCTCAAGGTTCTTTCATAGCTAAGAGGGAAACTCAATTGTTCTTCACGAGGAAACTTGTATTGTTCAATTTTTTTTATTTGTCTCTGATCAAATAAATCATTAATGCGTACTTCTGTATTTTGAGTAACTTCATAAATAGCATTAGCAAATACACCAGCTTGGATTTCATCTAAAGCCTCAACATTTTTAGGATTTGCAACCAATTCAATAAAAGTTCCATGTAGCATTCCATGATTTTCAACCAAATATTCTTCAACAGCACGTTGTTGATCTCGATGTTTTGCTATTTCCAGTAAGGCTTCGGGAAGCACATCATATACACTTCTGGTTTCAGTTGTTGCCACTCAAAACAACTCCTGTCCAAAATATTTTTTATTCCAACCGCTATTGTAACATAAAAATGCACACAAATAAACATGTTTTTGTTAACATGTTTTAATTTTGTGTGCTTCGTTATATTATTTGGACAGGTGTATCTGTAACCCATTGATTTATAATAATCTATACTCGCTTGCCTATTATTCAAATGTATTCACTTCCAATAAATAAGTCATGTGATTCAAACATTAATTCCATCTTCACGATATTTGCGTTTGCAAATTTCAAAAAATATTGCTTCAGGCATAGCATGAATAGGGAATGACTCATTTTGGCTTTGTTTCTTATAATCATTCCATGCCTTACGAGTTAATGCATCAGTAGGCAAAACTCCGACTTTTCTCCATTCGTAAATTTCAATAAAACATTTTTCAAGTTCTTCATCTGTAAATTGTTCAATGAATTTTTCAAGATATATCAATTTTCATCTCTCCCTCAAATAGTATTTTTATTGTCTGTTGTGAGTCGCTAGATCGCCATATTTCCATCTAAGTGTATCCCAGATAGCAATCAATTCATACTCCTCTTTATCGCTAAGATTCTTTACTGTATACTCATATATATTATTTTCGGCTGCAAGATTAATAATACGATTAATATAATATTGTTTGATATTTTCCAAACTCCCCATCTCCCAATAAAATGAACTTTTTATTCAAAAAATTCTACTGTAACCCTTGCTTTCTTTCCCTCTATCTCTCTGGGAGCCAATGTTAAACATTCTCTGTTGAACCCTCCCACCGCTTACGCTCACTTTCGTTCACTTAGAAGCGGGGGATTCTTGAGAAGTTTGGTCAAGCAACCCTTATTCTCAAAGGCGTGTCCAAATCGCCGCTACACTGTAGGATTATTAAATCCACCAGTTTACTTTTACGCAAAATATTTAATGCACCATTTACATCAGCATTAATAATTCTACCACTCTTACTTTGATATTGCCCTCTTGTAATACGTTTGCCGCTAAACTCATATTTTTGAGGATTATCAGCATTGTAAACAGGAAGATCATCGTTATCGAAGAAACTTGCTTTGCTTGTATAACTTTCTTCTTGTTCTTTGTATTGAATTCCATTAATCTTACAAAGATATTTGATATTTTCTCTTAATTGACCAATTGGAATATTCACAAAGTTTTGATTGTTTCTTTTGCCCATATTGCTACCCTGTTGCAGAGTTGGATTGTATCCAATCACAAGAGAGCCAATATTGTTTTTAATACAATAGTCAACAATAATCCTTGAAGTTTTGCGAATATAGTCATTAACTTGATTATTGCGATTTATTGCAAGTATCGCTTGTTTCTTGGTTATTCCTTTTAATTTTTGCTTATCTTTGATGCTTTGTAGTCTTGAATTTTCTTTGTTGTACCACTGATTAATAGATTTCAACCTTTTACCATCAACAATAAAACATTTACCCCAATTCGTAACACAAGTAGCCAAATTATCCAATCCTAAATCAATAGCAAGTACATGATTTTGATCTAACTCTTTTTGAACTTCAATAGCTTCATACGTATATTGAATCTCAAAAAACCTTGCCTTGTATTTAGGAATAATACGAATTTCTTTAATCTTTTTATTACGAAGATTTTCAGGTACTTTAATGGTTACTTTACCATATTCTCTCTTGAACGCTGGCGACATAGGAATATCTAAAGTCATGTCTGGTTTTATACGAATTTGGCCGATGACTAAGGTGAAATAACTATCTTTTTCCAAGTAACGTGGAAGACTAATGTTTCTAAAATCATAATTAGATTGTTTGGCTTTTTGTATTAATCCAAAAAATGATTTGAACACCGTGTCAACTTCTTTTAATATTTGTTGTGCCATATTGCTGTTTAATGATTTATAATTTTCGTTATCTTTAGAAAGATAATAATTAGATTCATAGGACAAATATTTTTGTTCCTGAAAATAATATTGACGAACATTGTATAATCCAACATTGTATAGATTCTTTGCAAAATGGCACATTGTTTTTAATGCAATATATTCTTTTTTGGAAAGATGATTTAATTGTTGTTTCTGACAACCGTAAATGATATTTTTAGTTTTACCTTTTGGCATATTTTTCACCTCCTTATGGATAATATATCAAATTAGTTTACTAAAAGTCAATATTATTGGTAAAATATCTAGTCGTCATTCATCCCCCACTTGTAGAAGTGGGGGTCTTCTGCCGACATGAGGGATAAAATCCTGCACGCTGGTAACATTTAGACCCGGAAATACAGACTTGAAAGGTTCAAATTCAATATGTTTCCCGTATATATGGTTGCCTTCACAACAAATGCAGGTATTAGGCTTATCACTTCGGCTGAATACAACGGTTCCCTCAACTTGATTTTTGTAAATCATTAATTTATCATCTCCCCATAAAATGGATTTTTTATTGGATTATAATGTATTAATCAGTTTTTGAATTTTATCATGTGTTCTTGGATCAATAACATTACCATTCATCTTCCAAACCAATTTTAAAAGTTCTTTTGCATCATCATTTGTAGCATTCCCACTGTTCACTCTTTCTTCAATTTCATAAATAGTATTCCAATCATCTTCATCTAAATACATAAAAAATATCACCATCCCTATGAAACTAACATTTTATCGGCATATTGTTTTTATTAAACCAATCATAATATACTATAAATATTGCCTTTACTGCACCTGCAAGCATTTCAATTTCTGCCTGATTGGAAGTATCTCCTGTACCAACACGTTCATGTAACCATTGAAGAACAATCGAGTCCAATCTTGTATTTACATGATAATTCCTTCTGACATACTCGTTAAAGTCTGAGCATAAATGCTCCAACCCCGAATAGTGTCTTTCTAGGCCGTCTACAATCTCGGAATAGTATAGGGGATAATAATCATCTTCTAAATCGATTATCGCTATCATAGTAGCCGCAGCCATAACATGTTTAAAAAGCGATTCTCCTTTGTCTCGGAAGAATCCTGATTCTTTATCATTTGACATTAATACATCATGAACTTTGTACGAGAATGGTGTTGCTAAAGCAACTATTCCAAGAACCGATTGTGGATTTGCTTTTCTTTTTCTCCAAAGCATTAAGAAGACCTCCGGTTCTATCCAAATGAAATCATCGTTTCATCATAAATCATTCATATTTCCCTTTTAGTAATAAACACAGTTTTTTCTCTCCGGTATAAAACTGCTTTACCTCAACCGAAATCTTATCAATTAATTCAGGAAATGCAGGTTCTCCGTGACCACAACTTCCCATACGACAAACATCTAAATCTGGATCTACTTCTTTTAATTGCTCAATAAGTTCTGATACCTTCAATCTCATCATTCCTTCCTAATTTCCAACAAAACCGTTATTTTATCGGTAATGCCTATCTTCAACATCATCTAAAATCTGACGAAGTGTTTCTGCAATATACATGTAGATGTGTATGTTTGCGTACTCATTATTTTCCCTGGCCTTTCGCTCAAGTTCAACATGCTTTCTGATTTCTTGTTCAATCCGATTTACAAGCTGAATATACTTATCATTCATTTTTGCTCTCCCCCAATAAAAGAGTCTTTTACCTCTCCAATTAATTGCACTCCACCAACTCGACAATCATATACCTTTAAATTTTCATCAAAATTGATTATAGCATTTTTACGAACACGAACTTTATATTTACTATCACTCTGATTAGAATCAGTCCATACGCTAACCATATCTTCCGGCCTAGCGTTTTGCAACAATTCCCATCCCGCATCACAAGTGTATGCCAAGAAAGTATCTTGACTCTCTAGTTCATCCATCTTATTTAATATTTCTTCGAACGAATTTTTAATTTGTAGATCAGTTGATTCATTGAAACGCTGTTGAATAAATTCTTTTAGTTTGATCCAATTCATTTTAACTCCTCCTTAGAATATAAGCTTTCTGTTTACTCTCTTACTTTTGCTTGAGCTTTCACGGAAATAATTCCTTTTTTTCTGGCAGCATAATTTAAAAACTCAATCACTTCATTTTCTGCCCATTCACGCTCAAATTCTGCGCATTTCTCATCAGTTGCATCTTCTTCAAAATCGCTACGGTCTAGTTCATAACTTACTTTCACAATCATATCAATTTCAATTTTTGCCATTTATATTCCTCCGATTTACTAAATCCAATTACTCAACCAATCCACAGAAATTTCTCTGTATCACCCCATCCACGACTAATTGTAACTGTATCTCCTAAATCATACAACTGACTCAAATACTCGTTGAAAGCTTCTGTCCAATCATCAAAACTATATTCAGTTGCATCCAATTCTTTCTCAATGCTTTCTTTGATCCATTTAAATTCTTCAATTAGATTAGAGAATTCCCACAGAAAATCATCATCTAATTTTTGCTTTTGTCTATTATTCTCGTTTTCAAGAATTCTCTCAAGTTGAGGAATTAATTTCTCACAAATAGCCTTAACATCTTCATCATTTGATTCATCTGTAAAAAACCTCTTGATATCAATTTTGTTTCTCCATTGGGACATCTTCATTCTCTCCCTTTTAAATATTTTTTATCAATATTGGCTGATTACACTAGCTATAAGATCCGACAGGAAAATCTTTAAGTCACGTTCCGTTACATTTCCTTCTTCTTTTAAAACGCTTAGGATATTATCAATGCATTCATTCATTTTGGCTTCCTTGTACGCATTTCGCGCTTGCTCAAACTTATTTAGCGCATCTTCCGCTTCATATTTTGCTTTTAACATTTTGTCAAATGATTTCATAACTACTTCATTCATTTAATTCATCCCCTAAAATTTAATTCAATTTCTTTTAGTACTTTTTCTATTTGCCCTTCTTTTAAATAAAATACCCTGTTCTCCATCTCGTGAGGACTATGAAGAATAGCATAGCCTTCACCATGTATGTAGATGTCGATATCCTGCATTCCATTGGCAAAATAGCAATATTCACGTTTTCCATTTATTAACTCTTGAATCTGATTTTTGGTTTTTGATGATGTAAACCAGAAGGAAACTTTATACGGTTCATTAAGTTTCTTCTGAAGTTCATCATTTGAAATATATAATGTAATACTTTTGGGAAATTGATTTGGAATTTCTACACCTTCAATAGTGCAATTATAAAACCTATGCCATCTCATTAACGATCATCTCCTAATCAAATGGATTTTTTATTAGATTTCAATTTTTAAATCAACCAATTGATCAATAAACTCTTTTAGTTTCTTTTTTAAATCTTCAACTTGTTCAGCAGTAGCTTTAGCTTTTTCAAAATTTCCGTTAAGCACAGCATGATATACCGCATCTTTTCCCACTTCAATAAGATGTTTAGTACGATCAATATCGTTTTGAATTTCTTTAAGAGTAAAAAGTGTCATTAATACTTTATATCTCCTTCCCATGAAACTGACAATTCATTTGATCACATTTTCCACTTATTTTCTGCCATATAATCATTAAATTTTTTTCTCAGTTCCAACTCATATTCACTTAATGAAGTATGTAACCGCCAATTATAACAATGTTCACAAAAATGATATTCTTCACGAATTACTTTGTTCTCATCAAAATCAATGTAAACAGGTACATTAAATGTATGAAATTTATCTTCTTGTTTAATCTCTTCACAACAAAAATTACATGTCAGTGTAATGTGCTTCATTATTGATTTTCTTTCTCCTCCTTCAAATAAAATCATGACCTTTTATTTAATCAAAAACCCAATTGATTTGCTATCCATTCTCTAGTTGCTTCTTCCAACATTTCCTCCCATGTGTCAAAACGGGTTGTCGCTTTTACGTGTGCATCCATTTTCTCGTCAGGAATTTTTTCAAAATCTTCTTCTGTTTCAATATTATCAAATCCAGCGCTTAAGAATGAATCGAAATCATTAAACGAAGTATATTTCCTCATAAACTTTTCATTAAACAACTGGTCAAACGGAACTCTATGTTCACCGTCTAATTCCTGTGCTTTTTTAGCCATTTTTTCTAAGTCTTTTTGGAACTTTTTTAAACCACCATCATCAAATTTAAAACCCATAAATATTACCTCCATTTTTTAGGGAAATAAAAGTGAACTTTCATGGTCAGTTAATACTGACAATTTTGCCCCTTACTACCTTGATTCCTTTATCTTTCAAATCATGCGCATCTGTTAGATCAATCGGACTGCTACCCATATATTCAAAGTAAAAATCCTTAGCGCAGTCAGGACTACAAAATAATTCTGTTGCAGTTTGGCTATACTCAAGTTCCATTTTGTCATTTAGTTCAACACCACAATTTTTACAAGTCAGAACTTCGTTCATTGTTTCTTGTCTCCTCACTCAATCTAATTTGCACTCTTGAAACGAATTATCTATTATATACCTATGGTTAATTATAACATATCTATATTATCCCACAAAATCAACCCACGCTCTTTTGTCTAAATTTATTTTATTTATATTAAAGCATATTATCCTTTAACTTTTGCTCTATTTTTTTAATATAAAATTCCATTGGCGCATTTTCTAAAAAATTTCTAAGGGTTTCATCCAATTTTATTTCAAGTTCTTCATTCAATTCATTTCCATCTTCATCATATAATTCAAAGTTACCATATTTCCATTCGTCATATTTTTCGTTAACTAATTGTAAAAAATCCACCCACCGTTTTCCGTAATTTGATATGAATGTTGGTTCCCATCTATCAACATAAAGTTCATGCAGAAGTTCTTCTAGTGAAGATGAATTTTGGGCTATATTTTCAAATTCGTTTAACGACATTTTTACAACTTCGCCTGAATAATCATAACTTACTTTATTTTTATGGAAATTATAAAATGGTTCTTCGGCATATACCCATTTACAAATTTCATTTTCCTCAATGACATCAATGATAAATTTAGATACGATCAGATGGATTTGATCTTCATTCACAAACGTTATAACATTTTTAGAACTACATCCTCTATTAATTTTATCAGAATCAACACCAACTATTTTGCTTCCATTTTTAAATTCAATGTACACGAATACTTCCTCCCGACAAACAATTTATTTGTTATTTTATATTCATTACTCTTGCGACCATTTATCACTCAATTCGTTTAAAACACTTATCGTAGATTTGGTATTTCCTTTTTCATCTAAATGGGCACATTGAACAAATATTAATTTACCTCTCAATTTTTAGTGACTTCTGATAGTAGTCTTTGCATCAGTTTTTCATATCCCATACTCACACTCTGCAAACATGAAACATATTTATCACCTCATGAAACGAGTCTTTTATAGGCTATCTTTCGATATCTAACAATGAATCTTCCCTGTAAGTATCCATTAATTCCTGAACCTTCGTTAAAGCAGCTCTTTGACCGTTCCTTTCACCTACAGAAGTTCCTTCATAAAAACAAGCAGACATTGCAAGAATAACATCATTCTTTGCTCCTGAGTCATTTATTACAATTCCTCGGCTCTCCAATTTCTGCTTCAACTCATTCCACTGGTCTAAGATATAATCACTATCCTTCACTCGATTCCCTCCCCATAAAACCAATCTTTTATTTAAGTTATCTTTTTTGTTCTCCTTGGAAGAAAATCGCCAACAAAATACAGCACATAGTCAATAAAAAACTCCAGATATAATTGACATCATCAATACTTGGATCATTTGAATTAAGTTGTACAATTGATCCATATAAGAAAAACAATCCAGAAATCAAGGCAATATATTTCAGAACTCCAAAGACCTTAACTTTCACTTTCAAACCTCCTAATGAAATCTCCGTTTTATCGCCTTGAGTATCGTTCGATACGTTTATCTGCTAAACGTACAATTACTCGAATTGCATTAACCTCTTCTTCTGTCAGCTTATCAAGTTCATCTTGATCATCCAGCAGAGACTCTAAATTTGTTTTTTGTTGCTTCCACCATTTAATAATTTGTAATTCAAAATCCATTTTAAACGCCCACCCTTCCAAATAAAATCAGTTTTTCATAGCCTTAATAAATAAGTCCGTAACATCAACAAATCGGTTCCAATCTGAAGTATCGTTTTTTGACCGGAATTGAACAGTAATCCATTCGTAATCAACGTCTTTTATGTTCATCTCAAATTCGTCTGTTAACTTAATTGCAGTCTCCGAAACCAGAAATTCAGAAAATTTCTCTTTTGTGATCATCACTTGCATTCCCGACTCAACTTTCATTGCTCTAACTTGCTCTTGTTGCCCTTTTGCTTTGATTGCTTCATCAATAATATGTTTGAGCATAATTAATTTTCTCCCTTCCCATGATTCCGTGTTTCATTTGCCTTCAAGTTTTTCCAGCGCTTCTTTGGCAGCCAATGTTTGTTTATACTCATCCCACTCAGTGATATTACGAAGCTCGTTAGCGGTAGCCTTAAGAACCTTTTGCGAGAGATCATATGCATACGCTCTGTAATTAATGGTTGCTTCTTCTCGATTCATTATCAAACAACTCCCCACGAAATTAGATTTTCATTTCCATTTTTAAATTACATCTAGATACTTAGCCTCAATCCAGTATTCTTTTCCAACTTCTGTTTTGTATTTGTGCTGATCAACTTTTACAAGAAAATGCATATTACTACTATTAAAGTCTTTCGTAATACCAACTTTAATATCAACAACATCTTGAATATATGCCTTGATTGCTTCCTTCTTCACTCTTACCAGAACACCAACTAGTTCTTTTTTAACAACCTTTTCGATACTGTTTAACATCTGCTCTCCCCACTCCCCTTATTATTTAACCTCAATGCCTTTTTTCTTTAAATAGTCAACCAACGGAGCAATCATACTTTTATCACTAAACCTCCCATGACTAAAGTCACGGGTGTTAGGCGACAGGGTTATAAATTTAGCGAATTTCTCCCACTTTGGAGTCAATATATTTTTTACAATCTGATAAAGTTTTGTACTCTTGACTCAAATAAGTATTATGAACTCTCCATAAGCCATTTCCAGTAGGTGTTATGAGATACCCTCTATATTTGTAAGTTCGAGATCGTTGTTTAGTCGGAGAATTAATTTTCGGCAATTTTTTATGGTTTAAAATTAAGTTCTTATTTTTTTCAGTGACTTCAATAATTGCTTCAGGTGGTATATCAAGAACTTTCTTTATTTTTTCAACATACTCTTCGTAAATAGCCTGCTCACCACGCTCCCATACTCCAATCATCTGGGCACTTTTACCTACGCTATTTGCAATATGCTCTTTGGATACTTTTTGCTGTTTGCGAAGTTGTTTAAGTCCCACGATTTGAAATTTTTTTCTCTTTTTTAATGAATTTTTTCTCAATTTTGAAATTATATCTGGGTCGCATTCTTTAAATTTAAATTCATCACCACAAGAACCTTCTTCCATTCTAATCGTAATATCATTAACATCTACTCCTAACTTTTCGCAAGCCTTCTCTATTGTCTTAAACCTAATATTTTTTCCATGCTTTATTCTATGCATTGTTTCGCTTGACAAGATATTATTTTTTATTAAGTAATGGTTGTTAATTCCTATATCCTCCAAAAATTTAAAAAATAATTCGTAATTCAAATATAATCACCACCATTCATTAATCATAATTTTACGATAACCGCTCTTAATTCGTCAAACAATTATTGTTTTTCTTACTTTCTGTCCCATAATATACGAACATTTGTTCTTGATTTATACTTATCTATATGATAAGATTCATTTACCGCATCTTACCACCGACCGGGGGAGTTGAGTTCGCAATGGAAAAACTTTTTGTCGCTGGTCGCCTTGTGATACCAATTTATTTCCCTATCTTTGGCCCACCAGAAGATGCCTTAAAAAATGTTCGCAATGAAATCAATAATCACACTATTATGCTAATCGATGGAGATATTTATACTTGCGATGGGGGTAGTTATTCATTAATTGCGAAAAATTGTCGTATTGAGTGGACTGACGTTGTTTCCCAAGACGACGTTGTTTAGTAGTCCAAAGGCATGTCAGCGTTGACATGCCTTTTTATTAATCATACACATCCACCGTCACCCCGATTTCTTTGAGGATGTCGCGGGCGCGTTTTCCTCTGTCATTGAGCATGTGGGTAAGAGATAGCCGCCAGTTTTCTGTAGCGGCATACCACCGCAAAACCTCGATCAGTTTTTCCCTTTCTTCCTCAAGTTGCTCTATATAGGCGCACTCTCCGCACCGTATCCGCCCATGTCTTTCACATGTGTTCATTTCACGTTCACCCCTATCTCTTCGAGGATTTCGCGGGCGCGTTGGCCCTCATCCCGAGAGTCTATCCAGCCCTCTGCATACCACCGCAACCCCTCGATCAGCTTTTCCTTATCTTTCTGTGCGAATTGGAGTTGTTTATTTTGCTCCCAATACCATTCATACCGAAGATTAGCCTCTCCCTTGTAGAACTCGATTTGCGCTCGTTGTTGGTCTAACTCCTCCCGCAGTTTCCGATTCTCCTCGTCCTTCCGTTCCAGTTCGGACAGGAGGAAATCAACGGTTTCAAGCAGGTTAATTTCTACCTGAGGATACTGTTTTACCGCTTCCCCTATCTCCGCGATCTTCTTTTCCCGATCAGTCATGCTTCGGCTCCTCCAATCCGGCAATTAACCTTCTTCCACTCTGCAAAATATTTGATGCGTCAATAAGGGTATCTGCATTTTCATTGTCTATCGCTAACCAATCGAGGCTTCCGATATATACTTTTCCATCTTTCGTCATCCAATCGCATCCAGCGTCGTCAAAATCTGCGGCGAGATATTTTTTCATGACATATAACAAAATCGCTCTCCCAAGTTCTCGCTCATCAAACTCCACTTCTACTGTTTGCTTGCCAGTCAACCGTATCATGCGTTTTCATCTCCTTTAACTTCTTCGTAACAATCATCGCAAAGCACTTTTTCGCCATTCTCATGTGTCGCGCTAAAGCTGCCGCAAACATCGCACTCGAAATACCAGCCATCTGCGATATATGCAGATTTCGAGATACTACCACTTTCAGCGTATTGGTCAAACTGAGGTTTCCTGATTGCCGATATATCCGTCCACGGTACGCCATTACTGTAGGCTTCGCTGATATATTTGGCTTGAGCGGCAGTTTCCGCGAATACGATCTCATGACACGCTTCTTCTCCACTATTTTTCTTATCGTGAACGTGGTATGCTTTCACTCATCTCCACCTCCTTTCTCTAAAGTGTTGTTAAAAATTGCATGGTCATATTCATTCAGCGCCTTTTCCAATCCCTTGATCTTATCGCTGATTGTTAAAGCATCGCTGTTTACTACAAGTCTAGCTGCAATCGCAAGCTTTCCTGCAAGATGAAGAATTTCTTTTTCTGTATATTTAGGCATCGTTCCCGTCTCCTTTCAGCAGTTCGGGGTTTTCGTAGATGTTGCCGATGACTTCTGTATGCTTTAAGTTTCCGTCTGATTCAAAACCAATATAAACAGGTTCGGGTACTTGTGCATAGACAACAAATTGACAACTTTCCTGCAACCATTTCACTTCACCAACACCTGAATGATCACGGAGTATATCACCTTCGTAGATTTCAACACCGTTCTTGTCTTTCAGTCCGGTGTATTGCCCAATGGTTTCAGGATAGACTTCATACCTAATACCCTTTGTGTCAACAATGAAATGGATGTGGTGATTGCCGTCCATGTGAAGTCCATGAAACATCTTGAGGTAGCTACCTTCCACCCACCTGCCGTTGTCTAGACGCTTTCCCCTGAAACGTATCTCACGCATCGTTCCCGTCTCCTTTCAGCAGATGGGGATGTTCAAAAACATTTCCGAGGATCACGCCGCCCATCCCCCATATACTGTTACGAAATGGTGAAAATCCGTACCCATCACGAGCGCCGAAGCATCCTTCCGAAAACTCAACTTTATATCGGTAGTACCCAATTTCGAGAATGTCCCCCTCATAAATCTCTTTCCCGTTCCGATCTTTCAGGCCAGTATATTGCCCAACCGTTTCAGGATCGACTTTGAGCCAGAATTCGGTGTTGAAATAGTCCTCCGTCCACTCCACAACCGGGCCGACAATGTAACGGTCTTCGATCAGGTATCCATGCACCCATTCGCCGTTATCTATCCGTCTGCCGCGAAACTTGTACTCACGCATCGTTATCCTCCTTCTCCTCGTCTACAACCGCGCTTCCGTGCTTATAACGCGATAGCAAGTTGGACAATATTTGACATAACTCACGAAATATGTGTTTTCGTCCTGTGTCCATGTATGGCTACTGGATGTTTCGGGCTTCACATCGGGATGGTCAGGACAATATTCCCTCACCCGTTCCAGCCCGGTTTTTTTGAAGAAGTCCGCGCTGCACACTTCACAGGGAAACGTTTCTTCGCCCAGTTGTCCAAACTTTAGGTTATATCCGCCTGTTCCGCCGCATTTGCATGTTGATTCGGTTGTGGCGGAGAGGCCTTCGATCTCGTTGTCTATGATGTTACGAACATGCATATCAAGCCGGTCTATAAACTCATCTAACCATTCGCTTTGTTCTTCTGCTGTCGGATTGTCCAGTGGGAACGTAAGCTCTTCAGTGTCTGTCCATTTCATATCCATGATTTTGTCGGGTAACGACGCCAACGCCGCCCTAAGACGCTGGACTCCATTCAGTTCTCGTACAATCCCTTCGACTTCCTGCTCGTTCCGTTCGGTGCCGGAGAGCAGGTGCAATACAGTATAGCCTTCTCGCTCGATTGCAGTAGCATGACCGTATTCGTCATGCCTGATGGTGTAGTTACTCACTTGGATTCGCTCCTTTGCATAGGTATTCCGTCACGCAATGCCCCAAGAAAACAGCCGCTATGTCCGCCTCTTTTAACCGTCCAACCCGCGCCGCAACTCTTGTCTCCGTTGCCGCCACGTTTGCATTCGGAGCAATCAACAAATAATTTTCCGTTCTTGTCGTAGAAACTGTGTTTCACGGCTTATTCGCCCCTTTCTTTTTAATACTTCTCATGCCTAAAGACAGGGATTTTACGGGAACATAATAAACAATCAATATTTCTTCATTTCTGCTTCAGACCACTCAAACAAACGTTTATCAGGATGTCTCAAATCAATAAGGCATGTGAAAATCATCGGGCCAGAACTCCATATTTCTGCCTGAACTATTTCAGCATATGTACCTTCCATCTGGGGGAAATAATCATCTTCTTCTTTTTTATCTTTCTTTTTCCAAATCCCAAAATGGATAGGTTCCATTGCAATTCCCAATGTTCCCTCAAAGTGAGTTACTAATTCAGCGTCCGCTAAAAACTTTCGTGCTTCTTCTGTTAATCCGTGATATTGAGTGAATCGTGCCAAAATATCATCCCCCAAACAAAACAAATGAATTCACCATATTATCGCTTTGAAAAAATTTGCCATCGCTCTTTCTTTATCAATTCCATTAAGTTTATTGACCAGTGGCTTAACCTTCTTTACTTCTGAATTCTTAACAATGAAACTTGATATACATTCGGTACTTTCATAATCTCCCCCCACATGTAGAATTAATTCTAATGAAGGAAACTTGGCGGCAAGAATGTTTAGTTCGTTATGTAGATCTTCAATCTCACAATCTCTTTCGTACACATTTCCACAAATATCGATTGAACCGTCATTATTAATCCACTGATTGATACCGTACAGACCTGTGCCGAATTGGAGATAGAAAATTTCGTCATTATAAGCTTGACTAGTACAGGAATTTTGATCTACAGTTAAATAATCGATCATTTTCTCAATCTCATCACGATTGGTAACTTTACCCTTTAGTTCGACTGTTCTCCAGTTACCCATTTTTCATTCTCCTTTATGATAAAATAGTGATTTCCTTTTATTTTAAATCTATTTTCTTAACAACCATATTTAATTCCTTCTCTGTCGCTTTTAACAATTTTTCCATCTACGAAATCATAAAACACACTACGATCCCATTCTTCATAATAATACTCAAGATGGATAACTTTCTCGATAATCTTACTCAGTACTTTATCAAAGAAATACTCAATCGTACCTTTATAATTTTTCAAACTACACTGAAAACTCCACAGACCCGTTTTTAAATCAAAGCGTCTTTCAAATCCATCTGTAGCTGTTGCATTCATCCAGTCACGTGCTCCATCTTTGTTAAGCGGAACATCTTCCCAATCATCAGGCATATAGCACAATACTCCTTTCGGAATAAAATCGGCCCTAGAGTATTCCCCAAATTCTCTTAGGAAATCAATATTAGATTCAGTCCATTCATATTCCAGTTCGTCGTGTAGCAGATTTAATTCACATCGGTATTTGGGTTTAATAATCACCTTGCAACGAAGTCCAGTGTACATTCCCATTTTATTCTGCTCCTTAGTTATAGTGATTTATTAACAACTTATTTTATTATACCGCAGACCGGTATAGTATTTTTTTAATCTTATCAATATACTTCTCGCCTGTTATTTCTTTTCGTTGTATTTCATAAAATGCTTTTGCGGTTTCTGATAGATCAGCCAATGCTACATCACATTCGCTGTTATTGTCCGTGACAATCGTTTTAAGACCATATTTATTTAAAATAAAATTAAATGTTAAATCATTTTGCTCGTCAATAAAGCGAATCCGTTTTGTATTCTTCATTACAATCACCTATCTATGTATTTTCGTCTAATTCGTCAATTTTACGGTAATTCATTTCAATTAGTTCTTCTAGTCGATCTTGCTCTTGTCGCCACTCTTGGATTTGTCTCAACAATTCTTCCTTCATATTAGTATTCTCCTTCCTTATGCCCCTAATTGAATTAACCTTCTGTATACTACAAATTCACCATATTTCATTTTTAACTCAGGCAACCGATCATAAAGATAATCTCTCATTTCTCGCAGCCGTTGATTTGTTGGTACAAGAGTTTCTTTAATTTCACCATCAACAACAATGTCAAACACGATCACTTTTACTACTCTCCTTTGGTTTTATTTTTTACTTTAAATCCTGCTTTTCCTAAATCGTTCATCAAATGTTCTCTTGAAACTGACGAATAATATTCTTCCATTTTATCTCGCTATCTTTTGACTTTATTAATTGCATCCCCATTTTCATCAATTAAACGAGTTGCTCCGCCAAAATACCACCCATTTGATTCTACAAACTCAAAAAACTTATCGAGAAATTCTTTATGACTTATATTTCCGTTTTCTGCATATATTACTCCATCAATCTCAATCCCTATTTTCATTTTTTCACCCCATGAAAGACTTATTTCATTAACATAAACTCTGTTTCCTTCTTTAAGAAGATAATACTGATTTTCAAGGTTACCATCATTAAACCGCTTCTTATCCCTTTTAAGAGATATTTTTTGAATTTTACCGTCCAGATGTTCAACTTCTATGTAACTGCCTTTATCAAAACCAAGCGTCTTCGATCTAATTTCTTTCACCAGCATTACTCATACCTCCATTTCATTATCTTCTTTTCTAAGTTGTTCAATCTCGATTCAAACCTTACTTTAAGTGTATCAGATAAGATTCTTCCATCGCCATACAATATTTCTCTTGCTTTATTAATTTGACATAATATAAATTCCTTGCTTTCTTTGCTTCTGTCCGATTCTTTAATTAAATCATTTATGTAATCGCAAGCCGATTTGATCAAAAATTCAGTTCCTTTTTTATCAGGATCTCCATATCTTCCGTGCCTACTCATTTAATCATCACTCCCCATGAAAGGATCATTTTATCCAATTCTTATTTCTTCTGACTGGTATTTATATATACCCCGTATACCCTTAACATCTATAAGTACCTGTGTCCAGTTTTCATTATATTTATCTATCACAGGCAATTTAACATTTTTGTTATCCTTCTTGAAGAATTGATACCAGTTTCCTTCATTGTCTTTCCCTTCGTATTGAATTGTTGCTGATCCATTTCCATGTATGTAAAATGCTCTGATATGCGTTATTTCCTTTTCTTCGAGTTCCGTTCTCATCCAAGGTCTACCATCCGTTTTGCCACTCTTTATAACCTTTACATTCAATTTCATTCGTTTCAACTCCCCATAAAAATATAGTTTCATGCACCGCTCAGTATCGCTTCTATGTATCGATCTTAAGTAAATTATAATTTTTTTGTTTTACATTTGTCAATATTAAATATTTTATTTTTAAACAAAAAACCTCTTATGATATCCATAAGAGGTTACAAATTATTGAAGAGTGAGAATTCTCAACCCACAAATTGTCGCTTTTCTTTTTTTGATAACATCATCAACGATCATTTCGGCGTTTTGAACACCACGACTCTCCAATTCAATAACCAATTCTCTAGTGTCATATACGCCTTTTTTAGAACCAACAATCAAAAAACTCATAAAGAATCTCTCCTATTTATAAAAATTAAAAATTAATCAGACCAATACTCTTTTTAAGCGCAAGATCAATTTCCCTTTGAGTTTCTTTATCCACCGTTCCTATTTTTTCAATTAGCCTAGACTTGTCAATTGTTCTTATTTGTTCGCACAAAACAATACTATCATTTCTCAACCCAGTCTTACTAGCTTTCAAAGGAACATGAACAGGTAATTTTGCTTTTGTTTCCGATGATGTAATATTCGCAACGATAATAGTTGGACTATAAGTATTGCCAATATCATTTTGTATAACCAAAACTGGTCTTATTCCTGTCTGTTCTGAACCTGCATTGTTTCCACGAAGGTCAGCAAAATAAATATCCATTCTACGTATTGTGTTAATCTTTTGCGAAATATCTCTTTCCAACGTGGCTAACATCCGTTCCACTCCCAAATGTTAAACCTAATAATTTATTTTTTTACACTATAAACAGTATATATAATTTTTTCTTTTTTATCAACGGGAACAAATGTTCTATTTTATATATTTTTTTGTATGTATAGGTAATGAAGATTTTGGATATAAATATAATAAATCGATAAACGAGGCGAGAAGAATGAACAGGAAAGATAGTTGGAGTGCAGAAAATGACCACATTCTTGCTGAAGCGATTCTTGAAAGCGTAAGAAACGGTGGCACACAAGGGGAAGGATTTAAAGTAGCGGCGGAAAGATTATCAAGAACTCCAGCAGCTTGTGGTTTCCGTTGGAATAGTAAAGTTAGGAAGCAATACGAAGATGAACTTGAAAAAGCAAAACAAGAAAAAAGGACGCTTCGTGAAAATAAAAATCAAAAACTTGATATTCCTGATATCGCAGAAAACAGTGAAGATCCATTTGAAATACTGACGAAAGCAGTTGAAGAAGCAACCGCTGCTTATAAACGATTACAAAGAGACCACAATAAGCTCCGTAGGGAAAACGTCAGATTGGAACAAAAAATTCAAGAAATCCCTAATGGTGAAGATTTAGATAACCTGATCAACATGTTAAACAACGCCCGAAAATTAGGTTTTCTGAAAAACGAAAGTTCCGCTGGTTAATCAGCGGAACTTTTCTATGCCTGAAGCCTTCAAAAATCGAAAATGTTTTTATTGGGGTCAACTTTAACCGTCTCACCCATCATTAATTCCCAAGCAGAATTCCAATCTTTAACCGTTACAATCGACCCATTGGGTCGAATCACTTTAACATAGCCATCCTTAATTTTGCGAAGTTTATAATCATATTTTGCAGCATATGATTTAGCTTTTGTTTGTGCTGGCGAGATATAGGCCATAAAACCACCCTATCTGTTTTTGATCACTGACACCAATTCGTCTGAAAAATTTCTGTATTCAAAATAAGCATTCTGAAGCAACAACTTTGTGTTTCGGCTATTCCTTTCTAGATTTAATTTATGCATAATACCATCAATTAGACTGATGAATTGAGAAGCAGTATTTCTATATTTGTCGCCTGAGATGTCCAAACTATCTAATACATTTGGAAGTGCAGCAAAATGTTTCTCTGTTTCGGCTTTTATGAATCTTAGACGCCAAAATATTTGTTGCAAATCTAACGTTTCCAATTCCTCAATCGACCACGACAATTCTCTTTTCATTTTTCCAGCCCATGCCTGATGCCAGTTTAACGCCAATTCTTTTCTACGGTTGATGTCCGATGTCTTTAGAATACGTTGTTTAATTGACAGTCTCCCCATAGCAAACCCACCTTACTTAATTTTTATGATAACATTTTAGCACAAATTAGCGCTTGACTAAATAAAGCATATATTTTAGAATTAAATTGATCAAAGTCATTCTCACTAGAGAATGTGGATTGAAACTCTCTAAATGTCTCTCCCCCCCCTTTTTTTATTCGCTGAAACAGCTTTTATTAGCTGTAATAGCGTGGATTGAAATGAATTTTTCTCCTTAATTTAAGACCACCAATCGGTTTGGTGGTCTTAAATCTTTTTCACCATAAAATGTCTCTTTTATTAAACACCAAAAACCTTGTGAATCTCCTCCCGATCATCACTCCAATAAACCGCATCTGCTTTTAAAATAACATTTGAAATTAAATTTAAATAAACAAACCAACTATAAACCTTAACTTTGCCCTTCATATCGACAACAACATACCATCCTCTGGTTTTAAGCGAACTAAAATCCGATTGATATTGCGTGATCATTTTAACCAAAAGAAACCAATTCCTTTTTTATTTTTATTGTACTATTATTTTAAGATTTAATCGACTATATTTCGACTACATTTGCGCATATACACAAAAAGCGCCTGAAGGCGCTAAAAGTTGACATGAATGGTGAGCCATGAAGGACTCGAACCTTCGACACCCTGATTAAAAGTCAGGTGCTCTACCAACTGAGCTAATGGCTCATGGTGCGGATAGAGGGATTTGAACCCTCACGTCTCAATGACCTCGGATTTTAAGTCCGATATGTCTGCCAATTCCATCATATCCGCATGGCATCCCCTAGAGGAATTGAACCTCTAACCTACAGCTTAGAAGGCTGTTGTTCTATCCAATTGAACTAAGGGGATATGGTAGGGAGCCTTGGAGTCGAACCAAGCTCGTTATTCACGGTGTATAAGACCGTCGGCGTCTACCGGACGCCTCGCTCCCCATTTGATGAATTTATATTATCATATTTTGTTTTTAATTGTCAATAGTTTTACATATTTTATTTTTTTATTTTAAAAACACCTACTACATTTCTCATAAATATTGTCCTTCTTCATTTCATCTTATCCTTGCTTTCATTCTTTTTTAGTCATAACAATAATACGATCAATTTCCTCATGAAGTTGATCACGATTCCCTATAAACGTATATTTTAACCTTTGAATTCGTTCAATTGCTTCTTTATATGAAATCTTTTTATTCATTATTCGCACCCCACGAAACAATTAATTGATTAACTCTACAGACTTAACAATATAACCTAGATCACCTAGAAAATTTTTTAAACGATAGAACTTGCGTCCGCTGGTGGTCTGTTGAATTATATCAGCTTCATCTAAACAATGAACAAATGTTGCTACATAGATATCATCCCTGTTCAGTTTCATACTATCAACTCTCCTCGAAATGGACATTTGATTCTAACTTATAACTTATTTCTAACTTGCATTTAACTTGCAAAACCGCCCCTAAATTATAAAGAAACCTTACTGTTATGCGGTTTTTTAGCTTGCTGGTAACTTGCTTATAACTTTTTTACAACTTAATATGCCGATCAAAGATACTATTTATAGGCTTTCCTGTTCAATCTGCTTAATTTGCTGTAGCAAAACATTACGATCAACTTCTATAGCAAGTATTTTATTCCTAATTTGTTTTATTTTCATAGTTGTTTTAATTCTTAATACCGCAAAGATGATAAGTAAAACAAACAGCAGACCAGCAATAGTTGAAAGAATTAACAAAAGGATTCCGACCAACTGTCATGCTCCTTTCTGTTGATTATTATTTTTAACTCTTACAACTTTATACTTAATTCCGTCTTGTTCGCACAGATGAATGAATTTGTACATATGCAGCACATTGTCGAAATGGTACTCTGCGACTGTTATATGACCATTCCACCATTCGATTGTAGTCACCTTGAACATATGTATACCTCCTGCTGTTATTGTTCTTGTGAAATAATCTTTTATTTACTCTTTCTAATCGCACACGAACCATCAAACCATTTAACTTCAATTTTATATTCGTTTAGCAAAGCAACTTCATCAATAACTTCATCTGCAATCTGCATCCAGTTTTCACCATGTTCAAACTTGTTGATACGAATATAACCTTCCATTTCCAATTTTTTCGCTGCTTCCAAAACTTTAGGGCTAATTTTTTCAAAGAATACTGCTACTTTTATCTCACCTTTTATATATAAAATTTCTTGCCTTTTGTATTCGCTGTTATTCGCAAATAAAATCAAGCTTTTTCTCAATATCAGCCACAGTATCAAATTCACTAATAATTCTGTCGTACTCATTTCTACCATACGCCGACACAATAACCCTATTAAGGTCATGAATCCTCATGCACGTAGCAGCCGCATAAATTGTCGTTCCATCCTCAGTTTTAAAATGAAAATCAAAAGTATCGCCATTTCCCAACTCATAAATTTTGTTAGCAATCTTTCTCCTTGCTGTCATTTTTTATCACTCCTTATAAAATCATTCTTTCATCGACTAATACATACTGTAACCAGTTCCAACATATTTAATCTCTTCGCCATTATGATAAATTTCTACGTTGTGACTTTCCTTTTCTCACCTGAATACAATACACTGAAGGTTTTCATAATCTCCGAATCTTACGCTGTCGATTATCCTATTCTTTGTATAGACATTATTTTGGTACATAATTTCACTTGCTATTATTGCGGCTTCATCATACGCAATTTGCTCTCTGCTATCATAATTTTTCATTTTTAACACCATCCTATTATTATTTTTATTCTAATCAAATCCTGCTTTTATCGGCTTCTCAAGTTTTCTGCAAGTCTTTTCAATTGTTATCGACTCCTTTTCGTTCTTTTAGTTTGTGCTTTATACCACTTACGATAAAGTCTAAGCCATTCATCGCATTGCTCTTGCGTGTCAATAGGCAAATCAAAAAACTGTTCCAGCGTCATAAAATAACCTCCTTAATATCTTCTTTATTCGGTTTTGTTCCTTCGATCATTCCAGCATCAACTAATTCCTTTTTGCTGTTAAATCGCCATTTTCGATAAAGAAATACATCATTTCGATTTTCGTACCAATCAACTTTTTTGATGGGTTTTCGAATATGTATATATCCTTTGCTGTTAATTGCAGCCTCAAATATTGGTTTGTTATTTACAATGATAGTATACCATGTGTCAAAAGAACATGATTTATTTTGAAAGAGTGCCTTATTCACTACTTCAAACAATTCTTTGTCATTCATAATAACACCTTTTGTCTGTTATTTTTGAAATATCCATGAAATCGTTGTTTCATATACTTATACCGACGCTCTGTTAAGCATCTGAATCATCCATCCTTCTTCTTCTGGACGAATGGAACCAAATTCTGGCGCTTCATTCCGCGCTAGAATGATCGTTCCCATGATCACATCATCATTCCATAAAATATTCGGTTGAAGTCCAATTAGTTTTCCTTCTTCATTTAAGATAAGAATATGGTCAATTCCAAAGGGAACGGCTTCTATATATCCACCAACAATTTTCTGTTTAGCTTCGAGCGTATTTGAAATGTCAGTCACATAAGCATCCTTCTGTGGCTCTTTGACGATAACCCTAATCAGTCCCATTCTTCATTCTCCTCTTCGTCTTCTTCGCTTGTCATCAACGCTTCTGCGTCTTCACAGGCGCTTACAAGCCCGTCAAAGGCTTCTTCATCCCCTAAGACTTCCCACAGACTATAAACCATTTCATATGGAATACCATATTCATCTGCAAGTTCTTCAAGGTATTCTTCACGACTGTTATAGCCATTTTCTTTATAGATGTTCGACATAAATCTGATCACCTGTTATGTATAATATTTCGTTTCTATAAACAATATAGCACATGCTGTTATAAAAAGAAATTATTTTTTATTGAGGCTAGGAGAGCGACAAACACTCTCCTAGCCTTTTAACAATACTTATTCTTCCAATACTCCAATCAAAATTTCAATACGTCTTTTTACGCTATCTGCCGAAGAACTTTTATTTCGTTTCGTATTCGCATAATTCGATCCAGAAGCTTGATTAGCAATGTAAATACTTAATTTTTCGCTGAAGACCTCTGGAGTACAAGTTGCTTTTACAGCAGCGCCAACAATTCCAATAACATCTGCTTTCTTAAGGATCTTCTTAGCTGTTTTCTCGTCAGTTGAAGCAAAGGCTACGGAAAGGAAGTCAAATGTCTTTTGAATCCTGTCTTTTTCTCCCTGCGAAAGCCCATCAATACGAAGTTTCAATGCAAATTCCCGCATTTCTTTACTTCCGATGTCATATCCTCGTTCTGTTATAATAGAAATCATTTGCAAGACCAACTCTTGATCTACATATTTATCTCGTTGTTTGTCACTCAAAGCCACCTTTTGCATGAAAGGCGTCTCAATGAGGCTGTTAATATAATCAAGCAATTCGGAACCCAGAATGGAGCGTGTCAACTCAATTGCCAAAAGAGGAGTTCCGCTATTCAATCTGCGGAAAAAATCATCTCTTTGGTCAGGAGTCAACTTTTCGAATTGATAAATGACAACATTAAAATCCTCGAGAATTTCCTGAAATTCTGGCGGAAGTTCTGAAAACTTCTTCCCAGAAATGTCCACTCCGAAGATTGGACGAAAATCATCTACAATTGCAATTTCGTCCCTCATAAAAGGAATAATAGCACGTTTAAACCTTTGCTTACCATCAATGCACCATGTAATATTATCCTCTGATTTAACGGCGTAAACTGGAGGAATCGGATATCCAAGCAAAATCGATTCAATCAATTCGCTAACTTGGAAATCTGTCCATCTCAAGTTTCTTTGTACTGCCAAATCAAAGTTAAACGAATTGGGATTTCTTGCGATATTTCGCAAGCTTCTTGGTTGTGCTTGCGATTTTTGAATCCTTTCTGCTGCAATACGTTCAGCCAAGGATGTATATTGCTTGCTATTATTATCTTCTACCATGATTTTGTCCTCCATCAAATTTTTTTCTACATTTTCCTCAAATACAATTTCTGCTTGCATAGCTTAAATTCCTCCTTGATAATAATTATTTTTGACACTCCCCATGCGTAAACGCAGGGGTTTTACGGTGACTTCATATAATTAAGATTTTTCGTTATCATTCCAATAAACCAAAACTTTATTTTTATAACCAAAACATTCTTCTTCCTCTTCAATATCAGCAAAAACCGTCATATTCAAACCAATAACAGCACAAACTGATAAGAAAAGAATTACACCTGTTATTTGCCATGCTACCAAATAAATGATTCCATTCATATGTATCCTCCATATTTTATTTTTAAACTTTACATGAAAGCATTATTTCATTGTCTGTTATGGCAACAATGCCACACATTCACCAGTTTGAATATAATAAGCCCGTTGTAAGAACGCTAATGTATGATCATAGCGTCCCGCTAAAGCATCCTCAATTTGTTTCTCACGCCATTTAATATACGCTTCAGGATCATTTACTTTAACGCTACCGTTCTGTACTTCCTCAATGCATCCTCTAGCATTATCAGCATACCATTGACGCGCCTTTAAAATTGATTCCTCTGTCAACTTTACTCCGTTGAATTTCATCTGTTATCATCCTTTCAAGATTGAATGAAAACCTTATTTCATCGGCTGTTATGCATAAACAAATTGCGGAGCAATCCAGTTTGTTCCAAGTTTATTACCGTATTCAGGCGACATGCTTCCATCATCATTTCTTTTCACTTTCTTAATAAAATCAATCGGCATCCCATTCTCAAAAAGCCAGATATCCGCAAACCATTCACCGTTTACAAAATAATGTGTCTCAATTCGATATTCTTTCATTGTTATCACTCCATCTTTTTTATTTTTCACTTATTTTACTAGGAAATAACATCTTGAAAAGCGGTCAAATTCATATGCCTCATCGTTTACAGTCATAATAATTTCTTCAAAATTTCTATGCTCAATGAACTTTACATAAATATCCTCATTTTCTTTAACTGGATTCCATCCCATACAAAATTCTTCTGACATTGCAATTCTAACCCAGTTGGGTACATTGGAGTCAAATTTCACATTTTTGTTTTTCATCTTATTATTTGTCTCCCTCATAAAATTCTGATTTCGTGTACTACTGCTGTTATAGTCAAAAACCTAAAACCCAAAACAATAAATCTTTATTGATTCGCTCACGGCAATTGAGAACGTTTTCTCTGATAATGAAAAGCAAAAAGCCGTTAATATGATTTTTTGTATTTGGTTTTGCTTCGATATACTTAGCGATTTCTTCATATGTCATTGTTACAACATCTTTGGCAATTGAATCCAAAAAGTTACCAACTCTACTTTTATATTGCAGCCAACTTGCTTTTTGTTTGGAGTCCGTTTGCCAATCAGGATATTTTGAATCGCGGAACACTTCAAAGTAGCTGTTATTAACATCTGTCATGTTTTCGAATTTCTTAATTTGGTTTTCCCATGCTTTAATATTCGCTTCTGTAACTGTATAGGACATTGACGATCAGTCCTCTCATATGTAATTTTTAACTCTAAAACTATCATATCATTGTATTTTACACTAGTAAAGTATAATATTTTATTTTAAATCCTTATTTTCATCCTTGCTATTAAAATAAATAAGCGGATCGGCTCCGCTTGGGCTGTTATAACATTGTGTTGTTATTACATACGAATAGCAGTAGTAAAAGGCGAAAACTTACCAATCCAAGCGCAAGCATCCTTTTCGTCGTCTGTCCAAGATTGTCTATTAAACACTTCTTCTGTCTCTTCAACACGTTTAGGATACGAGAAGAAACCAACATCAAATATATTTTTAGCTACTACTCGGATAGATATTCCCGTGCTATTATTACGGATCAATCCGTCAAAATATCCGTCTGTGCCATCTTCGCCGCCTGTAGGCATGATTAATTGATACGTTTCAATGATTGTAAATCTGTTATAATCTGCTTCGCGCTGTCGTTTCTTTTCTTCTTCTGCGTCAATCATTTTCTGCATGATTTCCTTTGCTTCAGCGATCCACTGATCAATAACAAATAAGACTTGATCGACGTATGCAGGCTTTATTGTGTACTTATGGTATGCTTCATAAAGCAAACCATCATTTCTCCACTTTCCCCATTCCTCGTCTTTATCAAATGCGGTTTTGCAAATGTCCCATATGTTTTGTTGCCCTGTTATATGTTGCATGAGACTAAAAAGAGAATTTTTGATTGTATAATTTGCGGAATGCGGGATGTCAAATAAATGATTATCGAGTGTGCCAGAAGCCATAATAAACGGATTTTGGATATTAGTTTTTACTGCTTCCAAGTCTCTAATAATGAATTTAACCTCGAACGAAAAATCATATTCGGGATGTTTAAATTTAATTGCCATGGTTTAAACCTCCCTAGAATGTTGTGCGTCGTCGTACCAAAACTCCAAGAGTCCCACGTCGATGTTATGCGCCTGGGCCTGCTCGATGATCGCAGATTTCAACTCCTCGTAACTTCCAGTCTCATCATCTTCAACGGGCGGACGCTCTGCATAAAGTTCGATGCCATCAACTTCTGCAAGCATGTAGTCTACGCTTGCGTTAGAATATCTTGATTGTCCTGCTTGATACGTTACTTTTACCTTTTCCATTTTTAACCATCCTTTCGGCCTGCCGTTCTATCATCGGCTGTCGGCTTGATATTTTTTTGTATAGACTTGAAATGCCGTTTTCATGGGATCTTTGGAGGTTGCTGTTATACAACCTCCACGTTGTTTATCAAAGAGTTAATGCTTCATTGAGCAATGAATTTGCTTTCTTGATAAGAGCATCCTTAATAAGAGTTTTTGCTTCACTTTTGAAGAATACAGCCAATTTATCATGTTGGCAAAGTTCGTCGTATACTTGAGAACGTGTCATGCCTCCAAGGAAATCTGCTGCCCTTTGAAGTGTCGGTAAAACCTCTTCTGGCTTTAAACCTATTTCATCCCCAAACACAGGAAATTCATGGAGATAAAGATAGAACGAAGCATCGACACTATCTAGTTGCTTTTTGAGATATTCAAACAAAGAAATGGCGTTCGTTCCCTTAGCCTGCCCTTCTGTTAGTACTTCAAAATCGTCGCCATGATCCTTAATAAAATACTTCTCCATTGTTAAAGCCTCCTATTATATGGTCATGAAATACTTGTTTTATTGTGTTATTGCACATGAAGCAAAGTATATGCAATCAATCCGAAAACAAATGCCATTCCAAACGGCCCTATACTATTATAACTTCTATTGCCACTATAGGAATAATCCTCTTTATTAAATAACCCGACAATTCCCAATAGCAACGATAAAACACAAAACACAGAGAGTATAATTCCAATTATAGTTAGAATCATTGTTTATCTATCTCCGTTTGTGATAATGAAAGACTGGTTTGATTCAAACATAGCTGTTATGTATTCTGTTTGTTTAACATGATTCCTAAAATCATAGACCATTCATCACGTTCATTCTGCAATTCCTTGATGCGTTCACTGCTATCACATGTTTTAATTTCTTTTGTTATTCGATTTATTTCATCTTCAACTTGCTTTATTGTCTCATTCATCGCCCTCATCCTCACCTTCAGATAAATAGATTTCTCAACAATGGGGACATAATTTCTCTTTCCCGCTCAAAAGACGCTTCATGATAGGAGTATTAGAGCCTTGAATGTGCATATATTTATCCGTTTCGTTTCGTGCTACTCCACAAAAAGTTTGTCCTGCGTAGTAACCCGTAAACGTGAAATGAGTCATATGTTATCCGCTCCTTTGTATACACACTCCCATAATACCATATGGAGCCGATATTATGGGAGTGTGCTGTTATTGGTTGTTAAATTAGATAGGATTATTCCAAGCAATATTTTTATAAACTCTATAAATTTCTTTTACATCTTCCATATCTTCAACATTCGCCATCATTTCCATAACATGAGATTTAAGCAACGATATGCGAAGATGGATATTTTCAAATCCTATATACTCGCTTTGGAGTCGCTTCAATTCTGCCATAATTTCTTTTTCAAATTCGTTTTTTTGGTATTGTTTTTGTTTGTTGTTATACTGGCTTTTAGGCAAAAAGTCTTTCATACTCAATTCTACAGGTTTACCAGACAAGAGACTTTCCTTGATATGATTGTTATACATTTGTCCTGCTATAGTTTGAGACATAGATATAAACCTCCCATTGTTTATGTATTCGTGTTATACGGCCTTTACTGCTTGATATCCTTCTACATGACTATTAAGGCGTTCTAATGCTTCCCTATGGCTTAAACGTCCATATAGACTCGTTCCCATGGAAATTCTTCCATCATGATAGACTGTTCTTATTTCATATCCTGCGAACGTTCTAAGCATGAACAGAGTTACGCCAGCTTCGGGAATAACTTTAGTTGTCAATTCGTTGCCTGTATTGCTGAAATACCACTCAAGCGCTGTTATAAGGTTCTGCTTCGCTTCTTCTTTCGTATTACCTTCTTCCTGGAATTGTCCGAATGAAGCGACATATTTTACTTTTTTTGCAAACAAAGGTTTATAAGATTTAACTGTTATTTTCATTTTTATCATCTCCTATTCGTTAATTGTTTCAATCGTTCCCATAAATTCGTCAATAGTATAATCAACTTGTTTCAAATGGGGAAATGCTTCGAAAATATGTTGTAATGCTTCTTTGCTGTTATCCTCTCTTCTTCTTGTTCTCCTGCTGCTGATAGCGCCATAAACGCGATCATTGAAGCGCTGAATGCACGAATGATTCCCAGTGTAGGATGAAGGCTCAAACGCTTCATAGACTGTTGTAGACGTGCCGATGATTCGATATGAATTGACCAATGCGCCGTTAGGCAGTACGCGAATTGTGGACATGGGAGAGGCCTCCTGTTATTAGGCATTCACGCCGAATAAATTGTTTAATTCGTCTAGCGTGACATATTCTCCACTTTCCTGTTCGCTTTCCGTCAAACTGTTATAGAGACTAAATGCAATATCGACAATGCTTTTTGACGGATTGCCCGTATGACTGTATGACACACTTCTTTCGCTGTTATACTTGATTCGTGTTAAATTCTCTTTAATCCATCCTCTAGTACGAATGGGGATTGTAATATTATACTTGTCGCACAATTCTAAAAAAATGTCTCCATTAATATATTTATTTTCTTTGTAGTCTTGTTCCGCTGCTGTTATGGCGTTTTCCTTCTCCTGGAGTCGCTTCCGTTCTTCTTCTACTTTCTTCGCTTCACGTTCCGCCTTTTCTTGTTCCTTGCGCTCTCGGAAACGCCTAACGGCTTCCAGCGCCTCCTGTTCGCGTCCTAGATATTGTGCATATCCCATGGATACATTTGCGCCCGTTTTTAATGATTCTTCAAATTCGGAAACGATAAACGTCGCAATGTCAAAGTTAGAATTATTATCTAAAAAGTTTTTAATATTATCAACGTTGTTACTAATCGGAAAAAAATGTCCGTCATGCTGAAAATATATCATCGTCCAGTCTGTGTTAGCGTTTTTGCGTAGCTTATAAAAGTCGAATCCTTTGTAGTGATCAACTTTTACAAGCTGCTTTGTTTCAATACCTGATACATAATGAACGCATTTACCTAGCATTGTTTAGTCACTCCTTTACAATTTTACATTAATCATCTTACGTGAAAAGGACACATATAGTTCAAACGCTTTAATGCTGTTAGCATCAAACGGTTTACCTTTTTTATACATTTTTTGTGCTCTTTGTGCTGCTTGTCTGTATGTTCGTACTAGATCCCATGCCGATTGGCTGTTATTGTTGTTATCCTGTTTGTTCATTTTTAACACTCTCCTACATATTTTTTTAATGCTGTTATTTCGTCAATCGTCCCTCCTTTGCTGTTATAGTATGATTCAACTGTTAATGTATTATTTGCTTTTAAATAAATACAATCCGTTTGCCTAATTTCTTTTCGTGTTGATCTTCTTGAACATCATAGGGTTTAAAATTCGCGTCCAGTTTCGCCGTTGTCGTTTTTATAGCAAAACGCCCATCATTAAAAGCCTCTTTGATCCATTGATAAACGGACAACTTTTCCATCATGTTATAACGATTGACACGGACACCAATATGATAGTATTCGCTGTTATCGTCTGAAAGAATTGCAAGGATAGGCATATATTCACGTTTGGCAAGTGTAGACTTTTTGCGCGTCCAGCGTTTGATATGTTTTAAAACCTCCTGCTTGCCTTTTGTTATGGCTGCATATCCCATGTTAAAGCGTTCATCGTCCGAAAGTTTGACTTCTTTTCCTTTGTAGTAAAGCCGGAAGGATTCGGGAGAATAACGATAAACAGAAAAGGAAAAGTCGCGAAAAAAGCGATTTTTATTGTTAGTTTTCATTTTTTATTCCTCCATATACTTCAGTAGTTCTGTTATGGTTAAACTGCGATAGTATTTGATTTTTTCGGACCAAAACGGACAAATGAAAGGAAGTTTGTTTCTTTCGTCAAGATATGAAACAAGTCCATTTTTTGTAGGCACATAGCCTGCATCAGCAATAATTCGCTTCCATTCTTTCATTTTTTTATGCCTCCTACATATTGGCTTACCATCATCAGCGTACACGTTGCCACCGTATACGGACGCGCTGTTATAGCGCGTTTCGGCTTCTTTTATAGTTTTCATTCCATTTTTCTTTCCATGCTTGTGCCCATATTTCCGATTCATAAAAGGGCTTTTCGTCAAGCACTTTTATGATATGTTCGGGTTTACAAATACTTCCTCCGCCACTAATGGCGTGATAGTCAATTCCTTGTGCGCGTTCATCCCATCTGACAACACGGGCGAGTTCGTCTTTTCCTGTTATGTGATTGATGAGGATAACGGAGCCGCGCTTTAGTTCTTTTGCTTGTTTGATAGTCATGTGAACTACTCCTCCTCAATCTGTTATACATAATCCGAAAGTATGCTATTCATTCTGTCGAGTGCAACTTTTGCCGCAGAAAATCGCTTTTCTTGTAATGCAAGTTTAAAATTGTCTGCCCAGTTCATCATAGCTTCGATTGCTTCCCTTTCTTCCTTTTCTGCTTTCATGGCTTCATAGTCGTGTTCATCAAGTGGACGTGTTACAATATTCATAAAACATTACTCCTTTAACTTTTTTTACTAGCCATCTACGCGCCAATATATAGCGCGTAACGCTCTAGACTTAAGGCTGCTCGTCTGTTATACAGACACCGCCTAGACGGTTGTTATACAATCAAAAGGATATCATCAATCCCGAATGAAATAAACGCATTTCATGGGCTGCTGTCTTACTTGTAATGTATTGACTTTTATCAACCATAGACAGGTTGAGCGGATACAAATTTATAGTTATCGTTTTCTAATTCCTCCCTAAGTCTTGCTACTTCCACCAAATCTGCGCATTCGTACTCGTCAAAATTAAAATCAGAATCGACGAAAGTTACAAGGATATACAGAAGGCATTTATTCATTTTTTATTCCTCCATATATTCATGAAATGAGTATTTCAAGCGCTATTATGGCGTTGCTGTTTGTTATAACATATTAGGAAACAAGTTTAACCAACGTATCAAAAAACGAACGATTAAACGGACTGTCAGCGTCATGACATGAAACGAAGAAGCGACGTAAACCTTCCGCGCCGTTAATTGCTTTTACGAGTGTTTTTGTAAATTTGTATGTATATTCGCTTGTTTGTTGAATTTTTCGCATTGCTTGTTTGCCATTGTATTTGATATATAGAGTATCGTCTGTTATAGAGTAATAGAGAACGTCCAAAATTTTACCTGAATAATTGTATTTTTTATATTCACTCATTGTTTGCATGGCGATTATTCCTCCTTCACTTGAGCAGAAATATTTGGCGGACGTTTGGAGATGTTTGCTTCACTCATGGCTGTCATAATAGCCTCGTCACAAGTGGAAGCCATAATTTCATAGCGCGTTTCGTTTGGTTGGTATTGATTGAAAATGATTAACCATCTGGACATGATTGTTGAACCTCCTATTGGCTTCTATGTATTACTTCGATGGATCGTATAGTATAATGCAATATAATGTTCATTCCTTCATGCTTTATAATCACTCTCCTTAATGTTATCGGCATTTTCCCGAATCCACTTTTTAGCTTGTGCCAGTGTTCGAAACGAAAAAGAAGATGCTTTCCAGCGCTCAATGGCTCGAATATCCCATCCAATAGGCTCAATATCCCATTCGTGACGGGAACCGGCGTTATATATCGCGAAACCCAAATATTCGTACAATCCGGAAAACTTGGATGTTTCCATGTTTATGCCTCCTTTGGTTTTTATACAGTCCACAAGTCCATTATAGCACTTGTGGACTGTTATACGGCTGAAAAGCGTTGTAGTTAATCTGTTATTTCAACATATACGCCATTACCGGCATAGATAAACGTCCCTTCTAATTCCATATCCCTACCGATTGCGTCCCAATCGACATAAGATACAGGCAGTACATTTTCAATTTCCGCAAGCCGTCCGGTTTCTTCATACCATGCATAAGCAACGTCTGCCATGTCGTTGCAGTCATTGTATACCCTGTATTCGCCATTCTCAAGAATTTCTAACGCTTCTTTGATGGAAAAACCGCCGAAAATGGCGCTGATAACTTCTTCATCTTCGTTAATGCTAGACAATTTTTCCGCCCATTCATTCACTTTATATGGGCTTTCGTATTCTCCAATCTCAAAAGGCGCTTCGTAATCATGAATGGCCCACTCTTCCGACGGCGAAAAGCCATCGTTCCAGGCGTCGAGAATGGACTGGATTTTTTCGCGCAGTTCTTCGTTGGAAAGCGGAAGGTCGATCCACTCTCCGACAAGACGACCAGCGTTATAGGCGGCGAGATTGGCAACATAGATTCGAACTTCCATTTAAAAACATCTCCTTTTTTTGTTATGTAATATTTTATTTTTATAGTGGATGTTTTTACCATCCATCGGACGCACAACAGCGCCTATACTGTATGTAATTGTATCATGTTGCTGTTATGCGTCCTAGCATGGTAAAAACAACTAAAAGGGCCGCTGATAATCGCGCAAATCGTCCGCCGTTATGTGCGGCAGACTGGGCCATCCATCATAAAAAATATGTTTATGGTCTTTGTGTTGGCCGTCAAAAACTGTTATAATATCGTCCAGTGTTAAATCTTCCAATTCCAATACCTCCATCTTAATATATTATGCCTCTACCTCCACGACCTGAAGCGGCTGGTCAGCGATAATAAGTCGCTCTGCAAGCTCATTTCCGGACAAGTCGCCGTCTCGCGTATAATCAAAATCACGGATAGTTGCAGCCGTATATGCGCCTGCTGCCGTGATCAAGTGAGGCGGCAACGTCCCGACAACATGCTTGCCGGCGATTTGGTCCGGCGTCACGGCGTCGAGCACTTGAGCGCCCGGATATTGCGCTTGGAGAAGAGCGACCGTGCCAGGATGCCGGGAGACAATCACAGTTTCCATGCCGCTAGCATCGGCGGATTGGATAAGATAACGACGCACGTCCAAATCGGCGGCGATAATATCATCAGCCGTGTTATATACGGCACCGCGCGGCAGAACAAGCGCGTAAAATTCCGTTACGCCTTGCTCTGCCAGAATGGCCGGGGACAGCGACGACAGAACAACGGGTTCCGAACCTTTCGAATAGGCTTCAAGGCCGCGAATGGCGGCGAAGCCAGAAGCAATAATTTTTTTGGTGGTAAGCAGTTGAGACAGTTTCATAGATAAATCCCTCCTAAATTTTTCCTGCTGTTATAGCAGGTTGAGCGGAGGCCGCTGTTATAGCGGCTGTCCGGCATTCTCGGACATGTCCCTAGCCCTGCTTTTTTCAATCTTCGATAAACACTCCCTCACGCCATACTTTGTAGACTAGGTTAAATTCGCTTTTATATCCCTCCCTCCAAATAAATTCACTTGCAATTTCCAACACTTCAGCCCTAGAGGGCGGGGAAGGAATTGTGTCTGCATGTTCGGAATCTTCCCAAATCTTCACGGGACGAAAATCGTAATATCCGTGTCCAATTCCTTTTTGCTCAAGCACCCAGCCACTCTTAATTTGAATAGTCTTTTCCATGTGAATCCCTCCTAAATTTTTCCTGCTGTTATAGCAGGTTGAGCGCCGCGCCCCTTTCGGGGCGGCCCCGGCTTTCACGGGACTGGGCCTAGCCCTGCTTTTTTCAATCTTCGATAAACACTCCCTCACGCCATACTTTGTAGACTAGGTTAAATTCGCTTTTATATCCCTCCCTCCAAATAAATTCACTTGCAATTTCCAACACTTCAGCCCTAGAGGGCGGGGAAGGAATTGTGTCTGCATGTTCGGAATCTTCCCAAATCTTCACGGGACGAAAATCGTAATATCCGTGTCCAATTCCTTTTTGCTCAAGCACCCAGCCACTCTTAATTTGAATAGTCTTTTCCATGTGAATCCCTCCTAAATTTTTCCTGCTGTTATAGCAGGTTGAGCGCCGCGCCCCTTTCGGGGCGGCCCCGGCTTTCACGGGACTGGGCCTAGCCCTGCT
>ENA-UOWJ01000032-UOWJ01000032.1-bioreactor-metagenome-genome-assembly--contig:-NODE-32-length-153573-cov-348.069953_pt1 | contig 153573 bp, 149 predicted proteins | sample MGYA00238156_ERZ761611 | MGnify/ENA primary metagenome ERZ761611 (study PRJEB28900, sample SAMN06268034) | bioreactor metagenome | isolation source: Joint BioEnergy Institute, California, USA...
GGTGTGATCAACCGGGTCTGATGAATGCCCGTCCCCCGTTTATGGGGTAGAGCCACACCGGGTGGTATCGGAAGGAATCCTGGTGGGTGGTACAAGGTTCGAACTTGTGACCCCTGCCGTGTGAAGGCAGTGCTCTACCGCTGAGCTAACCACCCAAAGAAGTGGAATTCTAGCATATGCACTGCGGGTTGTGCAAAGCCGCCTGGGCTGCCGCACGCGCGGCCTAACCGCGCCGCCCGGCCGCGGCGCTTACGCGGCGGCGGATTCGGCCGGCTGCTCGAGGCTGCGCCACACACAAGGCTTGCCGGCCGCCTTGTCCAAGGCGTCCAGATAGGCCTCGTGCTCGGCCAGCTCTTCGGGGCTGGCGCGCAGCACCGGCAGCACGGACGGGTCGAAGCCGCCCAGGGCTTCGGCAGCGCCCCCGCCCGCCACGGGCTGTGCCGGCTCGATGAGCAGCGTGTCCTGGCCGCGGGTCATGGCCAGGTAGACCTCGGCCAGCAGGCGCGCGTCCAGCAGCGCCCCGTGCAGGGTGCGGTGGGCGTTGGAGATGCCGTACCGCTCGCACAGGGCGTCCAGCGAGTTGCGCTTGCCAGGGTGCATTTCGCGCGCCATCAGCAGGCTATCGGTGATGCGCGCGCACGCGTCGGCCAAGGGACCGCGCCCGATGCGCGCCAGTTCCGCGTCCAGGAAGCGCGTGTCGAAGGCGGCGTTGTGGATGACGATTTCGCCTTCGCGGATGAACGCCAGGAATTCGTCGCAGACGTCCTCGAAGCGCGGCTTGTCCGAAAGGAATTCGGTCGTCAGGCCGTGCACCTCCAGCGCCGCCGGGTCGCTGTCGCGGTCGGGATTGAGGTAGGTGTGGAAGTGGCGGCCGGTAATGGATCTGTTGACGATTTCGACGGCACCGATTTCGACGACGCGGTGGCCGAGCTCGGGCTCCAGGCCAGTCGTTTCGGTGTCGAGGATGATCACGCGCATGCAGCTTACTCCGGAATCCGCGCGGGCCCGGTCGTAGCGCCGTGCCCTGCGTCCGCGGGCTCGTCGGCCGCCGAACGCCGGCCCTTTCCGGCGATCAGGGTGTAGGCCACGGGCACCACGAACAAAGTCAGCAGTGTACCCAGGGACAGGCCGCCCACGAGCACCCAGCCGATTTGCTGGCGCGATTCGGCGCCGGCGCCATGGGCCAGCGCCAGCGGCACGGTGCCCAGGACCATGGCGCCCGTGGTCATCAGGATGGGGCGCAACCGCAGCACGCTGGCTTCGACCACGGCCTCGAACAGCTCCTTGCCTTCGTCGCGCAGCTGCGTGGCGAACTCGACGATGAGGATCCCGTGCTTGGTGATCAGGCCGACCAGCGTGATCAGGCCGATCTGGCTGTAGATTGACAGCGTGCCGCCGGTCAGGCGCAAGGCGAGCAGCGCGCCCGTCATCGACAGCGGCACCGACAGCATGATGACCAGCGGATTGCGCCAGCTTTCGAACTGCGCGGCCAGTACCAAGTAGATGAAAACCAGCGCCATCGCGAAGACCATGTAGATGCTGCCCGAGGCATCGCGGAACTCGCGTGACTGGCCGTCCAGGTCAGTCTGGGTGCCGGGCGGCAGGACTTTGGCGGCGACCGCCTCCATGTGGGCCAGGACCTCGCCCATGGCGTAGCCCGGCGCGATGGCAGCCTCGATCTTGACCGCCCGCAGCCGGTTGAAGTGGTTCAGCGACTGCGGCGAGACGCCTTCACGCACGGTAAGCAGGTTGTCCAGCTGCACCATGCTGCCGTCGCGGGCGCGCACGTAAATGTCAGAGATGTCGCTGGGGTTGGCCCGGTCACGAGGCAGCACCTGCACGATCACGTCGTACTGCTCGCCGCTGTCCTTGAAGCGGGTGACCTGGCGCCCGCCCAACATGGTTTCCAGGGTACGCCCGACCGTGGCCACGTCCACGCCCACGTCGGCCAGCTTGTCGCGGTCGACGTGCACGCGCAGCTCAGGCGTGTTCAGGCGCAGGTCCGAATCCAGGTTCATCAGTCCCGGATAATCGCGCAGCTCCGCCATGAAGTCGTCGGCAATGCGGGCCAGTTCCGGATATGAAGCCTGGCTCAGGATGATGAACTCAATGGGCTTGGAGTTGGGACGCAGTCCAAAAGACGGCGGGTTGGTCGGAAAGGCCCTGACCCCGGGCAGCGCGGCGAACTGCGGTTGCAGGGCCGCGGCGATCTCCTGCTGCGAACGCGTGCGCTCTTCCCAAGGCTTCAGGCGCAGGATGGCAATGCCGTCGGTGACGGTGGGAAAACCGACGATGACCTGGCTGCCCTGGCCTTCCGGGACCTGCTCGTACAGCTTCTCGATCTCGAGCATGGACGACAGCGTGTAGTCCAGCGTGGCGCCTTCCGGGGCCGTGACCACGCCGCGCACGACACCGCGGTCTTCGACCGGCGCGAGCTCCGACGGCGTGACCTTGAACAGCACGCCGCAGGCCAGCGCCACCCCTACACCGCACGCCACCACGATCCAGCGGTGACGCAGCGCTGCCTGCAGGGCCTGGCGGTAGCGGGAATTCATCCATACGAGCCAACCCTCGATCAGGTTGTACAGCCGCCCGTGGCCGGCCTGGTGGCGCAGCAGCACCGAGCACATCATGGGCGTGAGCGTCAGGGCAATGAAGCCCGATACCAGCACGGAGCCGGCCAGCGTCAGCGCAAACTCAATGAACAGCCGGCCGGTCCGGCCGGTGGCAAACGCCAGCGGCGCGTACACGGTCACCAGGGTCAAGGTCATCGCCACGACGGCAAAGCCGATCTCGCGCGTGCCTTGGATGGCTGCCTGCATCGGCCGCATGCCTTGCTCGATGTGGCGGAAGACGTTTTCCAGCACCACGATGGCGTCGTCGACCACCAGGCCGATGGCCAGCACCATGGCCAGCAGGGTCAGCGTGTTGATGGAGAACCCGAACAGGTACATCAGCCCGCACGCGCCGATGAGCGAGACAGGAATCGTGACGATGGGAATGATGCTGGCGCGCACGTTGCGCAGGAAGAAGAAAATGACCAGCACCACCAGCACCACGGCCTCGCCGATCGTGTGGTAAACCGATTCGATGGAGCGCTCGATGAAGGTGGACGTGTCGTAGGTCACCGTCAGCTTCATGCCGCCGGGCAGGACCTCGTTGAGCCGCTCGACCTCTTCGCGCACCGCCCGCGAAAGGTCCAGGGGGTTGGCGGTGGCCTGGCGCATGACGCCGATGTTCAGGCCTTCCTGGCCATTGAAGCGTGACAGGATGCGCTCCTCGGCCGGGGCGATGCGCACGGTGGCCACGTCGCGGATGCGCACCGGATAGCCGTTGACGTTGGCCACCACCACATCGTTGAACTGCTGCTCGGTACGCAGGTCGGTCGAGGCCACGACGGAAAACTCGCGCGCCTGCGATTCGATCCGGCCGGCGGGAATTTCGACGTTCTGCGCCCGCAGGGCGTCTTCGACGTCCTGCACGGTGAGGTTGTAGCCAGCGAGCTTCGCGCGATCGATATAGATGCGCATCGACGGCAGGCGCTCGCCGAAGACGCGCACTTCGGAGGCGCCAGGCAGCACCGACAGGCGCGTCTTGACGTAGCGGTTGATGTAGTCGGACGCCTCGATCGGACTGTTGCGGCCGGCCTGCACCGCCACGTAGATGATGGGCTGGGAATCGGCCTCGACCTTGTTGATGATGGGCTCGTCGATATCGTCGGGCAAAAAGCGCCGCGCCCGCGACACCTTGTCGCGCACCTCGGCGGCGGCGGCTTCCGGGTTGCGCGACAGATCGAATTGGATCGTGATGGCGCTGCGCTCGGAACGGCTGCGCGAGGTCATCACATCCACGCCCTCAATGCCGGCGAGTTGGTCTTCCAGCGGCTTGGTGACCTGCGATTCGACCACCTCGGGCGATGCCCCGGTGTAGGTGGTAATGACCGAGACCGTCGGCACCTCGATCTGCGGGTACTCGCGCACGGTCAGGCGCGAATACGACACGACGCCGATCAGCACGATAATGAGCGACAGCACCGTGGCGAACACAGGCCGGCGCACGCAGGTTTCAGAAAGCTTCACGATGGCTTCCTAGGAGGGGCGCGCCCGCGTCGTGACCGGGGCGCCGTCGGTCAGCCGCTGCAGGCCCGCGATCGCGATCTCGTCGCCCTCGGCCAGGCCGCTGAGGATTTCCACCTGGCCGTCGCGGCGCTCGCCTATGGTGACCTCGACGCGCCGGGCCCGGCCGTCGGCGATGCGATAAACATACTGCCCGATGCTGGAAGGCGCCAATGCCGCCTCGGGGACGACCAGGACGTCTTCTTCGGCAAAAAGCAGCTGCACCCGCGCGAACATCCCCGGGCGCAGCACCATGTCGGCGTTGTCGACCTGCGCACGCAGCAAGATGGAGCGGCCGCCGGCATCGACCAGCGGGCTGATGGCATAGACCGTGCCGGCGCGCGGCGCCCCGCCCAGCGCGTCGAACCGCACCTGCAACGTCTGGCCGACCTTGACCTTGGTCAGATAGAGCTCGGGCACGCGAAAATCGACTTTCAACGGATCGACCGCCTCGAGCGAAACCAGGTCCTGGCCTTCCTCCACGTAATCGCCGATGGAAACGTTGCGCAGGCCGATGATGCCGTCGAAGGGCGCGACGATGACGGTCTTGTCCAGCCGCGCCTGCGCAAGCGCCACGGCCGCCTGCTGCACCTTCAGGTTGTTGGCGGATTCGTCGCGCGCCTGCTGGCTGATGAAACCCTCGGCCTGCAGGCTCGCGGCGCGCTTGTAGTGGCTTTGCGCAAGCGCCAGGTTGGCGCGGGCCTGCTCGAGCTCGGCACGCGCGATGGCGTCATCGAGCCTGAACAGCACCTGGCCCTTCTTGACCGGGGCACCTTCCTTGAAATTGATCTCGCGCAGGCGCCCGGCGACTTCCGGCCGCAACATCACGGTTTCGTCCGAGCGCAAGCTGCCCACCGCGGTAATACCCCGCGGGAAAGTCACGCGTTTGACCGTGGCGGTCTCGACGGGAACGGCGGCCTGCTGTGCGGCGCCTGCCCGTGGCGCAGGCGCAGGGGCATCCGGCGCAGCCGCTTGCTGTTTGGGCAAATACCAGCCCACGGCCACGCCCGCCGCCAGTGCCGCTGCCGCGACGGCGAGCGTTGCGATCTTGTTCATGCGGATAGGAAGGAAACGTCGCGCCCGGCATGGCCATGGGCCGCCCGGGGAAATCGTGACAATCGGTAAACTGACAATTTATCACCCTGCACTGGCGCTTAACCAGCAAAAATAAAGGGCTGGCAACGCAGCGTAATGGTTTCCTTATCCGTAGAAACCCTAGGTTTTATGCGGCCGGCGCGCGCTTGGCCGATTCCACGCCCAGGTTGGCCAGCTGGTCGGCGCGCTCGTTGCCCGCGTCGCCCGCATGCCCGCGCACCCATCGCCAAGTGACGTCGTGCCCGGCCACCAGGGCATCGAGGGCCTGCCACAAGTCGGCGTTCTTGACCGGCTTGCGGTCGGCGGTCATCCAGCCCCGGCGCTTCCAGTTGGGCAGCCACTCGCTCATGCCCTTTTGCACGTACTGGGAGTCCGTGTGGATGACGACCTTGCAGGGCCGCGTCAGCGCGCGCAGCGCCGCGATCACGGCAAATAGCTCCATGCGGTTGTTGGTCGTGTTGGGCTCTCCACCGTACAGGGTTTTTTCATGCCGCCCCATGCGCAGCAGCGCCCCCCATCCGCCCGGCCCGGGGTTGCCCTTGCACGCCCCGTCGGTCCAGATTTCCACAACCTTGGCATCATCGATCGTCATACATCCTTTCCGTATCGCGCCGCACGCCGCTGCGGCCACCCCGCACGCCCGTGCGGCACCACCACCTGGGCGGACCGGGCCGCCCGCCTTGCCTTGCGCTTCCAGGCCGGGCCAATCAGGCGCATGCCGGCCACGCGCTTGACCGCCGACACGACATAGACCGCGCCGCATACCGGCCACCAGCGATCGCCCGCCTTTTCCATGAACCGCCAGCGGGCAAGCCACTTCTCGGTGCGGCAAGGCGGGGCGTAGCAACCGTAGCGGCCACGGTCGACTTCCAGCGACAGCAGCTTGAACCAATCCTTCAGGCGCGCAAGCGAGACCTGCACGTCCGGATCCTGCGGCATCCAGGGCTCCAGCCCTGGAATCCGGCTGCGCGCCCCCCACAGGCTCCACGGGTTGAAGCCGGAAATCACCACGCGGCCTTCCGGCACCAGCACGCGCTCGACCTCGCGCAACACCTTGTGCGGGTGGTCGGTGCATTCGAAGGTATGGGGCAGGACCAGCAGGTCAATGGACTGCGACTCGAACGGCAGCTCGTCGGCCAGCGCGATGGTACATCCCTGCCAGCGGGCGGCCAGGCCCGGCGCGGGCGCGCTGGCCCCGACGTAACCCTTGAAAGGCATGCGATTGGCGCGCAGCGCGTCGATCTGCGGCATGCCCAGCTGCAGCGCGTTGTAGCCGAAGACGTCGCCCACCATCGCGTCGAACTGGGCCTGCTCCCAAGCGCGCACGTATTCGCCCGGCGCGCTTTGGAACCAGTCGGCCAGTTCTACAATGGGATCCGTCTCGTCCGTCACGCTGTCCTTTCCTTACCATGAATACCGACACCGCCCGCCCCGTCGCGGGGCAGGACGGCGGCGCGGTCGTTGCGCTGCCGGCCCTTTCCGACAACTATATCTGGCTGGTACGACAAGGCGACGATGCCGTCGTGGTCGACCCGGGACAAGCCGGGCCCGTCCTGCAGGCGCTGTCCCGCGACGGCTTGCGGCTGCGCGCCATTCTACTCACCCACCACCACAACGATCACGTCGGCGGCGTGGTCGAATTGGTCCAGGCCACCGGCGCGGTGGTCTACGGCCCGGCGCGGGAAGCGCTGCCGCATTGCGACCACCGGCTGGCCGAGGGTGACCGGGTCAGCCTGGCGCAGCCCGCGCTGGATCTCCAGGTGCTGGACGTGCCGGGCCATACCGCCGGCCACATCGCCTATCACGGACTGGCCGCCGGCCAGCCCGTCCTGTTCTGCGGCGACACCCTGTTTGCCGCCGGCTGCGGCAGGCTGTTCGAAGGCACGCCCGCGCAAATGCACGATTCCCTGCAAAAAATCGCCCGCCTTCCGGCGGATTTACAGGTTTGCTGCGCGCACGAGTACACTTTGGCGAACTTGCGCTGGGCGTTGGCCGTCGAACCCGGCAACCGCGCCCTGCACGCCTGGCAGGAACAGGCCGAGCGGCTGCGCGCCGCCGGACGGCCGACGGTGCCGACCTCCATCGCCCGGGAGCTCGATACCAATCCTTTCCTGCGGGTGGCGCAGCCCGAAGTCGCACAAGCCGCAGCAACCTGGTCCGGACGGCCGCTGGCCGCCCCGGTGGACGTTTTTGCCGCGCTGCGTGAATGGAAGAACCAATTCAAATGATCCGCCGATGAATGTATTCCGACTGATCCTGTCCCTGTGCGTGGTGCTGCTAGTGGCCGGTTGCGCAGGCACCGCCCGGCACGGGGGCGAGCAGGTGGTCACCGGCCCCGAATCGGCCCCTGCCGGACGCTACGTCGCCGTCGATACCTTCCGCACCATAGACCTGACCCGTCCGCCTGCCGACGCCTGGGACAGAATCCGCCGCGGATTCGCGATCCCCAACCTCCATTCCCCCCTGGTCCAGCAATGGACCGACTATTACGCCGCGCACCCGGAATCGGTGCAGCGCATGGCCCAGCGGGCCGGCAAGTACCTTTACTACATCGTCGACGAAATCAACCGGCGCGGCCTGCCGACCGAGCTGGCGCTGCTGCCTTTCATTGAAAGCGCGTACGACCCGGCGGCCTATTCCCGCTCCCGCGCCGCCGGCTTGTGGCAGTTCATTCCCAGCACGGGCCAACACTTCAATCTCAAGCAGGACTGGTGGCGCGACGAGCGCCGCGACCCGATTGCCTCGACCAACGCGGCGCTGGACTATCTGCAATATCTGTTCGACATGCAAGGCGACTGGTACCTGGCGCTGGCCTCCTACAACTGGGGCGAAGGCGCGGTGCAGCGCGCCATGGCCAAGAACGCCGCCGCGGGGCTGCCCGTGGATTACCAGTCGCTGCCGCTGCCCGAGGAAACGCGCAACTACGTGCCCAAGCTGCAGGCGATCAAGAACATCGTCGCCGAACCCGAAAAGTACGCGGTGACCCTGCCCCCGGTCGAAAACGCTCCTTATTTCGCCACGGTGCGCAAGACCCGGGACATCGACATCGAGCTGGCCGCGCAGCTGGCCGAGATGCCGCTGGACGAATTCCGGGCGCTGAACCCGTCGTTCAACCGGCCGATCATCCTGGGCGAGCACAAGCCCACGCTCATCTTGCCGCGGGAAAAAGTCGACGTCTTCAACGCCAACCTCAAGGCGTACGAAGGGCGGCTGACCAGCTGGAAGGTCTATCACGCCAAGCGCGGCGAGTCGCTGGCCGAGATCGCCAAGCGGCACAAGATCAGCCTGGCCCGGCTACGCGAGGTCAACGACATCCCTGCACAGCGCAGCCGGGCAGCGGGTGGGGCCATGCTCGTGCCCGGCACACCCGCGCCAGACGGCGGCCGGGTACAGCTGGCGTCGCTGCGCACGCCGGCCGGCGCCGCCGACAGGCAAACGCCGGCCGCGCGCGCGACGACCGCCGGGCCCAACGCCCGCGTGCACGTCGTCCAGCGCGGCGACACGCTTTACTCGATTGCGCGCCGCTACGGGACCTCGGTGGCAAACCTGCGCGCGCTCAACAACCTGAAGAACGACACACTCAAGGTGGGCAGCCGCCTGCGCATCCCGGGCACCGGCGTGCGCGGCTGACCGCGGGCGCGGTTAACATTGCGCCGATCGTCTCAACGCAACGCGGCCGGCCCCGGCCCCACCGCCCGGGCCTGCCCGCCTACTTACACCAGGACGGATAAATGGGTTTTCTTGCCGGCAAACGCATACTGATCACCGGAGTCCTCTCCAACCGCTCCATCGCCTACGGCATCGCCCGCGCCTGCCGCGACCAAGGCGCGGAACTGGCCTTCACCTACGTGGGCGACCGCTTCAAGGACCGCATCACCGAATTCGCCGCGGAATTCGGCAGCGACATCGTACTGCCGTGCGACGTCAGCGAAGATGCGCAGATCGAGGGCGCCTTCCAGGAGCTGGGACGGCGCTGGGACGGCCTGGACGGCCTGGTGCATTCGATCGGATTCGCACCGCGCGAGGCCATCGCGGGCGACTTCCTGGACGGCCTGTCGCGCGAGGGTTTCCGCATCGCCCACGACATCTCCGCCTACAGCTTCCCGGCGATGGCCAAGGCCGCGCTGCCGCTGATGAAAGGCCGCCGCGCGGCGCTGCTGACCCTGACCTACCTGGGCGCCGAACGCGTCGTACCCAACTACAACACCATGGGCCTGGCCAAGGCATCGCTCGAAGCGTCCGTACGCTATCTGGCAAGCTCCTTGGGGCCGCTCGGCATCCGCGCCAACGGGATTTCCGCCGGCCCGATCAAGACGCTGGCCGCCAGCGGCATCAAGGACTTTTCCTCCATCCTGAAGTACGTCGAGACCACCGCGCCGCTGCGCCGCAACGTCACGATCGAAGATGTCGGCAACGTCGCGGCTTTCCTGCTGTCGGATCTGGCCGCCGGCGTGACGGGCGAGATCACGCACGTCGATGCCGGGTTCTCCACCGTCGTGCCGGGCATGCAGGAATGAGCCGCCGGCACCGCGCGCCATGCGCGCGGTGCCTTCAATCGACCCGCAGGCCGATTTCGCGAGACAGCTGGTCGAAGCGGTCGATGTCACCGAGCACGATGCGGCCGAACGCTTCCGGCCCGTCGTTGGCCGGATTGAATCCCAACGCGCGCAGGTCAGCCTGCATGGCAGGGTCGGCCACGATGTGCGACAGTGCCCCGTACAGGAAATCGACTGCCGCTGCCGGCGTACCCGCCGGCGCAAGCAGGCCGTGCCACTGGTCGAGCTGGTAGCCGGGATAGCCCTGTTCGGCCACCGTGGGCACGTCGGGCAGCTGCGGCGAGCGCTGCGGGGACGTCACGGCCAGCGCCCGCAGCTTGCCCGCGCGCAGCAAGGGCGCGGCGCTCGACGCGGTCACGACGGCCGCCCCCACCTGGCCGGCGACGACGTCCTTGAGCGCCGGACCGCAACCGCCATAGGGCACGTGCAGTAGCTTGCGCCCGGCGTCCCGGGCAAGCATCTCACCGGCCAAATGCTGCGGCGTACCATTGCCGCAAGAGGCGTACTCGGGCGCGCGCCGACGCGCCGCGTCGGCCTCACCCTCGCTCGTGTTGCCGGCATCCAGCCACTGCGCCAGGGTGGACACGGGCGAGTCCGCCGGCACGACGAAGACCGATGGGACGTAAGCGACATTGATCACCGCGGTGAAGTCTTCGCGCGGCGAGAACGGCAGGTCGCGGAACACCGCCGGATTGATCGCGAAGGAACTGTTGACCATCAGCAGCGTGTGGCCGTCTGGCGGACTTTCGGCGACATGGCGCGCCCCCACGTTGCCGCTGGCGCCCGGGCGGTTTTCCACCAGCACCGGCAGGCCGATGCGCGCCGACAGCCTGTCGCCCAGCTTGCGCGCCAGCAGATCCGTGCCGCCGCCGGGCGGGAAAGTCACGACGATGGTGATGGGCCGGGACGGAAAATCCCGCACCGCTTCGCCCCACGCGCCCGGCTTTTGCGCGGCCGCCCCTGCAAACACGGCCGCCAGGACCGCCGCAGCGGCGGCCCAAGCCAATCGACCGAGGCCGCGACCGGTTCGCGCTCGTGCTATGCCTCGCATGGCGTCAACCCCGGTGGTCCAGGCCGATGTCCAGCACCGCGGCGCTGTGCGTGAGCCAGCCGACGGAGATCAAATCCACCCCGCTGGCAGCCACCGCCGGCGCGGTCTGCGGGGTGATGCGCCCTGACGCTTCGGTCAGCGCACGGCCCCCGACGATTTCCACGGCGCGGCGCAGCATGTCAGGCCCCATGTTGTCCAACAGCACCGCGTCCACGCCGACGTCCATGGCTTGCTCGAGCTGCTCGAGCGTGTCGACCTCGACTTCGATCTTGACCAAATGCCCGACCGCCGCGCGTGCGCGCTCGATGGCCGGGCGCACGCCGCCGGCGATGGCCACGTGGTTGTCCTTGATGAGCACGGCGTCGTCCAACCCGAACCGATGATTGGAGCCGCCGCCCACCCTCACGGCGTATTTCTGCAGCGCACGCAGCCCGGGCAGTGTCTTGCGCGTGCAGGCGACGCGGGCGCGATGGCCGCGGATGGCGTCGACGATGCCTGCGGTGGCGCTGGCCACCCCGCTCAGGTGGCACAGCAAGTTGAGCGCCACGCGCTCGCCGGTCAACACCCCGCGCGCCGAGCCGCTGACCACCGCGAGCACATCACCCGGTGCGACGCGGCTGCCGTCGCCCTTGCGCACGTCAAAGCTGATGGACGGATCCACCAGCCGGAACGCCATGCGCGCGGCGTCCAGGCCGGCGACCACGCCCGCCTGGCGTGCCACCAGGGCGGTCTCGGTCTGCATGCCTGCCGGCACGATGGCGTCAGTGGTGATGTCTCCGGCCCGACCAAGATCCTCCAGCAGCGCCGCGCGCACGATGGGTTCGATCATCAGGTCCGGCAGGGGTGCGGCCGGCGTCTCCTGGCCAGCCGGCATGGGGGGCGCTGCACGCAACGCCGTGGAGGCAATTATGCTCATTTTGAGTATTAAATGGACAAAAAAATTTCGGGCGGGATTATGCTAAGACTGAGCATAATACGATGTCAAGACCAGGGCTGAGGGCACTGAACGACGGCGCGGCACCGTCGGGATGCCGCCGCCGCGCCCCGGGCCTGCCGACGAGAAGCTGGCGGCCCCTATTGCGCCCGGGCAAGCGGCAGCTTGGTGCCGGCAATTGCGCGCTCGAGCAGCACATCGCGGCGAAACCGGAACAGCTTGGCCGGACGCCCCGCGCCGCCGGCCAGCACCTCGCCGGTTTCCTCGACAAGCTCCTGCTGCTCGATGAGGCGGCGGAAATTCTGCTTGTGCAGGCAACGGCCGGCCAAGGCTTCGACCGCCTGCTGCAGCTGCAACAGCGTAAAGTCCGGCGGCATCAGCTCGAACACGACCGGCCGGTATTTGATCTTTGCGCGCAGCCGGGCGATGCCGGTTGCGAGGATGCGGCGATGGTCGTAGCACATGGGATGGCCGGTCGGCAGCGACGCATCGGGCGCCGGGGCGCGGACCTCCCCGCGCTTGCGGCGGTGCGCCTCGGCCACCAGTCCTGCCTCGTACAACAACTCGTAGCGCTGCAGGACGGCATCCTCGCTCCAGGCATGGCCGTCCACCCCAAAGGACATCGCCATGCGCTGCTGGCGTGCACGCCGGTCGGCCGCACCCGGCGCGGCGGCGACCCATTTACGCAGCGCCGGCAGGATGAAGTCCGACAGCAGCGCGGGGGTACCGTCGCGGTGGTCTTCCCACGGGAAATAGCGGTACCAGTCCTGCCAGCCGGCGCCAGGATCGGGCGGCGCGCCCGCTTCTCGCGTCAGCGCCAGGTAACTGATGGAAATCGCATGCCGCCCCCCGCCGGATTCCTCGTAGCGGTCGCGGTCGGCAAAGGTATAGAGCTGCTCGACGTAACCCAGGGGATGGTGGGTTTGCGCCTCCACCCATGCCCGCAGGCCGGCTTGCAATGACCGGTGCGACCGCTCCAGCGGGCCGCTGGGCAAGGCGGCCGCGTCTCGCGTGGTCAGCACGCGGGGGGCGCCGTCGGTGACGGCGACCAGCACCGCAACCAGGTCGGCGACGATGGAATGAGGAGATGAATCGGTCAAAACGCGCTCGTCGGACGGCTTGTGGGCACTACGATGGCGGCTGCCGGGTGGTCGGCGGGATAGCGCCGCGCCGGGCAGCCGGATTATAGATAGTTGACGCGGCCGCGCAGCGGCTTATTACGCGTAGGCGATCAACCGGCCCATTGCCGCCACCCCCAGCCAGATCACCAGCGATGCCGCCGCCTGCACGCGCCCCATGGCGGGCGGCCGGTCGTCCCAATCAGCCAGGCGGCGTCCCCACCAGCTGCGAAACAACAGCGCGTTGGCAACGCCCAGCACGATCCAGAGCAGCTTGACTTGCAGCAAGGGCTGCACCGACAGCGGCCCGGCGTCTGCCGCGAAAAGCAGCGGGCCCGTGGCCAGCATGATGAGCAAGCCCGCGATGGAGACAGGCGTCAGCAGCGCCGATACCTCGGGCAGCGGCAGCCGCCGTCCCACGCCAAGCAGGCGCAGGTCGAGCAGCACGATGGCCCCCACCAGCAGCACCATGCCCAGTAGGTGCAGCAGGTTGACGGCAGGATACGCCCAGACGGCGCCACGCATCCATTCGCCCAGCGCGGACGCCTCCAGCGCGGCAGCCCAGTCAGGTGCGGTCATGGGGCCCCCTCCGGTCGGATGCCGTTTGAATCATGCAGGCAGGCATGCCGCACGGCGCTAGCGTAGCTCAACCGTCTTGCCGTCGACGGTGATGCGCTCGGCGCGCAACTCGGGACTGCCATCGGACTTGGGGTAGCCGACGATGCGCACGGTCTTGCCGACCTGCAGCATTTCTTCCGACAGGCCGCGGGCCTGCATGCGCGAGATCGGCGCAAGTACGACCTCCCAGCGCCGGCCCTCGTAGTCGACTTCGACCTCGGCGTGCGGATTGCGGTATCGCACCGCCTGCAGCGGCACCTCCATCGTGATCACCTTGTCCGCGTCATAGCTGCTCCAGCCGTGATGCGCATGGACCGGCAGCGCCAGGGCCAGCCCGGCCAGTGAAAGGATGAGGCGTCGCTTGAACGCAATGGGCATGGTGGACATGGCAGCCTCCCTGTGTCGAGCATGCGGCGCGCGCGCAGGCGCCGCCCTGGTGGGGACTATATACGCATTGCCCGGGTTGCGTCGCGCCCGGATCAAGCCGCCAAGAGCGCCGCCAGGTCCCCGGGCCGCGCGCGGCCTGCCTGAATCGCCAGCATCAGCAGGATGCGCGCCTTCCAAGGCGACAAGTCGCCGGCCAACACGGCGCCAATGTCGACCAGGCGTTGCGACGAACCCGCGAAGTCGTAGCCGGCCCGCGTGCCGCCGCGCGGGATACGGGTGGACACGACCACGGGCATGCCGCTGCTGCGCACCTCGGCGATCGCCTCGAACATCGGCGCATTGACGTGCCCCGATGCCACCGCCTGCACCACCAACCCCTGCGCGCCGGCCTGGGCAGCGGCGCGGACCAACGCGCCCGAAGCGCCGGCATACATGGCCACGATGTCCACCTGCGGCAAGCTGGACGCGCGCAGCGGCAGGTATAGCCGGCGCGACGGCCGGCGGTGCCAGGTCACCCGGTCGCGCACGATCGAGCCCAGGTAACCCCATTCGTTGGACTGGAAAGTCTCCACGTCCACCGTATGTGTCTTGGTGACCTCGCGCGCGGCGTTGACGTGACCGTTGAGCACGACCAGCACGCCGGCCCCGCGCGCCTGCGGCGCGCGGCACACGCGCAGCGCATCCATCAGGTTGCGCGGGCCGTCGAAATCGGGCTCCGACGCGTTGCGCTGTGCACCGGTCAGGACCACCGGCTTGTCACAGTCCAGCACCAAGTCCAGGAACCACGCCGTCTCTTCCAAGGTACTGGTCCCGTGCGTGACGACGACCCCGGCAATGTCCGGCCTGTCCAACAGCGCCCGCACGGCGTCGTGCAGGGCGACCCAGTGCTGCGGCCCGATTTGCGGCGATGCCACGCGCGCGACGTCGTGCACCTCGACTTCGCCGGCATCACCCCAAGGCGCCAGCGTCTGCAACAGCGCCGCGCCGGACATCGCCGGTGCGGCCAGGCCGGTCGCGGGATCTATGCGCGAGACGATGGTGCCGCCGGTGGCAACCAGCGCGCACCGGCCTGCCCCAACCGGCGCACTCACAGCGAAACGCCTGCGGCCTGCACGACCTCGCGCCACTTGTCGATTTCCGACTGGACGTACGCCGCGAACGCCTGCGGCGTTCCCCCGCCCGGCTGGGCGCCCAGTGACTTCATTTTTTCCTGCACGTCGGGCAGCGCCAGGATGCGGTTCACTTCCTCGTTGATCTTGTCGATGATGGGCGCCGGCGTGCCCGCGGGCGCGGCCAGGCCGTTCCAGGAGCTGACCTCGAAGTCTGGCACGCCGGCCTCGGCCATCGTGGGCACGTCGGGCAGCTCGGGCAGGCGCTTGGGCCCGGCCACCGCGAGCGGGCGCAGTTGCCCGCTTTGGATCGCGGGCAAGGCGCCCAGCAGCGTCTTGAACCCGGAAAGCACCGTCCCACCCACCACGTCGGTCAGTGCCGGGCCCGCCCCTTTGTAAGGCACGTGCAGCATCTTGACGCCGGTACGCAGCTCAAGCATCGCGCCAGCCAGATGCGGCGAGCCGCCCACGCCCGAAGACGCGTAGCTGACCTGGCCGGGCTTGGCCCGGGCCAGCTCAATCAGCGACTTGACATCCTTGATATCGGTCTTGGGGCTGACCACCAGCACGCTGGGCGAAGACATCAGGTGCACGATGGGGGCCAAGTCACGCATGCTGTCGTAGCGCAGGTTGCGGTAGACCGACATATTGGTGGCGTTGGCGATGGTCTCCACCAACAAGGTGTAGCCATCGGGTGCAGCACGCACGACCTGCTCGGTGGCGATGTTCGACCCTGCGCCAGGCTTGTTCTCGACCACCACTGGCTGGCCCCACGCCAAAGACAGCTTCTCGGCCACCACGCGCGCCATGACGTCGGTGGCCCCGCCGGGCGGATAGCCGACGACGATGGTGATGGGCCGGGACGGATAGTCTGCGGCCGTTTCGGCGCATGCGGGCCCGGCGGCCACGGCGGCGCAAACGGCGACTGCGGCCACGCGCCGGATCGTGTCGAGATCGCGCATCTTCTTCTCCCATGGGCCCTGCGCGAAGCAAGGCCGTGTCTCCTGGGCGCTGCCGCCCGTTTGTTTATCGGAATTGCCGGCCGCAGGCATAAGGCCTGGCCGGATCGCGCACGCGCACCGAAACTCCCGCCAAGGCGCCTGCCTGCGACTTCTCGCATGTCCCAATATGCCCCGGCTTGGCATGAAGGAAAAGCAAGAGTTCGTCATCCGCCAGTTAAATCTTTTTTAAGTAATGGGCGGCGGAGGAAGCGTTTCGCCACGCTCCGGCTGCACCAACGACGTGGCCGGCGGCAAGGCAGGCAACCCCGGCGGGCTGCCCGGCAGTCGGGTCCCACGCAGTCGACGGAGCGCACGCCCAGGCAAGAAATGGCCGCTGACGCGCATGACGAGCCCGGGCTACGGTATCTGTCCTAAATATTGGACATCAAATCCTAATAAATAGGTTATGATGCTTGGCCCCGGGGTGTCCCCGGGCCGAGCCCCTCCGATGCCAGGCGTTCCATGGACAAAACTCTGCTCAAAGGCCTGATGGTGCTGGAAGCGATTACCGAGATGGACGGACAGCCCCGCACGATCGACGAAATCGCCACGCGCGTCGGCCTGACGCGCAGCAACGCACACCGCACGTTGCAGACGCTGGCGCACGCGGGTTACGTCGCCAAGGATCGTGCCACCGGCACTTACCGCGCCACCATCCGTCTGTTCGAGCTTGGCGCACGGCAGATTGCGGCCATGGACGTGCGCCGGCTGGCCGCGCCTTACATGCGCGAGCTGGCCGACGCCACCGGCGAAACCGTGCACCTGTCCGTGCTCGACGGGCTGGACGTCGTCTACATCGACAAGATCGACTCGCCGCAACCCGTCCGGGCCTACTCTGTGGTCGGCGGCCGCGCGCCGGCCTATGCCGTGGCCACTGGCAAGGCGTTGCTCGCGCAACAGCCCGACGATTACCTGGACCGCTTTGAAGGAGCGCTGCAACGCCACACGCCTGCAACCGTCAAAACCGTCGAGGCGTTACGGCTAGCGCTGGAAAAGGTGCGCCGCACGGGCTACGCAACCAACCTCGGCGAATGGCGTGCCAGTGTCTGTGGCCTGGCAGCGCCGCTATTCAACGGGCTGAGCGAGCCAGTGGCCGCGCTGGGCATTTCCGGCCCGCGCGAGCGGCTGGGCCCAGCCAAGCTCAGGCAGCACGCAGCCGACGTCCTGCGCTGCGCTGCCCGGCTGTCCAAGGAACTTGGCGCCAGCGACGCCCCGCCCCCTCTACGACATCACCTGAACGGACGACCTGACTTATGACCCCTTCCTGCGCACTGCAAGGCATCACCGTCCTGGAAATCTGCAACGTCGCCGCCGGCCCGTTCTGCGGCATGCTGCTGGCCGACATGGGCGCCGACGTCATTAAGATCGAAAACCCCGACGGCGGTGACACCTTGCGCAGCTGGCCACCGATACGCGACGGCTACAGCGAAAACTTCGCCTCGCTCAACCGCAACAAGCGGTCCATCACACTCAACCTCAAGGATGAGGGCGATCGCGAGCTGGCCCGGCGCCTGGCCAAGGATGCCGACGTGCTGATCGAAAACAACCGGCCCGGCGTCATGGCCCGGCTGGGCCTGGGCTTCGAGGACCTGCGCAAGGTCAATCCGCGCCTGATCTACTGCTCGATCTCGGCGTACGGACAATCCGGGCCGCGCGCGCAGGAAGGCGGCTTTGACCTGACCATCCAGGCCATGAGTGGGATCATGAGCGTGACCGGCGAACCCGACGGTCCTCCGGTCAAGTGCGGCGTGCCGCTGGCGGACTTCTCGGCCGGACTGTACGCGGCCTTTTCCATCGCCGCCGCCTTGCGCGCGGTCGCGGCCGGCGCCCCCGGCACGCACATCGACGTGCCCATGCTGGGCGCCACGCTGGGCATCGCCGCCCTGCAGACCTCCGAATACTTCGGCAACGGCGTCGATCCGGTCAAGCTGGGCTCGGCCCACCCGCGCAACGCCCCCTACCAGGCGTTTCGCTGCGCCGACGGCTACTTTGGCATGGCCGCGGGCAACAACGCGCTTTGGAAAAGCGTGTGCGACGTCGTGGGCCGCCCGGAATTGGTCGACGACCCGCGCTTCCTGACCCCCAGCACCCGCGCGGCCAACCAAGTCGCGCTGCGCGAGCTGCTCGAAGAAATCTTCATGACCGCCGATGCCGCGCATTGGCTCGAGCGGTTCCGCGCCGCCGGCGTGCCGTGCGCGCCCATCAACCGCTATTCCGAAGTGCTGGCTGACGAGCAGGTCCAGTACATGCAGTGGGTGCAGCCGCTGACCCTGCCCAACGGCGTGCAGACGCGCACCTTCGGCGCGCCTGTGCGCTTCGATTCGCAGACCACGCCGATCCGGCGCCGTCCGCCCGCGCTGGGCGAGCACAACAATGAAATCCTCGGCCCGCTGCGCGCCGCCCTACGGGAGGGGCAATGACCGTCCGCGAGCAAACCGACGGCGGTACGCCGGCGTCGCCCCCGGCCCTGGCCGACGTCCGCATCGAGCCGGGCATCTGCCGCATCACGCTGAACCGGCCGGACAAGATGAACGCACTGTCCGCGGCCATGGTCGAGCAGCTGCACGACGCGATCGACGCCGCGCACGCCGCAGGCTGCAACCTCATCATCCTGCGCGGCGAAGGCCGCAATTTCAGCGCCGGGTTCGACTTCAGCGACATCGACGCGCAGACCGACGGCGACCTACTGCTGCGATTCGTGCGCATCGAACAGCTGCTGCAGAAACTGGCATCATCGCCGAGCCTGACCGTTGGCCTGGCCCACGGCAAGAACTTCGGCGCCGGCGTGGACTTGTACGCAGCCTGCCGGCTGCGCTATTGCGCACCGGAATCCACCTTCCGCATGCCCGGGCTGAAGTTCGGGCTGGTGCTGGGCAGCCGCCGATTCGGCGAGCTGGTCGGGCGCGAAACGGCGCGGCGCATCCTGGAGCAGGCGCGCACCTTCGACGCGGACGAAGCCCGCGCGATGGGGTTCGTCCACGACATCATCGCGCCAGACGAATGGCCGGCTGCCGAAGCCGCTGCGGCGACGACTGCCGGCGAGCTGCAGCCGCAGGCACGCGCAGGCTTGTATGAGGCGCTGGCCAACGAAAATCCGGATGCCGACCTGGCGCACTTGGTCCGTTCGGCAGCACGTCCCGGGCTGAAGCGCAGGATATTGGCCTACCTGGGCCGGACCGATTGATTTGGCGCGGAACGGACTCGCGCCTCGGATAGAGCAAGGAGACGACTATGCGTTCAGGATTCAAGGCAGCCAACAAGCGAGTGTCCCTGAAGGTGCTGGCATCGATGATTCCAGATGGGGCCAGCATCGCGCTGGGTGGCAGCTTCCTGCATCGCGGCCCCTTCGCCCTGGTGCGCGAGCTGATCCGCCAAGGCAAGCGCAACCTCGAGTTGATCAAGCAATCCCCGGGCTATGACATCGACATCCTGTGCCGCGCCGGCGTGCTGAGCCGTGCGCGCGCTGGCATCGTAGCCATGGAAGGCAACTTTGGATTGGCCCCCTGGTATCGCAAGGCCATTGAAAGCGGCCAAGTTGAACTCGAGGAGCACGCCTGCGCCAGCCTAACAGCCGGCCTGCGCGCGGCAGCGTTCGGCGTGCCTTTCCAGCCGTGCGGCGGCCTGCACGGCAGCGCCCTGCCGGAACTGAACGGCTGGAAACGGCTGGACGATCCGTATGGCAGTGGGGAATCCGTCTGGGTGATCCCACCGATCCGCCCGGATTTCGCCATCCTACACGCCAACGAGGTGGATGCCGCAGGCAACGTGCGTATCGCCGGCACCTACCATTGGGACCGCATCATGAGCCGCGCTGCGGGCAGCGTGTTGGTGGTCGCCGAGCGCATGGTCGACGGTGAAGTGTTCCGGCAAGCACCCGAGGCGACCGTGGTGCCCTACTTCATGGTGCAAGCCATGGCCATCGTCCCGCGCGGTGCTTGGCCAGGATCCTGCTGGCCGGACTACGCCGTCGACTACCCCGCCGTCGAACGCTACCTGGAGCCAGGTGACGATGCCTTGGCGCAGCACCTGGCCGAAGCCCCTGAAGCGCAGGAGGCCGCCCATGCCTGAAAGCTGGTCCCCATTCTCCTACATCGTCATCAACCTGGCACGCTTCATCCGGCCAAACGAAATTACCTTCAGTGGGGTCAATTCGACCTTTCCGATGCTGGCGTGCCTCCTGGCCAAGCGTGCCTACGATTGGGATTTCATCTATATCAATGTAGCCGGTGGCGTCGACCCGCAACCCAGCCACATCCCGCTGTCGAGCTCGGATCCAGTGCTGGCCGAAGGGTCGGCATCTATCTTCGCCAACGAAGACTTCTACGACCTGTGCACGCGCGGTCGCATGGATCTCAGTTTCCTGGGTGCTGCGCAAATCGACGCGCAGGGCAATGCCAACAATTCCGTGATAGGCGATTGGCACCGCCCTAAGGTCCGCCTGCCTGGCGGCGGAGGCGGCGCAGTCATGATGCCCACGGCACGACGCGCTTGCACCTGGCGAACCGAGCATTCGCGGCGCACCTTTGTAGAAAAGCTCGATTTCTGCACGTCCGCTGGCGGCTTCCATGGGGTGGTGACTCCAATAGCTGTCTTTGTCAAGCGTGACGGCCGGCTGGCGCTGCAATCCTGGCACCCTGAATCCAGACTGGAAGAAGTACGCGAGCGGACCGGATTCTCCTTTGATGCGACCGGTGCGCGGCCGACCGAACCGCCGACGTCGGGCGAGCTACGAGCGCTGGCCCAACTGGATCCGGACGGCCGCTTCGAACGCGATGCCGCGGTCAGGCTGCGTTAAAGGTGACGCCATGGCCGAATCCCAAGATGATCTGACCCTTGTGCATGGCTGGCTGCGCACGTGGCGAGACCCCGCCCGCAGCAGCCAGCCGGCCCTCCAATCGGCATCGGGTGCATTGACATACCCACAGCTGCTTGAGCGCGTTGCTGCGCTGGCCGGCGGCCTGCGCACGCACGGCATTGGACGCGGAGCGCGCGTGGCGATCGCCATGCAGCGCGGCATCGACCAAGTCCTAGCACTGCTTGGCGTGATGGCGGCCGGCGCCTGCCCCTGCCCGCTCGAGGCGGGTTTGTCTGCGTCCGAGACGGCTCGCCGGCTCAAGGTCGCCGGTATGGGGTGGGCGGTTTTCGACGAAGCCAGCGCGGACATGCTGGCCGAGTGCACCTTGCCCGCGACGCGCCGCCTGGCCGTCGCATCGCTTACCAACGCCCAACCCGGCTGGGCCGATGACGCACGACCACAGGATACGGGGCTGCTGCTGTTTACCTCCGGCAGCACCGCCTTGCCAAAGGGCGTGCTGCTATCACACCGCGCCTTGCTCAACAACGCCCGGGGCATCATCGCCCACACCAAATTGGGCATGGACGACGTGCTGTTGCACGTCATGCCGCTCTACCACACCAATGGCCTGAACAACCAGCTATTCGCTCCGTTGTACGCTGGCGCGACAGTGGCCCTGGGCGGGCGCTTCCGCGCTGCCGACATGCCCGGGCTGATGGAGCTGCACCAGCCGACCATCATCACCGGTGTGCCGACGATGTACGCACGCATGCTCGATCATCAGTTCAGCGACAAGGCGCTGCAAAGACTGCGCTTTGCGCGCTGCGGATCGGCGCCGATTACAGTCCAGCTGCATGAGCGCATCGAGGCACACCTTGGCCGTCCGCTGGTTGTGTCGTATGGTTTGTCGGAGGCCACGTGCACGTCCACCATGAATCCGCCGGCGCGGCGCAAGATTGGCTCGGTGGGGACGGTCCTTGCCGGGCAGAGCGTCTGGTTGCGGTCCGCTGACGACGAGAGGAAGCTCGGGGATGGCCAGGAGGGCGAAGTCTGCATCGCAGGTCCTAGCCTGATGGAGGGATACGTGGGCGCAGGCGACCTCGCGCGCACGCCCAAAGGTCGGCTGGACGTGCTTCGCACCGGCGACCTGGGGCGCTTCGACGAGGAAGGCTACCTCTACATCACGGGCCGCCTGAAGGATGTCATCATTCGCGGCGGCGAAAACCTGTCGCCAGCGCTCATCGAAAACGTTGTGGCCGGCTGTCCGGGCGTAGCCGCGTGCTGCGTGGTCGGCGCTCCTGATACAGACCTCGGCGAGGTGCCTGTCGCCTTCGTAGTGCCCAGAGCGACCGGACCTGCGCCGGACGATGCTGCCATCCAGCAAGCCGTGGCCGACCGGCTGGGCCGCGTCTACCGCCCGGCACGCATCGTGCGCGTGCCGCAGCTGCCAGAGAACTCCGTGGGCAAAGTCGACCGCAAGGCACTGGCCGCTCAACTGAGCCAGACGGCAACCAATCCGGCCTGATCGCGGCCGGTCGCCGCCCGTTGCCCTTGCGGGGCGGCGCCGGCCGGCGTGTTCAGCGCATCGCCGAATACTCGGTCGGCGCCAGGAACATGTTTTCCACGCGCTCGACGATGGGCTTTTCGGCTTCGCTTTCGGCACGCTTGGCGATCCACTCGGGATCGGCCTGGAAAGCGTTCCACTTGCGCTCGCGCTCGGCCAGGCTTTCCCACTTGAGCATGTAGGTCAGGGTGTGGTTGCTGGGACCGGCCAGGGTCGTCCAGAAGCCGATCTGCTCGATGCCATACTTCTTGAAAAAGCCCAGCGTGGTCTTGGTAAAGCGCTCGTGCAGGGCGGGCAGCCGCCCGGGCGCGCAGTGATAGATACGCAGTTCGACGATCATCGGCGATTCTCCGGAAAAAGGTGGAGGGTCATGGGCGCAGCGCATTCAGCGTGTGGCGCCGGCATAGCTTTCCTCGGTCACCTCTTCCTGCCAATCGCTCTTTCCGAACGAAGTCGCCAAGTGCAGCATGTAGGTGTCCGTGGCCGCGCCATGCCAATGGCGCACGTGCGGCGGGATCCAGACCACGTCTCCGGGGCGCAGCTCCTGCGCCTTTTCGCCCTCAGCGCAGACCCAGCCCCGGCCGCCGGTGACCTGCAGCATCTGGCCGAACTCGTGCGTGTGCCAGAACGTGCGCGCACCGGGCGTGAAGAACACGTTGTTGACGGTCACATTGTCGGTGGTGGGCATGACGGGGTCGGCCCACACCACGCCGGTGAAGGTGGATCCGCGCTGCTCGGACGGACGGCCTTCGGCCCTGCGGAAAACCTTGATGCTCATTTTGCTGGCTCCTTTTGGCTGCTATGCAAACGGACACCGCCCGAGACGTCGCCAATGGCGTCCACGACGCGGTTGCTGATCTGCTCGCCATACCCCAGGGCGGTGGCCAGGCCGAAGCTGGCCAGCGGCCCCGAAGCATTGAGCGAGGCCACGCCCAGTTCCCGGGCGCAGTCGACGTAAAGAAGGATATCCTTGGTCATCAGTTTGCTGGTCAGGCCGCCTTCCAGGTAGTTCCCGTCCACGATGTAGGGAAAGCGGTTGAGCGTGGCGAAGTTCACCCCGCTACTGCTGTTGAACACGTCCAGCAGCTTGTGCAGGTCTAGCCCTGCCTTTTTGCCTGCGACCATGACTTCGGCCGTTGCGGCAAGGCTGACCGCATTGAGGAAGTTGTTCAACAGCTTGGCGGTGTGGCCCGCGCCGCTATCGCCCATGTGGACCACTTTGTTGCTGAAAGGCTCGAACACCCAGCGAATGGACTCGATGGCCTGGGCCTCGCCGCCGACCATCAGGGTCAGCGTGCCCTTTTCGGCCGCCGCCGCGCCGCCCGAAATTCCGGCGTCGATGTACTGCACGCCCCGCTCCTTGAACAGGCCGTGCAGGCGCACGGTGGAGCTGGCCGCCGCCGTGCTCAGGTCGACGATGACCTGGCCGGCGCAGCACGCCGACAGCAGGCCACCCTCGCCCTCGCAGACCTGCTCGACGACCTTGCTATCCGGCAGCGACAGCAGCACCACGTCAGCCGCAGCCGCCACTTCGGCGATCGACGCCGCCGCGCGCGCGCCTGCCGCTACGGGCCGCGCCGCGTCGGCGTCGTAGCCGACCACGGCGATGCCCGCCTGCACCAGGCGCCGGGTCATGCGCCCGCCCATGTTGCCCAGACCGATGAACCCGACGCAATCCTTCTTCATTGCTTCTCCCGTATTGCCATGCGGCGCTGGCCAGCTTCGCGCCTATTGGTCACTGCTTGGGCCAGATCGGCTTGGCCAAGGCGACGTCCTCGGGGAAGACGGTAACCGGCACGCCGTTCTGCCATTGGATGACGGTCAGCGTGGCGCCCACGCGATGACCTGCCTCGTCAAACTTGAGCTCCCCGCCCGGGAAGTAGGGGGTACGGCCTTCGTCCAGGTTGCGGATGGCCTGGGCAACGGCCTCCCGGTCGGCCTTACCAGCCTTCTCGAGCGCGGTCTTGATGATCCACATGTCGCCATAGGTGGAAATGGCGTTCTGCGTCATCCACGGCTCGTTGTATTCGGTCTTCATGCGCTGGATCAGGTGCTCCTGGCCCTTGGCGCCCCAGTTGCCCACCGCGGACATTACGCCGTTGAGCAGATCGGCGCTGACCGTGTTCAGCACCTCGGGCTCGGCGATGGCGATGCCAAAGGAAATCACCGGGATGCGCACGTTGGTCTCGTTCATCTTCTCCAGGATGAGCTTGGCGTCCGAGATCACCGTAGGCAGGAAGAACACCAGGTCGGGACGGCGCGACCGCACGCGCTGCACCAGCGACGAGGCGTCCGACAGCGGCGGCGTGAAGGTTTCGTCCACGACCAGCTGCAGGCCGTTCTTGTCCAGCAGCCCGCCGTCCTTGAGCGCCTTGACGGTCGACAGCGAAGCGGCCGTGTTGTCGGTCAAGATGGCCACGGTCTTGGGGCGCTTGCCCGAGGCCTTCTCGGCCAGCTCCAGGATGCTCGGCAGCGCGATCTCGGCCTGCCGGCCTGCCGGCGCGGAGGTCTGGAAGATGTACTTGAAGCCGCGCTGGGTGATGAGATCGGAATACGACAGCGTCAGCATGGGCAGCTTGGCCCGCTCAGTCACTTCGGTCACCGCCAACGTGAACGAGCTGAGGTAGGCACCCGTACCGGCCACCAACTGCGGATAGTCGGCAACCATGCGCTGCGCGGCGCTCTTGGCCTTTTCGGTGGAGTCGCCCGAGTCGATGACTTCGAGCTTGAGCGGGGCACCGCCCAGGGCCTTGATACCGCCCTGGTCGTTGATGTCCTTGATTGCCATTTCGGCACCCATGCGCATCACCTGTCCGTAGCGCGCATAGATGCCGGACATGGGCGCAATCAGGCCGACGCTCACGGGCTCGGGCTGCGCGGCACGGGCCGTCGCCGCCATGCCTGGCAGCAGGCCTGCGGCCAGCGCCGCGGCCGCGGTCAATTTCGCAATCTGGCTAGCTTTCATGACTGTCTCCTCATGGTGTCCGCTTCGCGCGGATCGTCTTGCGATGGATGAACTGCCCCTACATGCCCAGATACGCACGGCGGACCCGGTCGTCCGCCTGCAGCGTTTCGTGCGTGCCTTCCAGGACGACGCGTCCCGCCTCGAGCACGTAGCCGCGGTCGGCAAACTGCAGTGCCTCGGCCACGCGCTGTTCCACGAGCAGGATGGTCAGGCTCGCCTGCTTGCGGATGTCGACCAAGCGGTCGAAGATGAAATCGGCGATCGCTGGCGACAACCCCATGGATGGCTCGTCCAGCATCAACAGGCGCGGCGACGACGCCAGCCCACGCCCGATCGCGAGCATCTGCTGCTGGCCGCCCGACAGGGTGCCGGCCAGTTGCCCGGATCGCTCCTTGAGCACTGGAAACCATTCGTAGATTTGCTCAAGGTTGCGCCCCCAGTCCCGGCGCCCGGCCGGCGTATAAGCGCCCATTTCCAGGTTTTCGAGGACAGTCATCGACGCAAACACCTGGCGCCCTTCCGGCACGTGGGCGATACCCAAATGCGCGCGCCGGGCAGCCGGCACCGCCAACAGGTCCTGGCCGTCGAAGCGTATGGAACCGGACATCGGCTCCAGCATGCCCGATATGGTCTTGAACAACGTGCTCTTGCCCGCGCCATTGGGACCGACGATGGAGATGAACTCGCCTTCGCCGACCGTGACCGATACCTCGTTGAGCACCGGCAGCGCGGTATAGCCGGCCACGAGTTGCCTGATCTCAAGCATGCTTGGCGCTCCATTTCTTGCCCAGGTAAGCCTCCACCACGCGCGCGTCGCGCGTGATCGACTGCGGATCACCCACCGCCAGGACTTCTCCGTGGTCCAACACCACGAATTCGTCGACCAGCTTGACCATGGCCTGCATGGTGTGCTCGATGATGACGATGGTGATGCCCGAGGCGGAAAGCGAGCGGATCACCGACACCACATCATCCACCTCGCCATGGCCCAGGCCCGCCAGGGTTTCATCCAGCAGAAGCAGCTCGGGCTGCCCGGCGACGGCGCGCGCCAGCTCCATCAGGCGCAGTTCGCGCGTGGTCAGCACCGACGCGACCTTGTCGGCGCAGTCGCCCAGGCCCACGCGCGCGATCGCGTCGGCGGCGAGCTGATCGGCGTGCGCCTCGCTACGCGCCTTGACGTAGGCGCCGACCTTGACGTTCTGCGCCACGGTCAGGCGCATGAACGGCCGCATGATCTGGAAAGTCCGACCTACCCCTGCCGCACACAGTTCGTGCGGCTTGCGTCCGGCCATGTCCACACCGTTGAGCAGGATCTGGCCGGCATCCGGCTTCAGGAACCCGTTGAGCAGGTTGAACAGCGTGGTCTTGCCCGCCCCGTTCGGGCCGATGATGCCCAGAATCATCCCTTTGCGGACCTGGAAGCTGACGTTCTGCACGGCCTTCAACCCGCCGAAGCTGCGCGAGACCGACCGCACGTCCAGGATGACCTCGCCGGTGCAAGGTTGGGCCGGAATCGGTTGCGCGGCGGCTACATCCGAATCAGGGTCGCGGGCAGGTGCGGCGGCAGCGGGTGCGCTCCCATCGGTTACCGTCGGCGCCGCGGTGCTGCGCGCGGCCGGCGCAGCAGGCCCGGCGCCTTCGCCCCGCCGACGCAGGAAGTCGCGGACCTTCCAATAAACGCCTTCGGGCGCGGCCAGGATCACCGCGATGATGGCGATGCCCAAAATCACGCCCTGGATGCCGGGGTAGGCCGCACCCAGTTCGGCGTGCAGGATTTCGCCAAGCGGCACCAGGATGGCCGCGCCGATGATCGGGCCCCAAACGGTGCCCACGCCGCCAAACATGGAAACCGTCAACGCCTGGGCCGACACCAGCATGCCAAACACCGACACCGGCGTGACCACCAACAGCACCACGGCATAAAAGGCGCCTGTCGCCCCGGCAATGGCGCCGCTGAGCGCAATGGCGCGCAGCTTCCAGCGCAGGGTGTCGATGCCGGCTGCCTCGGCGGCCGCTTCGTTTTGCTTGATGGCGATCAACGCCATGCCGAACCGGGTGCGCTCGACGTAGCGCGTCAGCTGCACGAAGATGAGCAGCAGCGCCATGGCCACCAGCGTGTACAGGCGCGGCTCCTCGAACTGCATATAGCGCGCGGGGTTTTCGCGCATCATGGGAAACGTCACCTCCTGCAAACCCAGCCACTCGAACACGTAGAGCAGCGCCAGCGGGTAGGCGAGCATGGACAGCGCGAAGTAGTGCCCGCGCAACCGGAACGTCGGCAAGCCGACCAGCAAGCCGGCCACTGCACCCAGCACGGCCGACAAGGGGATCATCAGCCAGGGCGAAATGCCCAGATGAATCTGGCCAAGCACGCAGGCATAGGCGCCAAGTCCGAAAAATGCGGCGTGGCCGAATGAAACCAGGCCCGTGTACCCGCTGAGCATGTTCCAGGACAGCCCGAAGCAGGCCCAGACCAGCACCAGGGTGAAGATCAGCTGGTGATAGGCGTTGTCCACCAGCAGCGTCGCGCCCAGATAGGCCGCGGCCACGGCGATCAGGACGAGCGTAGTAGGCAGGCGCTTCATCAGGTTCTCTCCGCGGAACGGCCGAACATCCCTTGCGGCCGCAGGGTCACGAGCAGCAGGAAGAAGACGAAAATGGCCGCGTTCTGCAGCTGGGTCGGCAGCACCAGCGCAGACAGCTGCTGCACCAGGCCGATGACCATGCCGCCCCAGAAGGCGCCGAGGATGCTGCCTATGCCGCCCAGCACCACGCCCGCATACATGATGATGACGAACTCCAGCCCGACGAAGGGGTGGAACGGATAGTTGGTCGCCAGCAGTCCCCCGGCCAGGGCGGTGATGCAAGTGCCCAGCGCGAAGGCGATGCGGTACGCGCGGTTGACGTCGATGCCCATGTAGTACGCGGCCACGGGGTTGTCGGCGGCCGCGCGCAGCGACTTGCCCAATCGGCTGCGGTTGACCAACAACCCAAGCGCGACGATGGCGATGACCGAGATCAGCGCGGCGATGCCGCGGCCCTTATTGACGAACACGCTGACGAAGTCGCCCCAAAGCGGGCCGATCTCCCATGCGCTACTCGACAGCGGTGTGCGTAGCGACAGCAGCTGTGGGCCGAACACCATCATGCCGCCGTTCTGCAGGATCAGCGCGATGCCCAGGGTCAGGATCAACTGCGCATAGTGGCCCTCGCCTTCCAGCGATGCAGTGCGCCGGCCAGTTACGCGCGAGATCAGCATCAGGTGCGCGGCATAGCCCACGGCGAACATCACCGGCATCATGAGCAGGATGGACAGGTACGCCCCCAATGCCGAACCCGCCAGCCAGTTCGCCCCAAACATCACGAAGAAAAAGTACGTGACGTACATGCCCAGCATCATCAGGTCGCCCTGGGCGAAATTGATCACCCGCATGATCCCGAAGATCATGGCCAGGCCCACGCACATCAGCCCGTATATGCCGCCGACCAGCACGCCGGCGGCCAGCGCCTGCAAGAATGCCTCCAGATGGATCTGTAGATCGGTCATCGTCTCCCCCGCATGAGCGCTTCTAAGTGTCGGCTGGGCGCGCGCACAGTCGCGCCAGCTCACCGGCGTCGGCGGCCCGCTCGTAACCGTCGACCGTTTCCTCGATGCGCCGCGCGCGCCCGGCGTCCAGGACGGCACGAGCCGCCTGCCTGAAGCGCTCGCGGATCGTCGCCTCGTCGGCGGCCACCACATCGTCGAGCTCGCCGCTGACCGTGGCGCCATCGTCCAGTGTCAACACGACGCGCGCGCCCTGGCGCGCCGGGAACGCCGCGGTGTACTCGGCGTCCTCGACAAGCGTGGTCGCCGCCATCAGCCTGGCAACCTCGGCATCGTCCAGGCGCGCATAGTTGCTTTCGGCGATGACACCATTGGCCAGGGTCGCGGCCACGCCGAAGGGAATGCTCATCTTGGCCTGCAAGGCGCGCCGGAACGGTCCTTTGGCGTCACAGCCCGGATAAGCCACCGCCGCCCGCGTGGTTTCGATGCGTACGGCGGCGATGCGACGGCTGCCCCCGGACACGCGCCGCACGGCCTGCAAGGCAGCCTGGCAAGGCGTTTGCGCGAAGTTGCAGGCCGGCGCCGGCTTGTTGAACACCGCGTCGATTTCGGCTCGGCCGTCGGCAAACAGGTCGATCGGCGCCACCAGCGGCGCGCGCGCATACGCCTTGAAAATGCCCGCTTCGCCTTCCAGGATGGACGCCGAGCCTTCGGCGCCGCGCGCCGCCAGCGCCAGGCAGGTCATCGCATTGCGTACGACGAAGCCCGGGTGGAAATACATCTCGCTGCCGCCGGTGTGCCCCCATTCGTTCAACCCGGCGCAGCAGTTCCCGGCTAGCGCAAAAGCGTTCAGCGCCCGCTGCGCATCCAGGCCGATCAGCCGGGCCCCGGCCATCACCGCAGCAAACGGCCCCACCAGGCCTGTCGGCCGAAACAGCCGCGCCAGCTCGGGATTCATCAATGCACGACCGATGCGTGCGCCCGTTTCATACCCGACAATGGCCGCCGCGAGCACTTGCTCGCCAGAGACCGGATGCCGTTCGGCCAACGCCAGCACCGTTGGCCAGACGACTACGCCCAAGTGCGCCACGCTAGCCGCGTGCATGTCCTCGCGCACCAGCCCGTGGCCGGCCACCGCATTGGCAAAGGCGGCATCGGCCGGGGCGTACATGCCGGCCCGGCCGGCGATGTGGGCGCCGGCTTCGGCCACGGACGTGGCCAGCGTCGCGGCCTGCTCGCTCCAAGGCAGGTCGCGCGCCTCGAAAACGCACGACAGATAGTCCAGCAGGCAGCGCCGCGCCGCACGCCAAGTGCCGGCAGAAAAGCCGCCGGCCGCCATGGCTTGCGCGACGATCCGATGTGCCGAGCTTTCCCGCCTACCGATGCTGTCCATCCATGGCTCCATGCATGCAGCGTGGCCGACGGTTCAATAACCGACCACTGTCAGGCCACCATCTATCTTGAGCGTCACACCGGCGATGCGCGCGCCTTCGTCGCTGGCCAGGAACACCGCGGCCGCGGCGATATCCGCCCCTTCGGCAAGCTTGCCGGTCGGCGTCTTGCGGCGCCGCTCTTCCCACCCTTGCTCGGAAATCACCGAGCTGGCACCTGGGGTGACCACCGGTCCGGGCGCCAGGGCATTGACGCGGATGCCGTGCGCGCCCAGCTCCACCGCCTGCTGCCGGGTCAGCGCATCGAGCGCCCCCTTGATCGAGCTATAGACGGCCGCCGTCTTGATGGCCACCGACACGGCCACCGAGGACAGGTTGATGACCGAGCCGCCGCCGCGGGCGATCATGTGCGGCGTAGCGGCCTGCAAAGACCACAATGCGCCCTTGAAGCCGACGTCGATCATTTTGTCGACCTCGTGCTCGGGCATGTCGACCAAAGGGGCGTAATAAAAGTAGGCGGCGTTATTGACCAAGATATCCAGGCCGCCGGCCTGCGCGGCGAACCCGTCTATGGCCTGGCGCACGGCCGCGCGGTCGGCGACGTCGCAGGGCAGCGGCGTAGCGCCGGGAATATCCGCCTGCGCCTGCGCGAGCAGGTCGCGGTTGTTGTCCAACAAGCCGACGCGCGCCCCTTCCTTGGCGAAAGCCAGTGAAATCGCCTTGCCTATGCCGCCGGCCGCGCCCGTGACGACCGCCACTTTTCCTGCCAGTCTCGCCATTGCTCCTCCTTGTCGCGCTTCCTGCCCGCCGGGCGCAAGCGCCTGATTTTTTTGCACCACGCATGGCGCCATCGCCTGCGCGGGTGATGAGTCCGGCACGACACCGGAAAACCGCGCGTTGTGCCATTACAGTAGTATAAGCAGATTGTAGTATTGAATGCTCAAAGTTTCGATATCCGGGACCACTCGACGTTTGGCACGCCGGCCCCCTGCTTTGCAGCCGGGTTGCTTTGCGTGCCAGGGCCTGGCGGGCAAAATAGGCGCTCTTCCCCTAGCCAGTACGAGCCAGACGACGATGCCTGCAGACATGCACTTTTATGAGCCCTCGCAGGGCCACGGCTTGCGCCACAACCCGCTCAACGCCATCGTGGCGCCCCGCCCCATCGGCTGGATTTCCTCGCGCAATGCCGCTGGCACGCTCAACCTGGCCCCCTACAGCTTTTTCAACGCCTTCAACTACGTCCCGCCCATCATCGGCTTTTCCAGCACGAGCTATAAGGACACCGTGCGCAACATCGAGGCCACCGGCGAGTTCTGCTGGAACCTGGTGACGGTCGAACTTGCGCAGGCGATGAACGCCACCAGTGCCGCGGTCGCGCCGGATGTAGACGAATTCGCGCTGGCAGGACTGACGCCCGCGCCATCGCGCATCGTGTCGGTGCCGCGGGTGGCGGAAAGCCCCGTGTCCTTCGAATGCCGCGTCAGCCAGGTCGTGCGGCTGCGCGGCGCCGATGGCGCCGAGGTGGACGCCTGGCTGACACTCGGCGAGGTAGTGGGCGTGCACATCGACAAGCGCCTGATCCGCGACGGCGTCTACGACACGGCCGCGGCAGCGCCCATCATGCGGGGCGGCGGACCCGCGGATTACTTCGCCGTCGAGGCAACCGCCCTATTCAAGATGTACCGGCCGGATTGAGGCAACGGCAAAGACTCCAAGGCGCCCGCCGGCGGCACTGCGGATCAGGCCGGCACGATGAATGGCTCGTCGGTATTGAACTTGGCCGACAAAAGCTCGGGGGCTCCCTGTCCGACGAGGATCATGTCCTGCACGTGCCAATGATCTTTGTGCGGTTCCAGTGCCAGCACCATGCCCGCTTCCAGGACCGTACGGGAGCCCCGGCGCAGGATCGGTTCTTGTTGATGCCACCACGCCCCGACGCCATGGCCAACGAGCAACGAGTTATAGGACCAGCCGTGTTTTTGGAACTCGCGCATCACGTAGGTGTAGATATCATCGACTACCGCGCCGGCGCGACAACGATCGATAGCAGCCCGGTAGATCTCAAGATTGATCGCATAGTCACGCCGTTGTGCCGGACTGGGCTTACCGATGATGACGTTGCGAGACTGATGGCCGGGATATCCGTTCAGGTAGGCGACGTAGTCGGTGCGAATCACATCGCCCTCCCTGATCACCATGTCGCTCTCGCCGGCATACGGGATCGTGTTCTTGTCGGAATTGAGGATCCCATGCGCCCACTCGAAACCCTTGGATAGGCAGGTCGCAATCATGTCGGCGTGGATCTTCCGCTCGGTATCACCCGGACGCACGCGTTCGAAAACTTCCCGGTAAACGTCGTCCAGCAGATCCGCGGCGCGGCGGATCATTTGCACTTCCTCAGGCGTCTTGATCCAGCGCACCCGGTCCATCAGCGCGGTACAGTCGCACAGCTCGAGCTGCGGCGCGCATTGCTGCAAGAAATCCCAGTCACGAACATTGACGTAATCTCTTTCCACGCCGACGCGGGCGCTGCCCAAGCCGACATCGCGCATCACCTGCACCAATTTTTCATACGGTGACTGGACATAGCCTTCATACAACTCAACCCGTTCGACCCATGCATCGCGCCGCGCCAAGCCGGCAGCAGTCTTGTTCGCAATGATGACCGGCGCGCCATGGCGCGGCCATAAGAGCAGCACGGCGCGCGCAGAATCCGACAAATCTTGGTGCCGGGCAAGCGTGCCTGGATACACCACGCCGGATAGATAGGTGAAGTTTTGGCCGGATCGCAGGATCAGCGCATCCAGGCCAGCCTCGTCCATCAAGGCGTGAAGCCGGTCCAGATTGGCCGTGGCCTTGCGTCGTGAATTCATCGGTTGCCTCCGTGTGGATCATTGCCGCAGGCGGCCGCGTGCCCGCGACTGCAGGGCCGCGTTGGGCTGCCGGCACGTGAAAGCGACGTCTGTCAGAATGTGCGGTTGCCTACCGGTGCCAGCGACTGGGCGACGATGGTGCGCATCACCTCCACGACAGCCGCGTTGGCCGATGGCGGCACGCCATCGCACCATGGACGCAGCAAGCCGCTGCCGCCGTCGATCAGCCCAAGTCCCACGCCGACGTGGGCCAATGCCAATTCAGACTCGGCGGTGTGACATAGCGACAGGTCTGCCCGCAACAGCGCCAGCCCAGCCGTTACCGCATGCGCACCCATGTTGGAACTGTTGGCAACCAGCAGGACGTCAGTTTCGACCACCGAATACACCCCGCCACCGCAGGGTGTCACCTCGCGGTAGTTATACTGAGGCCACTCGCGGGACAATCGTTCGTGGACCTTGCCGAAGCCGATTTCGTTGCCACCATCACCAATTCCGACGGTGCGCTTGCCCAGCCGGCGCGCTGAGTTGAAAAGGAGATCCAAGTTAGCACGATGTTCGGCGCGCGACACTCCGGTTGCGCCGTAAATAATGCCGTTGGGATTGCCGCCCAACCTCTCGATGGCGCAGAAAACGTCGTAGTCACGCGCAAGTCTTTCTTGCAGCGCCTGGTCATCCAAACCAATCTCGATCACTTCGGCCTGCACGCCGAGCATCTGCAGCAGCACCCTGAACGCCGTCGCCGCCGCAGGATCGGTGACAACGGCAACCGTATGGCCGATTGCCGTCAGTGTACGGGCTAACACCGCGGTGCCGATGGGCCCGTCGTTCTCGCCGACGGGCATATGATGGGGAACCGCCGCGCCGCTAGCGAGCAGCACCCTGCAGGGCGACCGATCGAATTCCAGGGCCGCCGCCAGCACGAGTGGCATCCCGGCCGCTTCGCGGGCCATCAGGTACATGGACCATTTCATGCCGCGGGGGAGGCTGCCGTGCCCCCGCATTTCGATGTTCATGACGCGGTCGATGTTTGCGCACGCGATCGTGTCGGCTTGCTGCCATTGCTGCCTACTAGTCAATCTTCGCTCCAGCCTGTTCTATCACCTTGCGCCATTTCGGCACTTCGCGGCTAACCAGGGCCGCAAAATCTCCCGCAGTGCTCCATGTCGGCTCGATGCCTGCTGCGCTGAACTTGTCCTGAACATCCTTTGATTCGAGCGCCTGCTTGACTGCCTGGTTGAGCCGCTCGACGATTTCGGAAGGCGTGCCACTTGGCGCGAACAGCCCGTACCAGGTAACCAGCTCATAACCGGGCACCGTTTCTGCGATAACAGGCACATCGGGCAGGCTTGCCTTTCGCGCCGGGCTGCTGATGCCCAGTACCTTGAGCTTGGGCGAACCGACCTGGGGCAAGGCCGACGGCATGGTGTCGAACGCCATGTCGACGTGTGCAGCCAGCAGGTCCACCATGGCCGGTCCGGCACCCTTGTACGGAACATGCATGATGTTCGTGCCCGTCATGGCCTTGAACAGCTCCCCACCGAGATGCTGCGCCGAGCCGGTGCCCGCCGATGCGTAGGTCATTTCGTTCTTGCCGCTTCTCGCCTTTGCCAAGGCGATGAGCTCGGATACGGTGTTTGCCGGCACCGACGCGTTGACCATCAGCAACAACGGCGTAGAAGCCACCGGCGAGATTGCGGAGAAGTCCTTGATCGGGTCATATCCGAGCTTGCTGTACAGGCTGGGGTTGACCGCATGCGTGGCGCTGCTGCCCAACACCAGCGTATAGCCGTCCGGGGCGGCACGCGCCGCCAATTCCGTGCCGAGACTGCCGCCCGCACCCGCCTTGTTTTCGACCACGACGGGCTGGCCCAGCAAGCTGGCGAGCTTTTCGCCAACGATACGCGCCACGGCATCCGTACCCCCGCCAGGCGGAAAAGGGGTAATCAAGTGGATGGGTCTGTCTGGATATCCGGCGCCCAGTGCGGGTGCGATCGCACACAAGCCCGACAGAACGGCTACTGATACCGCAGTCATTATGCGTTTCATGCTTTTCCCCTTGGAGTGCTGTCCGCCAAACTCCACCCATTTTTTTGTTGGCTTTCCCAGTATCAGGGATCGCCTGGGACCGAAAAAGCGCATAATTTCGATAGGGAAATAAAAAAAATCTATGACAGACGCTATGCAGGACGGCAAGGGGTTTTCCTACGGCCATCTCAAACTTCGGCATCTTTACCTACTGCACTTGCTGGCCAGGGAAAGGTCTATCACCCGGGCAGCGCAAATCTTGCATCTCTCCCAGCCGGCCGTCAGCGCGATGCTCAGGGAGTTGGAAGCCCACTTTGGGATGCGCATGGTCGAACGCAGCGCGCAGGGTGTGCGGCTGACGCCTGCGGCCGAGGCGGCGCTGCGTCGTTTTTCCATCGCTTTGGCCGAAGTGGACGCCGGTCGCGAAGAGGCATTTCGGGCTCAGCAACAAGCACGGCTGCGATTGCGCGTCGGTACGCTCACCGTCGCCATGCTTGAGCTGATCCCGAACGCCATGTCGCAGCTGGTTCGCGAGTCACCCGGGATTCAGGTAGAGATCACGGAAGGAACAGTGGATGGGCTTAGCGAGGCGCTGATGCGCGGAGAAGTCGATTGCGTGGTGGGTCGGCTGGCCGCACCATGGGCCAAAACCGCAGAAGAAGTGCAAATCGAACAACTCAAACTCTACGACGAGCCGCGCTGCCTCGTCTGCCGCACCGGTCATCCCTTAGCAAACCGGCCCCAGCTCGACCTTGCCACGCTGGCAGCGCATCCTTGGGTGCTACAGCCGGTGCCGTCCTCCACCCGGTTGCTGTTTGACGAGATGTTCATCAGCAACGGCCTGTCGCCGCCTGCGCCTACGGTCGAATCGCATTCGGCGCATTCGAACATGGACATCGTAGCGACCACCCAATTGCTGGGCATCGCCCCCCTTGCCCTGGCCCGCCGGCACATCGCCACCAAACGGCTGCACATGTTACGTGCCCCCGTCGCCCTGGCCGGCATGTCCATTTCGCTGATCTGGCGACGCGCGAGCCGCGACGACCCGCTATTGGCGCGCCTGCGCCATGCCTTGATCGCCGTCAGCCCGGCAAGCGACCCGGAGGCCGGTAGCGGGTGTTGACCAGTTATAAATCGCGCGCCCACACTTGCCCGACCAGGTCCTTGCCGAAGCTGTGGTGGCGCTCTTCCTCGATTAGCTCGAAGCCCGCGGCCTCGTAAATGCGGCGCGCCGACACCAGCACGTCGTTGGTCCACAGCACCATGCGCCGGTAGCCGGCTTCCTTGGCAAAAGCCAGGCACTCCTGGACCAGGCGGCGTCCCAGTCCCAGCCCGCGCGCGGCCGGATCGACGTACAGCAGCCGCAGCTTGGCCGTGTGCTCGTCCTGCTGGACCACGAACACCGAACCGACGATTTCCCCTTCGCGCTCGGCGATCCAGCAGCGTTCCTTGCCAGGCTTGAAGTGCTCGACGAAGTCTGCCGTGATGCGCGCGACCAAGGCTTCGAAGGTCCAGTCCCAGCCATATTCGCGCCAGTACAACTCGCCGTGCTTGTGCACCACCCATCCCATGTCGCCGGGGCGAGGATCGCGCAGCGCGATCATCGGTGCAGACGGCTCCTCGCCCAGCAGCCGCTGGATGCGACGCATCGATCCGACCAGGGCTTGGCGATCCTGCTCGGCCAGCGGCGCCAGCAATGCGCCGACTTCAGCCGCCGATGCCGCGTCGATGCGGGCGAAAACCTGCTTGCCTTTGGCCGTCAGCGTAATGCCTTGCCGGCGCGGTGACCTGGCGATGGGATCGCGCCGCACCACGCCCTCGGCCTCCAGTCCTGCGAGCAGGCGGCTCAAATACCCGGGATCCATGCGTAGCGACGCTGCCAAATCGCTGGCCGAAGGCGCTTGCCCGCGCGTATTCGCCAATTCGTATATGACGCGGCATTGCGGCAGGGAATAGCCCGATGCGAGCAAATGCTCGTTGAGCGCACCCACCAGGCGCGTGTGAAAACGGTTGAATCCCCGCACGGCGGCGATGTGCCCGGGCGCAACCCAAGGGGCTTTGCGATGGGCGGCCATATACACCTCCGGGTAGAAATTGACTTTATCAATTATAAAATGACTTAGTCAATTTCGCCCCCCCTGCATAAAAGGCGCATTCGTCGACGCGCGCCGCCGCCGGATCGCATGGCCATCGGCTAGTCGTCGCGGCGCGGCGCGCTCGGGCAGCAGGCCAGCGCCCTGCCTCCTGCCGCAGGCGCACCGCTTGGGCGCGACGGGTTGGCCTTGCCCGCGCGCGCCCAAGCCTTCTCGTGAAAGAAGTAGGCAAACGCCTGTATGGTCGGCTCGAGCAAGCTGAGCGTCAGCGAAGCGGCCAGGTCGCCGGTGACGGCGTAGGCCACGGCAGCGGCGACCGTGATGTGCATCACGTAATAGCTGCACGTCTTGCGCACCATGCGCGAGGTATCTGGCTGAAAGCGTCGAATACGCGACATGGCATGACCTCCGTTCTATTTGGACATACAAATGATAATCATTGTCATTAGTAACATCCAATAGAACTTTCCGAAGGCGATGATAGCCATGACCTTGGTGGCTGAGGTGGATTTGATTGGCCTAGGCGACGGCCTGGGCGTGCTCCGTCAACCAACGACGCCCGGGCGACAGGATCAAGCAGCTGCCCGGGCGGTCGCCTTTTCTTGTCACTTTTTTTGCAGCGTGCAAATCCTTCGCTGCCGCGGGCGCGTTAAGCTATTGGTGGCCTATCCGGCCAGCTCGTCCATTGGCAGGTCCATCCGCCTTCCACAAGTGGAACTTTTGGGCCTGCCCGGTTACAGACACGGGAATAAGATTCTTGGCATGCGGCGTGCGTCACATGCATCGCCCGCATCTTCTCTTCGAGTATGCCCATTACTCCCAACGCCCCAGTTTCGCTGCCAGCCGGACCGTCGATAGACGACTTCGCGGCAGCGATGGCGAAAGGGGACGCCGTATACATCTCCGTTTCCGGGCAATCCCTGCAAGTCCTGGGCACCGGCGTGACACCCAGCGGGCGCAGCGTGGCCTGGGTTGCCCCGGACGTGGATACCGCTTCGCTATTCAAGGACGCCCTTGCCCGCACCTATGGCCAAGGCATTGCGATTGCCGTGGCCCGTGAGCTGGGGCTGGAGCCCAGCCCGGGCAAGCCACTGTCCTCACGCGTGGTTTCCCTGGCGCTGGACATGGCGCAGACATCCAGCCAGGCCATGTCCGGCGTGGATTTCGCCACGCGGCTCGAATTCTCCGCCAGGGCGGCGGGGCAGGGCTTTGCCAACACCTGCCGTGCCGAAGGCATCGATCCCGGCAAGATCGATGCCGCCGAGCGCCAGCGCATCGACGACGCCATGCAACGGCGTTTTGACCAGGCGGCCGCCGCGGGACAAACGCCCGTGGCTGCCGAAACGGCCCGCGCCTGGCTGCGCGAAATCCTGCGCGGCTGACCACGTGCGAGCACCACCCTGTCGTGCCCTGCCGACGGCCGGGCAAGAATCACGGTTACACATACGCATACATATCTGCGATTGTTACGTATCGTGATATGCTGCGCGCACAAAATTCCCATTAGACCCGGCACATGACCCCCATCACCGAACCCGATGGCGACGCCGCCGTCCGGACCGCTGGCGTGGAGGCCGTGAACGAGGCAGACGACCGCTTGTTTCGCGAGCTGGTGCAGGAACACAGCGGCAAGTTGCAACGCTTCATCATCAAGCACATCGGCAACATCAGCGAGGCGGAGGACATCGCCCAGCAGGCGTTCCTGGAAGCTGCCCGCTCGTACCGGACGTTTCGCGGCGAGTCGCAATTGTCGACATGGCTGTACGGCATCGCGCTGAACCTCGTGCGCAATTACCTTTCACGCGCGCCGGAACGCCGCTACGAATTCCTGGGCGAGGACGGGCTCGATGGGATGGTTGACGAGGACGCGGGTCCCGAACAAACCGTTGCCCGCGCGCAGACCCTGCGGTTGCTTCAGGAGGCGCTGGACGAACTGCCCGAAAGCATGCGCAGCATCCTGCTGCTGGTCGGGCTCGACAACCTGTCCTATGAAGAGGCCGCGGCCATGCTGACGGTGCCGATCGGCACCGTGCGCAGCCGCTTGTCCCGTGCGCGCAGCGCGCTGCGCGACAAGTTGCAGCAAAAAGGGTTGCCCGTCCCCTTCTGACGGGCAACCCGGTCCGTGCCTTGCGTGCGGCGCGCTCAGGGCGCCACCGGGTGCGTTTCCACCCGCAACACCGGCCCGCCGGCGGTGGAAGCGCCACTCACCGACGGCACGTCGCCCAAAGCCTTGGACTGGGTGTAAATGGCGCCCGCGCGCACCGGTCCGCTCGGTGCGATTTCGCTGACGGCATCGAAACGCACGCGGGTACGCTGGCCCTGGATCAGATCGAGGTATTGCCCCGCCGTCATGGGCTGGTCGTCGCTGCGCCAAGTGGCGCTGATCGCCGGCCCTGTATCGGGCGATTGCCTGCGCGGCATGGCGACCGGCTCGCCGGCGATGGACACGACGCGCGGACGCAGCAGGAACAAGCGCTCGCGACGCTGCACGGTCTGGCTCTTGTTCGAGAAGAACGCGCCCAGCAAGGGGATGTCGCCGAGCAGCGGTACCTTGTCGGTCTGCTGCGTATCCTGGCTGCTGTTGTAACCGCCCACCAGCAAGGTCTGGTCGTCGCCGACGATGGCCAGCGTGCTGATGCTGCTGCGCCGCACGGTCGGCAGCGAACCGATGCGCCGCTCGTCCTGGATGCGCCCATCCTCGATGTCCACGGTCAGCTCGACCTCGCGCCGTCCGCCCACCCCTTCGATATAGCGCGGCGTCACGCGCAGCGACGTGCCCACCGTCACCGGTGTGACCGTGGCCACGCGCTCGCCGGTGGTCTGGATATAGAAGGTATCCGACAGGTCGATGATCGCGCCCATGTTGTCGGCCGTCAGGATCGACGGTTGCGACAGGATGTTCGCCTTGCCCCGGGTCTGCAACGCATGCAGGCGCGCGGCCAGCACGTTGCTCACCGACACACCTATCGTGCCCGGTGCCAGGATGCTGGTGCTATCCAACGGCAGGCCGCCGCTGGGCGCAAGGCCCAAGTCTCGGTAGCCGAAGGTGGTCGTGCCGGCCTGCGCGCCCCATGTCACGCCCAACTCGTCGATCGTGTCGGAGTTGACGTCGACGATCATGGCCTCGATTTCGATAAGCGTGCTCGGCACGTCGAGCTGTTCGATGAGCTGCCGGTAGATGGGGATACGATCGGGGATATCCTGGACGATAATCGCGTTCAGCCGCGGGTCGGCCTGCACGGTCGGTTCACGCAGGCGCAAGCCGCGAGGCCGCGCCGGCCGGCTGGCATCAGCCTCGTTGGCGCCGGCGCCCTGGGCCGATTGGGCCGGGCCGCCGGCCTCGCCCATGCCGGCGAACACCGGGGGGTTCTCGCGCAGCGGCGCCGCGACGGCAGCAAGGGTTTCGTTGTTGGCGCCGGATCCCGAGCCCAGGATCAGGTTGCGCAACACCGTGGCCAGGCCGGGCGTGACCACGCTTTGGGACCGGTATTGGACGGTGCGGTCATTGACCGAGGCATGCTTTAGGCGGAACACCGCGACCTGCTGGCCTCCCGCGCCCAGCGGAAGGGCCTTGACGGTGCGCTCGACGAGCTCGACATAGGCAGGCGGGCCGGAGACCAGCGCGATGCCTTGGTCGGGCAGCTCGCCCCAGCCGAACCGGGTATCGAGCACACCCAACTGCAGCAAGGCGTCGCGCAGGGCGGAAATGTCGCTTCCCATCGCGCTGACTGCGCGCGTGACATTGGCGTTGGCCGGGCTGACGTACAACGTACCCGCATGCACGAACCAGTTAAAGCCATACACGCCGCCCAGCCGGTCGATAAACTGCGTCGGCGTATCGGCATTGAACCGGCCGTTGACCGTGCCCGAGACGCCTGGCGCCATGTGCAGCGCCAGGCTGAAGCCGCCGGCGAATTCGCGCAGCACCTGCTGCAGGCTTTGGTTTTCGGCGTAGTAGCTGTACGGCGCTGCCGGCCAATTGGGTGCCGCCTGGGACGTGCCGGCCAGCGACAAGGCCAGCGCGCAGGCGCGGATCATGCGTTTCAACGGAAGACCTCCAGGGCGCATAGCGCGTCGTTTCATCGTCGTTTCCCGTTCATGCGGCGCGCCGCACGGCGCCCTTCCAGAAAGACATGGCATTGGCGAACCTGCCCACCGCTTCATCCACGGCCGTCGCGTCGCTGTCTGGGCGAACCATCTGTTGCAACCACAGTGCCTCCTCGGACGGATCGACTACGCAGGCCGACGGATGCCGGCTGAGCATGCTCGCGGCCTGCCTGCCGATCTCGGCCATGAAGTTCTCGCGCGCAGCGCCTGCCGGCGGCAGCGCGCACAGCCGCGCGCTGATCGCCATCCAGCCGTTTCGGGCCGGGCTCAGGTGGATCCGGTACTTGTCGTCGATGACCACGGTGGCGCGGCCATCGCTGCGCACCGCCTCCGGTATGCCGTGACGGGCCACGTACTGCGCGATCAGTGGATGGGTTGGAACGGACATGGTTCTACTCCTGGAATTCTCCGGCCAGCTTGCGCACCAGCCGCAGCACCTCGGCCACAGGCTCGATAAGTTCGGCAGGTATGTATTGGTCCACCTGGGCGTCGGCCATCAGCGCCCGCGCCAGCGGGATGTTCTGCATGACGGGCACGCCGGCCTCGCGGGCCGCGCGCATCATTTCCTCTGCCAGCGCCCCCTCGCCTTTGGCGAGCACCACCGGCAGCGGCGTTTCGTCCGGCTCGTAGTACAGGGCGATGGCTAGGTGGGTGGGGTTGGTAATGACGACCGAGGCCTTGCGCGCGCTGCCGATCGCACCCTGCATGACCATTTCCTGGTGCAGGTGCTTGCGCTTGCTCTTGATGTGGGGGTCGCCCTCCATCTCCTTGAATTCCTGCTTGACTTCCTCTTTGCTCATCATCAGCTGCTTGCGATGCTGCATGCGCTGCCAAACGAAGTCGGCCAGGGAAATCACGACATAGGCCACTGCGACATGAACGATGAGCGTGCGCAGCATGCCCCCCACCCCGGATTGCAATCCAGCCAGGCCGCTGTGCGGCACGGACATGAGCTCGGGCAGCGCATCGCGCACCACCAACGTCACCAGCACCGACAGGAAGGCAATCTTGATGGCCGACTTGAGGAACTCGACGAGATTGCGCTTGGAAAAGATGTTCTTGAGGTTATTGGCCGGGTTGAGCTTCTTGCCGGAGGGGATGAGTTTCTTGAAGGCGAGCACGAGGCCCACCTGCAGGAATTCACCGAACATGCCTATGCCAAGCACGATGAGCACGAAAGGCAGGACGAGGCTGACCGCCTCGCGCAACGCCGCGTCCAGCACCGTCTTGAGCGCCGCGTCGAAGGGCTGGCTGGCCAATGTCGACGGCACCAGCACCAGCCGGCCGAGTGACTCGATGATCCCACCTGCATTGCCCAGCATGTAGCCAAACAGCGCCAGGATAAGCAGCGTCTGCGTGAAATCCTTGCTGTGGGCGACCTCGCCCTTTTCGCGCGCCTCCCGCAGCCGCTTGGGAGTGGGCTGTTCTGTCTTTTCGCCACTCACGGCTGCCTCCATTGGCCGTCAAGGAAAGGCAGGATGCCCGGCAGGCCGCGCACGGTCTCGCCGGCATAATCGAAAAGCGTGCTCATGTACAGCACGAGTACGAGCATCGCCAGGCCGCTCTTGATGGGCAGTGCCAGGAAAAACACCTGCAGCTGCGGCGCGAAGCGGCTGACCAAGGCCAGCCCGAGCTCGGCGAGGAACATCGCCACGACAGCCGGCGCCGCAAACAGCAGGACCATGCGCGCGAACCGGCTGAGCTGGTCAAGCATCAGCGGCGCGTTGTCCAGGTGCAATGCGGGCGCCCAATCCCAAAGGCTCCAAAGCCGGAAACTGTCGTACAGGATGGTCAACATCAGGCTGAAACCGCCGCTGACCATGAAGAACACCATGAACGCCTGGTTGAACAGGATGCCCAGCGGCGAGGAGTCGTTGCCCGTCAGGGGATTGATCGTGGCGCCCAGGCTGGCCCCACGCTGGTTATCGATAACGAAACCCACGGCCTCGAAAATCCAGAACGGGATCGCCATCATGAATCCGAGCGCCAGCCCGACGAAGACTTCCTTGGCCACCAGCAGCAGTAAGTCGACCATGCCGAGGTCGACCTGCGCATAGCGTGGCGCCAGCATGGGCACCAGCACCAATCCGATCGCTGCGCACACTGCATAACGCAGCATCCCGGGCAGCACTTGGCGGTTGAACAGCGGCAGCATGGCGCACATGGCCAGGATGCGCGGCTGCGACAAGGCGAGCGAGCCCAAGAACACATTGGTTTCCGCGTACGCCGCGCCCCCGGTCATGCTTGCCCTCTCCTCACCGTATCTTGTGGAAAAGCTCAAACACCGAAATGGCGTAGTTGTAGAGCTCGCCACTGATCCAGCGCGCGGTCAGTAGCAGCGTGGCGAACACCGCGATGAGCTTGACCGCGAACGACAGCGTCTGTTCCTGTATTTGCGTCAGCGCCTGGAATAGCGAAAATAGCGTGCCAACGATGGCCGCCACGGCGATCGGCGGCAACGACAACCACAGCGTCAGGTACAAGGCCTGGGTCATGAAAGAGACGATGTCGACGGTTTCCATGCGTCGCCTCAAGCGTAGGAAAGCACCAGGCCCTGGATCAGGCGCGTCCAGCCGTCGACCATGACGAACAGGAAGAGCTTCAGCGGCATGGAAATCGTCACCGGGGAAACCATCATCATGCCCATGGCCAGCAGGATGTTCGACACGATGAGGTCGATGATCACGAATGGCAGGTAGAGCAGGAAGCCGATTTGGAATGCCGCCGTCAGCTCTGACACCAGGAAGGCGGGCACGAGCACGAGCCAGTCTTGCTCGCGCAGCTCACTGGCCTGCGATTCCCCCCACAGGACGCGGGCGGTACGCACGAAGAAATCGCGCTGCTCGGGCTTGCTGTTTTTCAGCATGAAGTCGCGCAGCGGCTCGCCCGCGCGCGCCACGGCATCGAGCATGGCCCCGACCCTGTCCGGCGCCTGGCCGGGCACGGCCGCAGCCGGCTGCTCGCGCGCGGCGCGCAGCTCCTTGCCGGCCTGCAGCACCACCGGTCCCATCACGTAGGCGGACAGGATGAGCGCCAGACCGTACAGGGCCATGTTGGGCGGTACCTGCTGCACGCCCAGTGCATTGCGTACCAGGGCAAACACCACGGCCAGCTTCAGGAAGGACGTGGTCATTACCGCCGCCAGCGGCAGCAGCGCCAGGATGGCCAGCCCAATGGCAAGGCTGATGGGGTCGAAATCACCGTTCATGCCTTGCCTTTGCCCAGCGTCCGCACGCGAACGCCTATGCGCCCATCCACTTCGACGAGCTCGCCGGCGCCGATCAGCGCGCCGTTGGCGCGGATCATCACCGGCCCGTCGGCCAGCGGCCTTTGCAGGTCGAAGACGACCCCGGGTTGCAGTCGGCGCAGCTCGGCCAGCGGCATCGTTCGTTCGCCCAAGTCGAAAGTCAGGCGTACCGGGACGGCATCGACGTCCAACGGTTCTCCATCCGGAGTGCCCTCATCGGGGAAAGGATTCTCAGTCATGAGGCGGGTCCAGCCTTGAGTCACGAGATAAGAAGATTGCTCGGCGCGCACGCGCAGCCCCTGCCCTTGCGGGATGGCCAGCCACAGCTCGCCCTGCGGGCCGACGAGATATTCGTCCAGGAGGATGACGTCGCCGCTGACCAACGTGGCCAGCTCGTCCGCCGGCAGCCGCGCTGCGCCCACTTCGGCGCGCAAGCGTATCGGCAACGCATCCTCGTCGATGGCACCGGCAGCCGGCCGGGCCGCGGCAAGCAGCCCAGCCAGCAGCATCAAGCCCAGGTCGTCGGCCTCCAACACCGCCAGCACGGTGTGGCCGTTGGCCTGCGCCCGCGCGGTCAATGTCCACGCATGCGGCAGCGGTTGGTCGCCCGGTTGGCCGCGCACGAGTAACGGCCCGCCGGAAGCGGCTGGCCCGAGCGCGGCGAGCGCCTCGGCAAGCAGGGTTTCCAAAGCGGCGGCGGCAAGGGGCTCGGGCAGATCGCCCGGTTCGAGCCCAGGTACGCGCGCATTGGCCCAAGCCGTCAGCGCGCCGGCAGGCAAATGCAGGCGCAGCGCGGCACCGGACCATTCCAACTCCACGCCATGTGAGGCCGCCTGGCGCAAGGCCGGTGGTACGCCTGCGGCAAGACTGACGCGCCAGGCGCCGGGTTCGGCGTCGACGCCGTCGAGCGGCGGCAGCGTCACGGCGACGTCCGCACCGTGCGTGGCGATCAACGACAGCGCCTGCGCCTGGTTTGCCGTCAGGCGGGGCAGGGTCGCGGGCAGCGCCATGGCGAAATTCAATGCATCCATGAAACGGTCTTTGTCATGCGGCGGCTGCCGCCTCGAACAGGCAGGGGTCTTCGGGATCGTCGGTGCTCACCCGCACCAGGACCGCCCGCGCGAGCGAGCGGGCGAGTTCCCCAGCAAGGGTTTGCGCGCATGCATTGAGCTTTTCGCGCGAGGCTTCGCTGGCACAGACGAAGGCCGCCACCAGCCGGCCCTCGTCCTCGTAGACGGAAACCGTCACCCCGGGCAGCACGTCATCCTTCAAGTCGATGCGGACCTCGCGCCGGCCGCTGCTTCCGTCGCCCACGAGCATGCGGTCGGCGGCCTGCGCCAGCTCTCCGACCAATCCGTCGGGCGCGGCCGCCTGGCCCGACGACCCGGAAACGGGACCGGCCGGTGCGCCGAACAGCGCGAACGGGCGTGGCGTCTCGACAGCGGCGGCCGCCTGGCCAGTGCCATCGTCACGGGATTGCGGCTGGCCGCCGGCCAGCGCCCGCTCGAATGCCCTGCGCTCGGCGTCGGACGCGTCGCGCCGTGCGCCCCCCGCGCCAGGCTGCCCCAGGTCCGGCATGCCTTGCGCAATGGACGTACCCAGCGAAATGCGACGGTCGATCGCGCTCATGACGGCTCATACTCCTCGTGCACTTCCCAGTCCTCACGGTCGCGCGCGACCGACGCGGCTTCTTCCATCTCGAGGTCTTCCTTGCGCTCGAGCTCCCGCATGTACTCAGCAAAGTGCAAGCGGGCCAGCTCTATGAACTTCTCGACCATCCGGGTGGCTTGGCGATGTTCGTCGCGGCGCTGCTGCAATGCCTCGGCTTCGCGGCGCACCCGCTCGGCCGCCTCCTCGATGCGCACCTGGCGCTCACGCTCGCCGGCTCGCAGCGCGGCCACGCCCTCGATGACCGCCTCGATGTCGCGCACGCGCACCACCCTGCTGCACAGGTCGCCATACATCTCTAGTTCTCGGCGCCGCGCCCATTCGCGAAAGCTGGCCAGCTGCTCGCACGCGTCCTGGTGGGCGCGCTCGGCTTCGGCGTGGGCGTTGCGCTGCTTGGATACGGCCATTTCCGCCTGGCTTTCGCGAAACCGCTTAATGGCCAGCAATTCGTCGAAAACGCTCATGGCCAGCCGACTCCAATGGGAAGCGCGGCGACATCGGCGAACGGGCGCACGCGGCATGCAGTCATCTCATCGACCTCCCACGATGGCGGCCATGCGATCGAGCGTTTCGGAAAGCGAGCTGCGCTCGTCGGTACGCTGGCGCAGGAACTGGTTGATGGCGTCGATCTTGTCGATCGCCTCGTCCGTGACCGGGTCGCCGCCGCGCTTGTATTCGCCGATCTTGACCAGCAGCTCGACCTCCTGGTACTTGGCCATCAGCTCGCGGATGCGCCCGGCCATCTTCTTGTGCTCGGGTGTGACCACCGCGTTCATGACGCGGCTGGCTGATGCCAGCACGTCGATGGCCGGGTAGTGATTGGCTGCGCCCAGCTTGCGCGACAGGACGATATGGCCGTCGAGGATGGAACGCGTTTCGTCCGCGATGGGCTCGGTCATGTCATCGCCTTCGACCAGCACCGTATAGAGCGCGGTGATCGAGCCATGCTGGTTCATGCCCACCCGCTCCATCAGCTTGGGTAAGGTGGCGAACACCGACGGCGGATAGCCGCGCCGCGTCGGCGGCTCGCCCGCGGCCAGGCCGATCTCCCGCTGCGCGCGCGCGAAGCGCGTGACCGAATCCATCAGGAACAGCACACGCTTGCCCTGGTCCCGGAAGTACTCGGCAATGGCGGTGGCGACGTAGGCCGCCTTGGCGCGCTCCATCGACGATTTGTCGCTGGTCGCACAGACGATCACGCTTTTCCTGCGTCCCTCGGGCCCCAGCTCGTGCTCCAGGAACTCGCGCACCTCCCGGCCGCGCTCGCCGATCAGCGCCACCACGGTCACGTCCACGTCGGCACCCTTGACCAGCATGCCCATCAGCGTGGACTTGCCGCCGCCGGCCGCGGCGAAGATGCCCATGCGCTGGCCCTCGCCGCAGGTAAGCATCCCGTCCAGGGCGCGCACGCCCAGTTCCAATGGCCTATCGATGATGCGGCGGGTCAGAGGATCGGGTGCCTCGGCGAAGACGGGGTAGAACTTATTGGCCTCCAGCGGACCGCGCTCGGCTTCGTCCAAGGGCCGGCCCAGCCCGTCGAGCACGCGGCCGAGCAGCCCCGCGCCCACCGGGACCATGTGTGCCCGACCGGTGGGTATGACCTCGGTGGCCGAGGAGATCCCGTACATGTCCCCCAGCGGCGTCAACAGCGCCGCGTCGCGGGCAAAGCCCACGACTTCGGCTTTCATTTCGAAATCTTCGCCCGGGTTGCGCAGTATGCAGACTTCGCCCACCTTCACGGCGGGCACGACCGCCTTGATGATGGTGCCGATGACCTGCGTGACGCGCCCCTTGATCCGCAGGGTGGGCGTGTCCTGCAAAGCCATCTCCATCATTTCGGTGATGTAGTCGAACTGGCGCATGGTGCCGTCTCCGCGCTAGATCCGGCTGCCCAAGGTGCGCTGGAACGCGCTACGCAGGGCTTCGATCTGCCCTTCGAGGCTGGCCTCGACCATGCCGATCTCGCTTTCCAGGATGCAGGCGCCGCGCGCCAGCCGGGAATCCGGCACCAGGTCCAGGTAACCAACGCCCGGATAGGCGGCAAGGATGTCGTTGATGCGCTCACGCACGACCTCGATCTCGTCCGGATGCAGGCGCAAGGTCATCTGCTTCTGGTTGCGCACCACCGCCAGCGCGTTGCGCACGACGACCATGACTTTCTCCCGGTCGTCAAAGCCGTCGACCACCTTGCGCACGGCGGCCATGACGAGATCGACGACTTCGTTTTCGACGCTGGCGAAGTAGTCCACCGTGCGGCCGACAGTTTCGATCATTTTTTCGGCCTGGTCTAGCAGGGCCTCCTGCTTGCCGTCTTCGTAGCCACGTCGACGCTCGGCCTCGAAGGCTTCCTGGGCGCCGGCGACGATGGCCTGGGCCTGAGCATGGGCGTTGTCCAGCAGCTGCTGCGCCTGCACCATCGTGGCGTAGTCGGCCGCACGCACCACGCGCGCGGCAGGGTCGACGCTGGCAGCCAGCTTGCGCGGCGTCAGCGCATCGCGGGGAATGAGGAATGCCATGTCGGTTCGAGGTGTTGCAGTAAGCCCAGTCCCAGGGACAGCGCCGCCGGTGCATCGCAGGGCGCCTGCCCGGCGGGCTCGTCGGGCAACTTCAGTTCGGCACGCAGGGCGAGCTCCGGCCCGCCGCCATGCAAGGCCGCGCGCAGCGCCGCGCGCCCCAGCCTATCGATCGCCTCCACGGCGCCTGGTCCGGCCGGCAGGTCCAGCGCCGGCAGGCCCGGATGCAGCGAAGCGGCCGTGCGCCGGGCGAAATCCAGCACGTCGCTGCCCAGGGCGTCCGCCAGCGCTCGCACCTCGGCGCCGGCGATGATCCGGCGCAGCCGTGGCGCGCACAGCGTCGCGCCGGCATAACGCGCCACGCGCGCGAGCCGTTGCGGCGGCAGCAGCGCCAACGCCAGCTCGGGCCGATCCGGCTCGAGCACCGGCCGGTCGAGCAAGCCCAGCCGGCGCAGGATCTCGCGCGACCAGTGGCGATGCCAGGCCGGCTCGCAGCGTGGCGGAACGGGCCGGCCGGGCGCGCCATACTGGGCATGGCGGCTAGGATGCAGGGTGCGGCTTGGCAAGAAGTTGAACTCCAGCAACCGTGCGCCGAACAGCGCCGCAGCAGTCATGCCGCCCCCTCCTTGGGCCCGACTTCGGGTTCACGGCGTGGCAACACCGCCCTGACGCCCCCTGGCTGATTGCTTCGCCACAGCAAATAAGCCACTGCGCCGCCCAGCATCACGATCAGTATGAGCAGCACACCGAACGTCACGACGATGGCAGTCGCAGAATCCCGATCGACGCGGAAACCCAGCACTGAAGCCAATGCCGGCGCAGCGCCGGATGCGTCCGGTGAGCGCGGCTGGGCCGAAACCAGGGCGATCGAGACGCGATCCTCGCTCAATCCTGGGATGGCATGCGTGACAAGCTTGCGGATCTGCGGTTGCAGCGCGTCCAGGCTGTATCCCACCTGGTGCTTGATGAAAACGGCGGCGGTCGACGGCGTGGCCGACTCACCCACGCCACCGCGCTCGGGCAGCACCACGTGCACCCGCGCGGCCAGCACGCCGTCCATCTGCGATAGCGTATTGGTCAGCTCCTGGGACAAGGCATAGATATAGCGGGCGCGCTCTTCCAGCGGCGAGGACACCAGACCCTCCTTGCGGAAGATTTGCCCCATGCCGTCGAAGCGCTCGCGCGGCAGCCCCATCGACCGCAATAGGTCGAGCGCGCGGGCCACCTGGGCGCCGTCGACGGCCACCGCCACGCCATCCTTGCCCGGGATCTTTTCGGCGCGTATGCCGGCGTCGAGCAGCACCGACAGGATTTCATTGGCCTCGCCCTCGCTGGCCGACGAATACAGCGTAACGTTGGAGCCGCAGGCGGCCAGGACGGACACCAGCAGCGCGGCGGCCACCGCGCGCAGGCTGCGCCGCCACGCTGCAGCCTTGGAATGCCGAAACGGCGTAAACAAAGAAAAGCGCTGCATCAAGACATCCTGACCATCGTGTCGATGTTCTGGGTGGAGCGAGCCACGGCCTTGCCCACCAGTTCGTACTGCACCGTGACCTGGACGAGCTGGGTTTGCAGCCGCAGCATGTCGCTGATGGCGGGCTGCGCGCCCATGCCGTCCAGGGCATTGGCGATGTTTTGCCATTTGGCGGAGAAGTCGGCCGTCGCGCCGCGCAGCCCGGCCAGGATCTGGCCGCCCAGCGTGGACTCCTGCACGGCCGGCGCCGCCGCGAATGCCGATTGCACCGCGGCCGGCACACCCGCGAGCCGACCTGGTTCGGGCGCATTCATGACGGCGTTAAAGCGCTCCGCAGCCAGCGCGAGCGGCTCCGGCCGTGCGGCCGGGGCGGCCGCCGGCAGCGACTGCGCCATGAGAGCGGAGGAAATCGCGGCTATTTCCATTGCGCGGCTCCATCGGTAAGAAGTGACGAAATCGGCGATGAGGCGGCGCTTTCGCGCTGCCAGTCGGATGCGGCATCATCCTGCCCCAGCCCGAGCATCTGGCGCGCAAGCGTGGCGCCGTCGCCAGGCATGCCAGCAGCCAAGGCCAGCACGCGCCGGCTTTCGGCGGCATGGCCGGCCAGCTGCAGGGCCAGGCCTCGCCAGGCTTCGACAAGCGACCGCTCCTGGGGATCATCCAACCGCGCGTCCTCGAGCAGGCGCACGGCATCGGCGGCACGGCCGGCATTGAGCCAGGCAACGGCCAACCCCACCAAGGGATAGGCGCGGTCGGGGCGCAGCAGCCTGAGCGCGCCAAATATGGTTTGCGCGCGTGCCACATCGCCCGCTGCAGCCGCCAGCATCCCCACCTCTGCCAGGAAGCGGGCGTCGCCTGCATCAAGCACAAAAGCCGTCTCCGGGGAGACGGCCTTATCGGCGAGCGCTGCGTCCTGCGCGGCGACGCTATCTGCCATGGTGATCCAAGTCCAATCGCATGAACGTCCCTCAATGTGCCGGGCGACCGCCCACCAGCCCCATCAGCACCTGGGCACGCGGCTTCCACGCGTCGTACTGGCCGCCGGCCTCGGCGATGCAGCGCAGCACCCGGTCGAGCTCCTGGCGCGCCTCTTCGGTCCGGCCCAGCATGAGCAGGCATTCGGCCGCCTGCAGTGCGGCTTCGGGACTGCCCGGAAACAGCGTGGTCATGAGCGAGTACATGCTGACGGCTTCTTCGTAGCGCTCGCACATCTGCAGGCACAGCGCCAGGCCGGCGATGTAGTGCTTGCGGGTCGGCCCGTAGGTGGCGAGCAAGGCGAACACCGGCAGCGCCTGAGCGTACTGCCCTTGGATGACGTGCGCATAGGCGAGCGCGTAAATAACCTCAAGCTGCTCGTTCGTCAAGCGCGAGCTGGAAGGCAGCGCCTGCAGGCCGTCGTACAGCTTTTGGCCGAATTCGCCGCGCTGCGCGGCGGCCGGGTCGGTTCGGGACATGTGCTTCTCCTTCATCTGCCGGTGCGCCACTCAGACCGTGGCCTTGCTGCCCATGTTCATGGCGATCTGGGTCATGCTGTCGGTCGTGCCGGCAATCATCTTGCTGACGATCTGCGCGCTCTCCTCGATCTGCTGGATGATCTTCTTGATCTCCTCGCGGTCCTCTTCCATCTGCTTTTGCAGCTTCATCATCATCGCCTCGAGTTCCTTCTTGTCGGCGATGGCCGCCTCCGCCTCCTTCTGGCTTTGCGCCTTGGAGATTTCCAGGCCGCCCTGCGCGGCCTGGGTGGTGCCGGAGACCACGGCCGACGACGCCGTGATGACAGTGTTCAAGCTCTTGACCGACTGGAGGATGGTGGCGTTGGCCACCTGCGTGGCGCTACCGGCTGCCGACGCCCCGCCGGTCATGACCGCCATGGCGATGCCCACGCCGATGGCCGCGATGATGCCCAGCGCCATGCCGATGTAGCCGGCCGTTTGCTCGTCGGCGCCGGCCAGCAGCGCGATGCCTTGGGCCATGTTGCCCAGCAGCGACGGCTCGATGGCCAGCATGATGGGGCAGGCAAGCGACAGCGCCCCACCGACGATCTTGCAGATGTTTTCGGCCACCTTGGGGTCGACCCCACACACGTCGGTCAGGAACTTGCCGACGGTATGCTGGATCAGGCTGTTGATGCTGATTTCCGGCCCACCGCATTCCTGCGAAATGGCATTGGCCAGCGACATGGTGGCGCTGATGGCGCCCACGACGGCCAGGGCCAGCAAGGGCGCGGCGGCGCCGCCCGTGGCCGCCGTGGCCACCGCGGCAGCCACGACCGTTGCGATGGCCGCCACGGCCGCGAAGATCTTGCCGATCCAGCCGAAGATCTTGCCAAAGATCCCCTTGGAGTTGGCCTCCTCGTATTTCTTGACCCACTCCTGGATCTTCTCTAGCTGCTTCTCGGTGTTTTTCTCGGCCTTGATGCGCGCCGATTCCAGGCTATTGTGCGAGGCCTTGAGCTGCTCGTCCTGCGTCTTGCTGCGCAGGCTGCGCAGCAAGTCGATCATGTCGTTGGCGCTGAAGGTCACCGACGGCGAGTCGATGCGCGGCGCGCCCTTGCGGTCGACCAGCGGATCGTCGCCGCCGCCTTGCCCGTATTCGTCATACTGCTTGGCAATGGCCAGGACGTCCTGGTAGAACTTCTCCAGGTCAACGTTGTTGACGGCGCCGCCCTGCACATTGGCGGCCCCGGCGTTGCCGCCGGCAGCGTCGGCGGCGCCGCTGGTGCCCGACGGCGGAACGTAATTGGCCCCGGTGGTGGGAATCGTCGTAGTCATGGTCGTTGCGCTCCTTGCCGACGTTGTGCTCAGACGTTGCGCGCGATGCCGCGCACTGTCTCGTTGCGGGCCTGGTCGATCGCCCCGAGCTTTTCACGCACGTCGCGGATGATGTCCATCATTTGCTGCATCAGGTCGTTGGCCTGCTGCACGCCCTGTTCCTGCACCTTGGCCTGGGCCTCGTACTCAGCCCGCTTGGCGTCGTGCTCGGCTGCCACCCGCTCCTTGCCGGCGGCAGCCATGGAGCCAATGCCGCCCATGACGCCGCCCGTGGACTGGGCCAAGCCCGACATCAGCTCCGCCTTGTTGCCGAAGGTTTTTGCTTCGATGCTATTGGGCTCAGCCTCGATTCCCTTGGCGCCATAGACGGCCGAAGCCACGCTCAACCCCGCGGACATGACCCCGCCCGCGATCTGGAAGCTGCCCTGGATGATGGCCGCTTGCAGGCGCTGCTCGGCAGCTTCGCGGATTTCGTCGGCGGCGTTCATCAGGTTGGCGACCTGCGCCTGCAGCGACGCGGCGCGCGCCTCGCGCGCCATGTTGCGCATTTCCTGTGCGCATTTCTGGAACAAGGCCATCACCGAGTAGATGTCGATGGCCACGTCGCTGGCGGTGAACTTGCCGAACGGGTCGCCGACTTCTTTTCCCGCCCCCTCGGGCGCGGGCAGCATCGCGTTGACCAGCGACTGGACGCGGTTGACGACGTCGTTGGATTCCAGGCCGATCAGCTTGAGCGCGGTTTGGAGCGTGATGCCGGTGGTTTCCACCGCCTTGCGGGTGGCGGGATCGAGCGTTTTGGGATCCACCCCTGGCGGGATGTATCCGGGCGGGAAGGTGGATTGCAGAGAGATCGTCATGATGGCTCCCGGAATGCTGTCGTGGTGCGATGGACGGCGTGTTCTGCCCTATACGGACACTATGTGGACGTCACGCGACAAAACGTTCCATGCCAGCGCCGTCACGCACGGCCCGCCTTTTTGGCCCGTAGCGCCTTGAGCAGCGCCTGCGCCCGCGACCGGATGGCATCGTGCTCGCCAGGCTTGCACAGCGCATCCACCAGTTCCAGCGATTCAGCGGCCTCGTCGGGCCGGCCCAGCGCCAACAGGCATTCGGCGCAGTGGTAGACCGGCGCCGGATCGTCCAGGCGCATCACCGTCACGATCATGTAGTGTTGCAGCGCCTCCTCGTAGCGCTTGGTCATTTGCATGGCGCCGGCCAGCGCCATCTGGTAGCGCGATTCCATGTGGTCATAGGCGACCAGCTGGGCGAAGATCTTGAAGGCATCCTCGTACTTGCCTTGGGCGTAAAGCGAATGACCGTAGGTATACATGGCCTCGCACTCCTGCCGGGTCAAGCCCATGGCCTGGCCGAGCGTGCCGCCCGCCTTCCATAACCCGATCATGCTTTCCGCCAGGCCGGCCGCATCCTGCTGCACGGCAGTGTTTTCTTGCGCGCTCATTGGATATCCTCGTTGTGCGCCCCCAGCCGCGGCGCGGCGGGGCGCTATAGGGTTTCAGATCATGTTGCGCATCCGGCGCGGCCCACCCGCTCGCGGCGTGGCGTTGGCAAAGCTCAACCGCGCGGCCTCTTCGGCCACTTCGCGCTCCACGTCCTCCATGTCCTTGCGGAACAGGGCCTCGGCCTCCGCACGCGCCTGCGCCAGCTGGGCGGAGTCTGCCGAGGCGGCTGCACCCGCCGTCTGGCGCAGGATGTCTTCGGTGGCCGAGAGGCTGCGCATGGTCTGTTCGATCAGCGCCTGCGCCTCGCGCATGATTTCTTCGGGCGTCTTGGTGGCCATGACTACGACGTCTTCCCTTAAATGTTGCGGATGATATTGGTGTTGGCGTCGGTGTGCTTCTTCTGCGTGTTGGTCAGGATCTCGATCGACTCGTTCTTCTTGTTGTTCAGGCTTTGCAGCCGCAGCATGTCCATCTGCTGGTTGTTGCTCTCGGCATCGATCAGGCCCTTGACCTTGGTGATCGCCGTCTCGATTTCGCTTTTGGTGGTGCTGCCCGTGACGATGTTGGTCCCAGTCACCAGCTTGCCCGCGCTGCCGTCTTGGCGTTCGTCCTTATTCGGCGTGCGCTGGCCGGTGCGACTCTTGAACTCCAGATCGGTGATGCCGGCGGCGAGAATGGCATCGTTCAGCGGGATTTCATATTGCTTGATCTTCTCGTTGGTCCAATCCTTGGCCTTGGGTTTGTCGTCGGGATCCGTGCCTTCGATCTGGGTCGCGTAGGCATTCAGCCGCGTAAGCACGTCGTTGAGCTTGGCGATTTGCTTGTTGCGCGCCTCCACCGCCTTGACCTGGTCGACCAGCTGTTGGTCCAGCAGCTTGACGCGATCGCTTTGGACCATCTGGATAAGCGTCTGGATGTCTCCGGACGCGACCAACTGGGCGATGTCGACGGGAAGGGAGCTGCCGATGGTATTGCTCATGATCTGGGTCCTCGTCGGTACGAGGCCGCCGGGGTGGCGGCCAGGATCTTAGAAGTTGCGGATGATGTTGGTGGCCGAGTCGGTGTGCTTCTTCTGCGTATTGGTCAGGATCTCGACCGACTCGTTCTTCTTGTTGTTCAGGCTCTGCAGCCGCAGCATGTCCATCTGCTGGTTGTTGCTTTCGGCATCGATCATGCCCTTGATCTTGTTGATGGCCGCGTCGATCTGCGACTTCGTCGTACCGCCGTTGCAGGTGTTGGTCTGCCCACGGATGACGTGGCCATGGCCGTCGTCGATGCTCTGGCCCTTTTCGGGGGTGACCCGGCCGTCGCCCGTAAAGCCCATGTCAGTGATCCCGGCCGCCCTGATAGCGTCGTTCAGCGGGATTTCCAATTTGTCGACCTTGTCCCAGTCCCAGTCCTTGACCGTGCTGTTGGGCTCGGTGCCGCTTATGGCCCCTTGGAAGGCCGTCAACTTGGTCAGCACGTCGTTGAGCTTGGCGATCTGGTCGTTGCGCGATTTCACGGCGCTGACCTGGTCGACCAGTTGCTGGTCCAGCAGGCGGATACGCTCGCTCTGGACCATTTGGATAATGGTTTGCAAGTCGCCAGTGGCCACGATGGCGCTCAGATTGATGCTGCCGGATCCACTGATAGGTGAACTCATGATGGTTTCCCCTTCAACTGATTGGCCGTGAAAGCCGGCCAGGCCTCACGCTTCCCCCGGTGAGTAACAGGCTGGGCCCGGGAGTTCCGCGCCGGGTCACACCCGGAGGGCGCGGCCGCGGCCGTATCCGCCACGCGTCGCATCCGGCTCGCGCATGAGAGCACCGACGGCCTGGTGCAACCACAACCAAATCAGGGTTAACCCGCCCCAGCTGCGAAAGGCGCAACCCCAGCGGGGCGTCCCTCTATACGGCGGCCAGCGCCCGTTGGCCAGCCAAGGGCCCGACGACCTTTCAGGGAACCTTTCCGGCGCGTTTGTTACTACCGCTGCAACAAGCGTCAAAGCTCAACGGCTCAACCATGATTCACCTCGATCCCGCCGGCATCTCGCCCGGCCACCCTTCCCTGGGCCAGCGGCCCGGCATGGACGCCGGCCAGCCGCAGACCGGCACGCTGTTGGGGGAAAAGGCGGTCGACATTTCGGGCGAAATCTCCTCGCTGGGCGACGCGGCCGAGGAAATCAGCCTGCACATGGCCGAAAAATCCGAGGACAAGCACCATGCCGAGCGCAAGGTGAAGTCCGAGCGGCCGCCGCAGCTGCTGCAGCCGGCCGAAATCGTCGAGATGCTGGAGCAGGCCAGGGATCCGGACGCGCAGGCCAAGCTGGAGGCCCTGGCCCAGAAGCTGCTGTCGGGCACAGGGTCGCCGCGACAGCAGGCCGCCGAGTCCTTCGGCGACGTGTCCAAGCAGTACCTGGCCTTGCAGTACGCCCTGCGCCAAGGCGAACGAGAAAACGCCAGCGCCGAGCTGCTCGAATCCCTGCGCGATGCTCTGGCCGACCTCGAGATCGAAAGCGGCCCGCAGATCCGCGCCGGGCTCAACACGCTACGCACGGCCGGCGAGTTCGCGCAAGACGCCCAAGGTGTCGAGGCCTTCCAGAACACCTATCGCGACATCGTCCTGGGCGAGAACACGCTGGGAAAGACCCTGGACCTGGCCCTGCAGCGCTTCGGCGGCAAGGACGTCGCCCGGGGCCTGGCACAGTTGGTCGCCGCCCTGGGCCAGGACTTGGCCAGCGCCCGGCCTTCGACCGAGCCCAGCAAACTGCAGGCGCTGACCGCCGACCTGTATCACCTGCAGGTAGCCGTCACCGTCCTGGAAGGTTGCGGCGAGCTCTCCGCCCGGCTCAAAGACGATGGCCTGGGCGCGGTCGATAGCGAGCGGCTCATGCGCGACCTGGTCGGCATCACCGGCGAGAAATGGCTCAGCGACTCGCGCTTTACCACGCTGGCTACCCAACATCGCGTGGCCTCGGTGGAAGGACGAATCGTCTTCCTGACCGGCGTCAAGACCATGCTGCGCGAGCTGCCCGTCCAGGTGTTTCCCGACCCCGACGCGCGGCAGTCGGTCCTGAATGCCGTGCAGGGCGCCCTTGACATCGCCATCGACGAGGAAGACCAACAATGACGACCGCCGACGCCACCTTGCTGCAGTTCGGTCAGGCCGCCGGCATGCCTGGCCTGGCCTTCGACGCCCGGGGCCAGGCCGTATTCCGCTCCGAATCCGGGCGGCTGATCGGCATGGAGCGCGCCGATGGGGAAATCCTCGTCTACGCCGCCATCCCGCTGGATTACGATGCGGGCGCCTGGCTGCTCGAGGCCTGCAAGCGCGCCCATCACCGCAACCTCGACGACTGGCCAGTGCAGCCCGCGCTGCGCGAACACGACGGCAGGCGGTACCTGATGGCGCTGGCGCGCATCGCCGAAGCCGATTTCACCGAAGTGCGCCTTCGCCAGTCGCTCGAATACCTGTCGCGCTGGCTCGACGACCTGCGCGAAGCGCGCTGATACCGGGACCGCCCATGACCCAATTCAACATCGACCGGCTGATGAGCTTCGACCGCGGGATAGACGCCATCGTCTATGCCCGCAAGGACGACCAGGCGGCGCAAGGCCTGCCCGAGCGGCGCAATCTCGTGCCCTCGGACGACGGCGTGCGCGCCCACCTGTCGCAACTGCTGGAAAAGCCCAACACCGACCGCTTCCTCGAGGAAGCCTTGCGTCCGCAGATCGGCAACCGCGACCTGCTGATGCCGTCGCAATTTGCCGAGGCCCTGAAGGAGGCGCTGCGGGAGCTGGCCGCACTGGCCGAAGGCGGCGCGGGCAACGGCCGGGTGCTGAACCGCGCCGTGCGCCTGCTCAAGGAAGAAACCAACCTGCGCGAGCTGGTGGCCATGTATCGCAGCGCCTTGTACCAAGGATGACCCCCGTGGCCGCGCACACCGCCAGCCAGGCAGATCCTGCCGCAGCCGCGCCTGCCGGCCCCCTAGGCGAGCACGGCGTGACCCTGCTCGACCTGCTGTCCTACATCTACCTGGAAAACGACCGCCCCGAAAAGGCCGCCGTGCTGTTGGCCGCGCTCGACGAACTGGGCCTGGCCGATGCCCGCTTGCGCGTGGCACTGGCCCTGGCCCAACTGCGCTCGGGCAAGCCCGAAACGGCCCTCGCCACGCTCGAGCGCGTAGCGCTGAGAGACGGCGTGAGCGCCGCGTTTCACCTGGTGCGTGCCCAGGCCCTGATCGCACTGCAACGCAACGCCGAGGCCGAGGCCGCCATGCGTGCGTACGTGGCCCTGCGCACCGGCCAGCAGCCGCCCCCTTCCCGATAAGACGACCTGCCCCGACCGATCCGGCCCCTCATGCAACAAGCCCTGAACCGCGCAGTCGCCGCCGTCACCAGCCGCAATGACATCGTCCTGGCGATACTGATCGTCTCGATCATCTTCATGATGATCCTGCCGCTGCCGACGGCGCTGGTCGACGTGCTGATCGGCACCAACATGACGATCTCGGCCATCCTGCTGATGGTGGCCATGTACCTGCCCTCGCCGCTGTCGTTCTCGTCCTTTCCGTCGGTGCTGCTGGTCACCACGCTGTTCCGGCTGGGCATTTCCATCGCCACCACGCGCCTGATCCTGCTGCAGGGCGACGCCGGCCACATCATCGAAACGTTCGGCAACTTCGTGGTGGGCGGCAACCTGATCGTCGGCCTGGTCGTGTTCCTGATCCTGACCATCGTGCAGTTCGTGGTCATCACCAAGGGCGCCGAACGCGTCGCCGAGGTGGCCGCGCGCTTTTCGCTGGACGCCATGCCGGGCAAGCAAATGTCGATCGACGCAGACCTGCGCGCCGGCACGATCAACATGGACGAAGCGCGCAAGCGGCGCGCCCTGGTCGAAAAAGAAAGCCAGCTGTATGGCGCCATGGACGGCGCCATGAAGTTCGTCAAGGGCGACGCAATCGCCGGACTGATCATCGTGGCGGTCAACCTGCTGGGCGGCATTTTGATCGGTACCATGCAGCGCGGCCTGACTGCGGGCGAGGCGGTGCAGGTTTACTCCATCCTGACCATAGGCGACGGGCTGATCGCACAGATCCCGGCGCTGTTCATCGCCATCTGCGCCGGCATCATCGTCACCCGCGTGCAGACCGGCGATGGTGGCCCGTCCAACGTGGGCAAGGACATCGGCACCCAGGTGCTGGCGCAGCCACGGGCACTGCTGATCGCCGCGGCCGTGGCGCTGGGCATGGGGCTGATCCCCGGCATGCCCACGCTGACTTTCTTCACCTTGGCCGCTGTCGTGGGCGTCATCGGCTTCGTATTGCTGCGCGGCACCCGCAAAGTGGTCGACGAGAAAACCGGCGAGATCACCGAGATCCCCGCGCTGGCCGCCGACGGACAGCCGCCAGCCAAGCCCCAGGCCGATGGCGGCGCGACCGAGTTCGCGCCCACTCTGCCGCTGATCATGGACGTGGCAGCCGGCCTGCAACGCCATTTCGACGCCGACGAGCTCAACCAGGAGCTCATCAAGATCCGCCGGGCGCTGTATTTCGACCTGGGCGTGCCTTTCCCGGGCATCCAGTTGCGCTTTAACGATGCCCTGCCGGAAAACGCTTATCTCATCCTGCTGTCCGAAGTCCCGGTCTCGCAAGGGCAACTACGCCCGGGATATGTGCTAGCGCGCGACACCGAACAAAACCTGCAGGCGCTGCAGGTGCCCTACACCACGGACAAGCGCTTCTTGCCCGGGGTGCCGACCATCTGGGTCGAAGCCGCACATACGGCCACGCTTTCGGCCGCAGGCATCCCGTTTCTCGATTCGCACCAGATCCTGACCTGGCACCTCGCCTTCGTGCTCAAGAAGTATTCATCCGACTTCATCGGCATCCAGGAAACCCGCTTCCTGCTCACGGCGATGGAAGAGCGCTTCCCCGACCTGGTCAAAGAGGCATTGCGCGTCATGCCGGTGCAGAAGATCGCCGAGATCCTGCAGCGGCTGGTGTCCGAGGACATCTCGGTGCGCAACCTTCGCGCGGCGCTCGAAGCCCTGATCGAATGGGGCCAGAAGGAAAAGGATTCCGTGCTGCTGACCGAGTACGTGCGCGTCTCGCTCAAGCGCCATATCAGCTACAAGTATTCCAGCGGGCAAAACATCCTGCCCGCCTACCTGTTGGCGCCCAACGTCGAGGAAACCATACGCGGCGCCATCCGGCAAACCTCGGCAGGCAGCTATCTGGCGCTGGATCCGTCGACGACGAAAAGGCTGGTCGAGAACATCAAGCAGGCCGTCGGCGACATATCGGGCAGCACGCGCAAGCCAGTGCTGCTCACGTCCATGGACATCCGCCGCTACGTGCGCAAGATGATCGAACAGGACCTGTACGAGCTGCCGGTACTGTCCTACCAGGAACTGACGCAGGAAATCAACGTGCAGCCGCTGGCAAGGGTGGAACTATGACATCGCGCCTGTACGAAAACGCCCGGAGGCAGGCATGAGCGAACCGCTGGAGCTGCGCGTGCTGTCCGGCCTGCACCGGGAGGCTACCTGTCCGGCGCGCAACGACGCGGTGCTTGGTGCCGACCCGGAATGCGACGTCGTGCTGGCCGATGCGGGCGTGGCCGCCCGCGCCGCGCGCCTGCGCGTGGGCGCCCGCGGCTGGGACCTCGCCCCGGAAGGCGACGGGCCGCTCCCCGGCGGCGAACCCGCCACGCCCTTTAACCAGCCGCTGCCGCTGGGCCCGGTCTGGATAACCGTGGCCCGCTGCTCCGACCCTTGGACGCCCCTGCCCGAAGCAGCCAACGACGGATCTGCCGGCGCGGCCCTGCCCACCGGGGATAGCGCCGCCGCGCGCCCCGACAGGTGCGACGACACGGCCCGGAACGACGCCGAAACGAAGTCACCGCCTGCGGCCGCAGTGCCGGCTTCGCCGCCGGCGAAGCCGGGCCGGCGCCGCGGCGCAAGCTGGCTCATGGCGCTGGGCCTGGGCACCGTCGTCCTGGCCATCCTGGCCGCCGTGCTGCTGACATGGCTGCTGCCCGACACGCAGCAACCCGCCCGGCCGGATCCTCGCCACGCGGCCCAGCTTTCGCTGGGTAGGATCCAAGCGGCCATCGAGCGGCTGGGCCTGGCCTCGCGCCTGCACGTCGGGCTATCGCCCGACGGCCGGGCAGTCGTGTCGGGATGGGTGCGCAATGCTGGTGAGCGCGACGCGCTGGCCGCGGCGCTGGCGCAAATTTGGCCCATGCCGGCCATGCGCGTCAGCAGCGAAGCCGATGCCGTCAGCACGGCATCCGCGGCATTGGCCAGCCACGATTTCCTGTATGAACCTCGCTACGACGGCGACGGGCGCCTGACCGTGCGCGGTATCGCGCCCAATGCCGAAACCCGCGCGGCTGCACTCGAATCCGTGCGCGCAGCGCTGCCGGGGATGACCGTCATGGGCAACGACATCATGCTCGCCGCCGCCGTGGCCGACGCACTTGTCCGCGAGCTGGATCGCGCCGGCCTGGGCGGCGTCGCGCTGAGCTGGCGCGACCGCCGCCTGCAGGCAGGCGCAGGCGGCATGGACGCCGACCAGCTCGCCGTGCTGAAGGGCGTGCTGGACCGCTTCAACGCCAGCCACTTGGGCGTGGCCGTGCTGGCGCCCGATAGCGCGCGCCAGTACGCCAACACGGTGCCCTTCGGCATCCGCAGCGTGGTGGGCGGCGATACCCCCTACATCGTCCTCGAAAACGGCAGTAAATTGCTCGTCGGCGGCACCTACAAGCGCTACCGATTGACGGCCATCGAGGAAAAGCGGCTCGTCTTCGACGGTCCCCAGCCTGCCATCGTCCTGCGCTGACACACGAAAGAAATGACCACTGCCCTGACCGAACTCGAAGCCAAACTGGCCGCTTCCGGCGGCGCGGCGCTGCGAGACGAGCTCGCCGCGCGCGCGCAGGCGCTGGAAAACCGCCTGCGCGCCCGGCTCGCCCAGGGGCTTGCCCGCGACGATTTCCCCGCCTGGCAGGCGGCTGCGGACGCCGCGGCCGCCGCCCGGCAAGTGCTGGCCGGCTGGCCGGTCGGCGATGCACATCCCTCTTCTGCGGCCATCCCTGCAGGGGCCGCACTCCCCTCGACCCACCGCTAGGAGTCCGATATGGCGCTCAATGGCTTGACCGGCTCGTCCGGCCTGAACTTCAACAAACTGAACGACACCATCTACAGCAGCATACGCGCCCAGGAAAACCGCCTGCGCGACACGATTGCCAGCATCAGCACCGACGCCGACGGCAATATCTCGCAGACCGACCTGCTCAAGCTCCAGCAGGAAGTCCAGCAATGGACGATGCTCATCGAACTGCAAAGCAACCTGACCAAGCAGATCGGCGATTCGCTCAAAGGCATCATCCAGAAGGCGTCGTAAGCCCGGCCGGACGCACCGCCCGCCCGCCTGGCGCGCGGCTGGCGCCGGGCGCCCTGCGGCTCAGACCGACTGAAGGAAGATCGCGGGATCGGGTGGTCCGCCCGATGGGCGGTCGGCGGCCGACGCCTGCGACCAACGCTCGGCCTGGTCGAGCAAGGCTTCAAGTACCGGATACAACGTCGCCGCACTGCATCCGGCCAAATCCATCGCCACCTGCATGTAGGGCCGACCGTCCGGGGCCACGCAAAGGACCACCCCGCGGCCGGCCTGTAGGAAATTGGCCCGCGCCATGCGCTCGGCCTGGCGTGCGTCGATGCCATGATCGGCCAGCCGGCAAGACAGCAGCACCTGGTTGCGCGCCCCCACGTGCACCACCTGCACGACGTGCCGGCCGTCGAACACCAGCTGGCAGAGCCCATCGTCGGACGGCGCCAGGCCGGCGATGCCCAAGGACTGGCCAAGCTCGGAAATCAAACGCGCGAAAGGCGAATCGGCGGACATGAATGCGTGGACGAAACGAAAGCGCCCATGGGGCACCGGCCGCCGGATGTTAGCAGTCTGAAACAAATGCGGCTAGGCCGGGGCCGGCCGAGACGTTCCCGATGCAAGAGGCCAGCAAGACCCTGGCGAGTCAGGCGAGCACCCCGCCGGGGGGCACCCCCGGCATTCCGCCCGGAGAAGGCGAGGGCACGGCCGGCTCGCCGCCCGTGCCCAGGGGCCCACCGTCATTGGCCGCCGCGATCCGTTCGCGCCAATACGCGGCCACGTCCGCGAACCCCTCGATCCAGGTCGACAAGGACTCGACGTCCAGCGCGCTGCGCGGGCGCCGGTCGGCCAGGAAGATGCGGCCGGTATCGAAGTCGGCCCCGAAGGTCGCCCCCCGGGTGCCCTGCCAGAACACGTTGGCAGCTAGCAGCATGGCGTAGACGGCCTCCCGGCGGTCAGGATCGGCTTCCTGCAGGCGGGCGAACAGCACCACTTCGTCGTCTTCGGCCTCGTATTGGACGTGAACTTCGTGGTCGTCGATCTTCAGGCCTACATAGCCGTCCTCGCCCGCGGCCATGTCGGCCGCGCCCAGGGATTGGCCCAGTTCGGCGATGAGGGCCTGGTATGCGTTCAGAGACATATCTTGCTCCCGTTGTCGAATATGCGGTGAGGAACGGCGTCAGGCCTTGGCGAACTTACCCAGGCCGCAAAGGAACTGGCGGACTTCCGGGTCGGGCAGGCGCTGCTTCAGGTGACCGGCCTCCTTGCTGCCACCCATGCCGGTGTTCCAGCGCTGGTTCTCGAGCTGCCCGGAGCTGGCGCTCACCGTATAGTAGACCCCCTGGTCGTCGCCCTCCAGGCGTTCGTCCGGATTCATTTCGCCGCCCATGTCGCGCAGGATCAGCTTGGACTTGAGCTCGACGTCAGTGACGCCGCCGCGATCCTTGTCGCTCTTGCAGCCCTTGGACATGGTGCCGGCCAGGTCGGTCGCGCCCACCAGGTCCAGGCCCTGCTCGGCCAGGCCCTGCAGTACCAGGATTTCGCGCCCCATCTTGGCGGTATCGCCCTTGCCCTCGCGGAAAACCTTCTCGGTAAACATGGTGCGCACCAGGTCGGTCTGACCACGCAGCAGCCCCATGAGGCGCTCGGCTTCCTGCTTGCGCTGGGGCGCTGCGCCGGGATCGTCGCGCAAGGCCTCGAGCCGGTCGTAAACCTCGCCGATGAACCCGCCTGGGCGCGCGCCGCGCGCCCCGAACGTGCCTTCGCCCAGGTCGCCGATGAGCTTGACCATGTTGCGCGTGTTGTGCTCATGCACGTTCTTCCACGCGCCGAACAGGAAATGCTGGGCCTTGCCGGTGGCAATGCCGTTGATGCCGAAAGAGAAGGTGATGGCATCGACGTCTACCGTGGCGGTCCGGTTCCCGCCGGGATGCTGCGGATCGAATACGCGCAGCCGTTGGTTCGGGCCCGAGTTCTCTTCGAACGCCCTGAACTGATTGAAGGTATAGGTGCGTTCCTTGTAATCGCGCAGCGAGCTCAAGGGCAGCAGATCGCGCACGGTGTCCGGCGAAATCAGGTTGACGCTGACGTGTACCAGGCGCGGCGCCGGCGCGTTCGGGTCGCGGTTCGGGTCGGTGAGACTGCGGCGCAGGCGGTCATTGGACGAAAGCGCGACCTCCAGCACTTCCTTGGCGCCGCGCCTGTTGGCCGCCTGGCGCTGTGCCGGATCCTGCACATCCCACATGTCGAGCACGCCATGCCCGACCACCGTGGTCATTACCTTGCCGCTGGAATCGGCCAGCGTGCTGACCTTCAGGTTGCGCGCATGGTCCACGCTGTCCTTGACGCCGGCCGACGTGCCGCCCACCCGGCCGCCCAGGTCCACGCCGAGGCTGGGATCGATGAACTGCGCGGGCACGATCTTGCTGGTGTAGGTGCGCATGACGCCGTCGCGCATGACCACCATCTCGCGGTTGACCGGCTGCCAAGTGTCCATGCCCGCGAGCGCCTGGCGCTCGGCACGCGCCAGCGACTCGCGCGAAAACAGGCTTTGTACGGTCTGCTTCGGCACGCCAGCCTCCTCCAGCTTGCGCCGCAGCAGATCCAAGGTGTCGCGCTTGACCTGCACGATCGGATGCGTGTCCTTGTTGTCCTTGCTCGGGGCAGGAATGCTTTGCAGTGCATCGACGTTGCTGCTGTCCTGGTACTGCTGGCCGCGGTCGGCGATGAGCGCCTGCCACTCCGCCTTTAGCGTGGCCAACGCCTGCAGCTGCCTGCCGTCGAGCGCAAGCCGCCCGTCGTGCACGTCTTGCTCCAAGCGGTCGAGCAGGGTTTGGCCAGCGTGCGCCCAAACCAGACCGGTATGCTTGACCGATCGGTCGGTCAACGGATCGGTCAAGCGCATTTCCTGGACATACGCGCGCTTGGCTTCCAGTAGGTTGATCTGGTGATCGAGCTCCTCGGCCAGCGCGTCGTACAAGTCTGACTCCTGCTTGGCCGGCCCGACCAGCGACCCGGTGATGACTTCCCTGCGCAGCAGTTCCATCTCCTGGCCGTTCCAGTCCGGCTGGCTCCTGGCATGCTCCAGATTCGCCACGGCCTCCAGGTGCCGGGCCTGGCGCTCCAGATAAACCAGCGCGCGGCCGGTGCATTCGTCGGTCATTTGGTTGCGCAGGGCGCGCAGACTGTTGATATGGGCGTCCAGGTCCCTGGCCAGCCCGGCAAGGCCGTCTCGGTTCCAGGCCTGCCGGCCGAGCAGGTCCGTGGCCCGGTCGAAGCCATCTAGGCAATCATGCAACAGCGGATACCGGTCGGCCTGGCCGCGGTAGATCTCGCGCAGCCCGCTGACGATTTCGGAGGCATCGAGATTGACGTTGCGCAGCGCGGCGCCGTCCGGGGCGCCCTTGACTAGGCCGCTCAGCTTGGGGAAACGCTCCTCACACTGCGATTGGCGAACCGCGCGCAGGTCGTCCTCTGCCTGGCGACGCAAGGCCTGGATGTCCGATTCGTTGAGCTTTTCGCTGCCGTAGCGGGCGTCGTTGCGCACCGCCCGGCTGATGGCAGCCCGGAGATCCCGGTGCTCGGGCCCATGCAGCCCTTTGAGCGCGCCGGCGAGCAGCTTTTCATTGCTGCGGACCACCTCCATGCGGAACTGCTGGGCTTTTTCCAGGACCTGCCGCACCGTGCGGTTGGTCAGCGGACGGTCGTCGCGCTCCCAGCCTTTGGGCAGGCCGCACGCGCCCAGGGCACGGAGGGCGGCGTCCTTGCCTTCGGTCTTTTCCAACAGAGACACGAAGGCCTGCTTGACCTGGATGCGGTCTTGGATCTTCTGTTGGCGCTGCGCCTCGCTACTGCCTTTGATCCAGCCCATGAAACGGGCCGCCAGCCGCGACGAGCCGCTTTGGCGCAGGCCCTGGCCGCCGTCCCTGTCCAGCTTGATCTCGCGCTCGAGCACGCCGCCGCTTACCTGCCTGAAACTATGGATCCCTATGTTGTTCATGTCGCTGTTCTCCGTCAGGCCTGCCCGCAAGACACCGCCGGCCCGGGCGGGCGTTTGCGCCACCATCGAGGCGCCCAGGCGGCCCGCAGGCCGCCTGCATGCCGCCACCGCCGATGAGTGGCACCCCGATCGGTTTGGTTCCCAGGGGGAACGTTTGCCGCCAATCTGCGACTCATGCCACTAAAATGCCTGGGCCCAATTGGAGTACCCCTGCCATGCGACCGTTTTCCCGCGCGATCGTCCCGGCCCTGCTGGCAGCCGTGCTCGCGCTCGCCGGGTGCCAGACCCACCCGGGCACCTCGACCGCCAAGCAGCCGGCGCCAGGACAGACAACGCCGGCCATCGCCGTCCTGCCGGTCGAAATCTACGTCGCGTACGCCCAGGCGAGCGCCGGGTTGATTCCCGTGGAAGTCCCAGACGGCGTCCTTTACCTGCAGGCCAAGCCGATCCTGTCGCGCGCCGACCTGACCGAGGCAGCCGCCCTGACCGACGGCCAAGGGCGGCACTTCGTCGGGCTGCGCCTGAACCCAGCCGGCACGCAAAAACTTGATGCGGCCTCCCGCGTCAACGTTGGCAACATGCTGGCCTTGGTAGTCGGCCGGGAGCTCGTGGCGGCCCCGCTGATCACGCAGCCCCTCGCTGGTGGCATCGTCGCCTTCGCCGTGCCGTCGGCTGCTGTCGCCGCAGAGCTCGCGGCCCGCATACGCGGCGACGCGCGCTGACGCTGCCTGCCCGCTGCCGATGCAAGCGCCCGCCAACACCCTGGCACTGCGGCCCGACCCGACGGCCGTGGCCAGCGCCTTGCAATGGCTCGAAGGCATCGCCGAGCGCGAAGGCTGGCCGCCGCGCGCGTCCTTCGGCCTGACGCTGTGCTTGGACGAAGCGCTGACCAATGTCATTTCCTACGCCTTCGATCCGCCCGAACCTGGCATCGAGCCGGCCATCACCGTATCCTGGCGCAATGACCGTGCAGGCATCGTCGTCGAACTGCGCGACAACGGCCGGCCCTACGACCCCACGGCCGACGAGCCGCCCCCCCTGGCGGCCAACCTTGATGAAGCGAAGCTGGGCGGACACGGCGTGCGCCTGATGCGGCATTACCTGCAGGAGCTGGCTTACCGGCGGGAAGACGGGTGGAATTGCTTGACGATGGTAATGGCGGCTGCGCCGGCCCGGGATCAGGGCGCAGCGTCCTGATCCTGGATCATCAGCCGCGCCACCAGCTCGCGCATCCAGCGGTGCGCCGGTACGCCATCCCATCGGGAATGCCACACCATGCGGTAATAGGACCGAGGCAGGTCGAAGGCCAGGTCCTTGACATGCATGGGGTAAAAACGCGCGATGTACGCGGCGAGGCGGCGGGGCATGGTCACGACCAAATCCGTCTGCAGCAGGATGAGCGGCACATGGCTCATGCTTGAAACGTACAGGTCGAAGCTGCGCGTGTAGCCGGCGCGGCGCAGGTGGACATCGACCTCATTGTCCTTGCCGTACATGTCCGTGGTCGTCACGAAGCGCAGCGACGAAAAAACGGCCGGTGTCAGGCGCTTGCGCGCCGCCGGATGACCGCGCCGCATGAGGCAGACACGGTCATCGTCGTAAAGCGCCTGGCTGCGCAGGCGCCCACCCGCCTCGTCGAAGCGCCCCAGCGCGATATCGATGGAGTGGTCTTCCAGTTGCTTGTCCGGCAACGCCACGCCCTGCATGTTCACGAAGCAGAACCGCACCATCGGCGCGTGGGCATCGCAGTAGCTGCGCAGCGCCGGGGCGAGCATCCATTCAATGGTATGGCGCGCGGCGATGCGGAAGGTGCGCTCCGAGCGCATTGGGTCGAACGCGCCGCTGTCCTCCATCAAGCCACCGATGGCCGCAAGCGCTTCGCGCACCACAGGGCGGATGTCGATCGCCCGCTGCGTGGGCACCAATTGGCGCTTGACCACCAAAAACAGGGGATCCGCGAACAGGCGCCGCAATGCCGCCAGCTTGCGGCTGACCGCCGGCTGAGTGGTGTGCAGCAGCGCCGCTGTTTCCGTGGCGCTGCGGGTTTCCATCAGTGACTCGAAAACGGTCAGCAGATTCAGGTTGATATTGCGCAAGGCTGCCAGGTCCATGCCGCCTAGGTCATATCAAAAAATGCATTATACGTTTCAAACAAATTATTTGAAGTTATGAACTACCGGCTCTAGGATGAGCCATCGTTCGCCGTCGTACTCGGGCAAACAAGGAGATGCATTCGATGAGCAATCAACCCCCTGCCGCTTTTCCCTTGTACGAAATCTCGGGGTCCCCGAGGGAGCGCGGCCGATCGTATGGCGAACAGGCAAGGCAGCGCATCGCGCGATCGATCGAGCACTACAGCGCCCAGGCCGGGCGGCTGAAACTCGACCCGGCGGACCTGGACAGAATCATTGGCAGCTACATTCCGGTCGTGCGCAAGTTCGACGCGGCCTATCTGGACGAGATGCAAGGCATCGCCGAAGGCGCCAACGTCCGCCTGGAAGATATCTTCCTTCTGAATGCCCGCACCGAGGTCATGAAACTGGCCCTGAACCCCGCCCTGCGGGCGCAGTTCCTGGCCGAAACCAGTGACGGCTGCACATCGGTGAAAGTCACGCGCGATGCAACCCAGGACGGGGAAATCATCCATGCCCAAAACTGGGACTGGAAGGAAGAGTGCGCCGAGACAGGCGTCGTCCTGCGCATCCTGCGCGAGGACGGGCCTGATGTGCTGACTTTCACCGAAGCCGGGATGCTGGCGCGCTCGGGCTTTAATTCTGCGGGCATTTCCATCACCGGGAACAACCTTGAATCGGATCGCGACTACCGGCGGGTCGGCGTCCCGCTGCCCCTGATCCGGCGCAAGGCGCTGGAAAGCAGCTACCTTGCGCATGCCCTGCACGCCGTCTACGCCACACCTAAGACGGGATCGAACAACATGGCCGTGGCCCACGTCGGGGGGATCATCCTCAACATCGAGTGCGCACCCGACGAAAGCTTCATTCTGCGCCCGGAAAACGGGCTGCTGGTCCACGCCAACCACTGGATCAGCCCGATCGCCCTGACCAAGCTCAAGGACACGGGCATAGCCTTTTCGCCGTGCACACTGTACCGGGACCAACGCGTGCGCGAGCTGCTCGCCCCCAAGGTGGGCCGTATTACGGTGCAAGACGTCAAGCAGGCCCTGCTGGACGATTACCAGTCTCCCTGGTCCGTCTGCCGCCCGCCGCGCGGCGACTTTGGCCGCGCCACGCGCAGCGCCACCGTCTCCACGGTCATCATGCAGCCCGCTTATCGCCGCATGGAAGTGGCCAGCCTGCCCGCGATCAACCCGACCTTCACGTCTTACGAGCTATCGCCACGCAAGTGATTCCGGTTCTGCGGCCTTGACCCATTCCATTCCAATCCAAAAAGGGGGAACCTACCATGAAATCCACTCTTGTCGCCCGCCTGTCGAAACTGGCTGCCGGACTGGCAGCCGGGGTCATGCTTGCCATGCCTGTGATCGCCGCCGGTGCCGGCTATCCTGAGCGCCCCATCCGCGCGATCGTGCCCTTTGCCGCAGGCGGAGGCACTGACATCATGGCTCGGCTCATCTTCGAGGACGTCGCCAAGGAACTCGGCCAGCCCATCGTCGTAGAAAACCGCCCTGGCGCGGGCGGCAACATCGGGGCCTCGGCCGTGGCGCAATCCGCGCCCGACGGCTACACCCTGCTCGTCGGGTCGACGGGCACCCACGGGGCAAACCAGTTCCTGTATTCCAAGCTGCCCTTTGACCCGGTCGCCGACTTCAAGCCCATCACCGTGCTGGTGACCTTCGACAACGTTGTCGTGGTCCCCGCTCAATCCCCTTTCCAGACGCTGAAGGAGCTGATCGACGCAGCCAAGCAATCGCCCGGCAAGCTGACCTACGGCGTGACGACCATCGGCAGCTCCTCCCACCTGGCAGTCGAGAAATTCCGCCGTGACGCAGGCATCGAGGCCGTGTCCATCCCCTACAACGGGGCCGGCCAAGCCAGCGCCGACCTGCTGGCCGGCCGTCTGGATTTCATGCTGGACCTAGTGGGCACCCAGCTGCCCAACATCAAAGCTGGCAAGCTGCGTCCGCTGGCCACGACGAACGAACAGCGCAACGTCGTCCTGCCTGATGTACCCACCATCGCCGAATCCGGCTACCCGGGCTTCAGCGCCGTCGGTTGGATCGGCCTTTTCGGGCCGGCCGGCATGCCCCAGGAGGCCGTCGACAAGCTCTACCAGGCGATCGCGAAGGTGTATGCCTCGCCGGCATTCCAGGAGAAAATGCGGGCCCGTTCGTTCGACATCGCCCACCTGCCGCCGGCCGAGTTCGCCAAGTTCCTCGAGCGCGAACGCAACAAATGGGGCGCTGTCATACGCGAAGCCAACATCAAGCTTGATTGAGCTAGTTGCAGGACGCCGAAATGGGACAGCGAACAACCTTACCTGAAGACATGCGGTGCGTCGTGCTGATCGGCATCGACTTTGATGGCCCCAGCCACGAGGTCGGCCGGGGCATCGCGCCGCTGGGCAAACATTCTTGGGGCAACTACTCCGCGCGTTGCGGCGTGCCACGGCACATGGAAATGCTCGCCTCCCACGGCGTGCCGGCGACGTTCTTCATCCCCGGTTACGACGCCGAGCGGCATCCCGACACCATTGCGCAGATCGACCGCAACGGGTTCGAGGTTGCCGCCCACGGCTACCTGCACGAAGCCTGGGAGCTGCAACCCGACGAAGAAGAGCAATTGCTGCGCAAGACCGACGATATCCTGCAGGACATCGTCGGCAAGCCCGTCCTGGGCTGGCGCTCGCCGTCCGGGCGCAAGAGCGAGCGCACCATGGCCGTGCTGCGGTCCATGGGGTACATCTACGACTCAAGCGACAAGGACTACGACCGCCCCTACCGGCTGCGGTTCGGCAAGGGGGCCGAGGACTTCATCGTCGAGCTGCCCAACAACACGTACAGTCTGGACGACTTTCCGTTCTACAAGTTCAGCTACACGCCGCCGTCCGAGGTCCTTGCTCAGTGGAAGTCCGAGTTCGACGCCATCTATGGGGTCGATCGGTTCTTCGTGTTTTCGCTGCACCCCCGCGCCGGCTGGGGATCTGGAACGCCCTCGCGCACGCACGCGCTGTCGGAGATGATCAAGTACATGAAAAGCCACGACGGCGTCCGCTTCATGGATTACCGTGGTTTTGCCCAGTGGTGCCTGCAGCACGGCGACAACCTGGAGGAGGTCTCGTTCGCATGAAACCTTACCCTTGGCCAGACGGTGCCCGCTCGGTCGTGCTGCTCACCGTCAACTTCGACGCCGAGTCCTTCGACCTGAAGGACACCTCCCCGGAACGGCTGTTCGGCCGGTACTCCTACGGTCGATACGGTGTGCGCGCGGGCCTGCCGCGCCTGCTGGACCTGTTTGCGCGCCATGGCGTCCCCGCCACATTCTTCGTGCCGGGTGACGACGCACGGCGTCACTCGGCCCTCGTGCGCGAAATCGCGGCAAGCGGCCATGAAATCGCTGCGCGCGGCTTGGCGATGGAAAACTTCGCCACGCTTGGGGATAAGGAGATGGAAGTCCTGCGCACCTCGCAGGCCATCCTGGCCGATGTCACCGGCCACGCGCCACAGGGGTTTCGCGCCCCGGGTGGGGAGCTGTCGCCCCGCACCCTGGGCCACCTGACGGATATGGGATTCCTCTACGATGCATCCTTCCAGGATGCCGACTATCCCTACGTCTACGCCCTGCAGGGCGGCAAGACGCTGGTGGAGCTACCGTCGGTGTTTGCGCTGGACGACGGCCCCATCTATGCGGCGCGCCATACGCATGCACGCTTGCGGGCCATCTGGGAGGACGAAATCCGTGCAGCGCACGCCGAAGGCATCCTGATCCCGATCACGATGCACCTGCGCGGCGATTTCGGCTCTACGCGCGCTGCGCGTATCGCCGTGCTCGACGGCCTGCTAGCACTGCTCAAGCAGCTCGGCGGCGTCCGCTTCATGACCTGCGCCCAGCTGGCCACCCATGCCCTGTCCCTCGGCCTACCCACGCAACCAGACCCTTACCTGGCCCACGCCGACACCTTGGCCCATGCAGTGTACCGGGGGGATTTGTCGGTCAAGCCACTCTAGCGATGCCGTCCCGGGAGTTTCCGGCCCCATGCCGGCGGGGTGCCCACCCATCCGGCAATCCGAACCGGGCAAACCTGTCCAGCGCCGGCAGCTCCCTGGCAGCGATGTTGCCTCCGCTCATTATTGCATAGCTAACAAAATGGGCGTATGCTTGACGCCATGATGTTCGAGCACTGCCTGTACTTCAACACCACTTCCCTTGCCAGAAAGCTCGAGCGACAGTGGTCCGCGGCGTTCAGCCCGTTCGGCCTGACGCCGTCGCAAGCCTTCTTGCTTAGGATGATCCTGGCCGGACCTGGCCGCCACCAATCCGACCTCGCACGGGAAATGAACATCGCGCCAGCTACGATGTCGCGCACGCTGGATGGCTTGGAAAAGCTCGGGTATGTCAGGCGCCAGGTATCCAGCCACGACCCGCGGGGCATGCAGGTCTTTGCCACCGAAAAGGCGCAGTCCATCGGCCAGGCGCTCGAGGCCGCCAGCGGCTCGGTCACGCGGCGGTTCAAGCAGCTGCTGAGTTCGGAAGGATTCGACGACGTCGTTGCCCAGATACGCCGAGTCAGCGAGGCCTTGGAGTGACGATCGATTTTCTTGCCCAAATAGTTGCACTGCTAACAAAAGGAGGCCCACATGCCTATTTTGAACGTGAAGGTCAGCGCCACCCGGTCTCCGGAACTGGGCACACAGATCAACGAATTCCTGCTCGACATCACCAGCCGTATCTTGGGCAAGAAGCGTGACGTCACCGCCATCACCATCGACTATGTCGACCCGCAAGACTGGTTCATCGCCGGGGTGCCGCTTGCACGCACCGGCAAGCGCAGCTTCTATCTTGAAATCAAGATCACGGACGAGACCAATACCAAGGATGAAAAGCCCGCTACGTCGCCGAGGCGTTTTCCGGCTTCGAGCGCATCCTGGGTGACCTGGACGAGGAAAGCTACGTGTACGTGCAGGATGTCCGGGCGGCGGCCTATGGATATGGGGGCAGGACGCAGGAGTTCCGCTACCATCATCCGCGTTCCTAGGGGAACGGCATCTTCGGCGCTTCGGCGGGTTCGCCTGCCGTCACGCCCCTTGGCGTCCCGCTCGCCCTGGCTGCCGGGCATCCGCTATCCTGTCGCAAGGCCCTGCTTCCGCCCTTCGGCTGCCTCATGAAACGCGTTGCCGTTCCCCTGAATCCTTTGCGCGCCTTCGAGGCCGCGGCCCGCCTGCTCAGTTTCACGCGGGCCGCTGCCGAGCTGCACGTCACGCAGGTTGCCGTCAGCCGCCAGGTACGCGTACTGGAAGACTACCTAGGGGTCTTGCTCTTTGCGCGCGGCCCGCATTCCATCACGCTGACCGAGGCGGGCGCTCGCCTGTATCCGTCGATCAGCCGGGCGCTGGACGAGATCTCGCACGCCGCGTCGCTGGTCAGCCGCCGCAACCGCCCCGACGTGCTCGCCATCCAGGCCTACACGACCTTCGCCCAACACGGCCTGATCCCGTTGCTGCCGCGCTTTCACGAAAAGTACCCGGGCATCGAAGTACGCCTGTCGGCCTCGACCCAGGCCGTGGACTTCAGCCACCAGGACTTGGACGCCGCCATCCGGTCCGGTACCGGCCAGTGGCCCGACTACGAAAGCGACTTTCTAGCCCCGATCGAGCTGGTTCCGGTGGCCAGCCCCGCCCTAATCAAGACGATTGGCGGGTTCCGCCGGCCTGCCGATCTGGCGCGCGTAACGCTGCTGCATTCGCTGGCGCGCCCGGACGATTGGAACGCCTGGCTGCACGCGGCCGGCGTCAAACGCCCTGGAAGGCTTCGCGGGCTGCGCTTCGAAAACTCGGCCATGGCCTACGAAGCCGCCATCCAAGGCCTGGGATGCGCCATCGGCATCCGTGCGCTGGTGGAGCGCTATCTGGCTTCCGGCGTGCTGGTCGCTCCCTTCGGCGCGCTGACGCACACGCTGCCTGGCGGCTACTACCTGGTGCGGCCGAAAGGCCGCATCGAGCCTCCCGCCTTGCGCATCTTCCGCACCTGGCTGCTGCAGGCGCTGCCTCGCGCATCGGGATAACCGTCCCGATGCCTGGACCGGTCGCCGCAGCGTAGCCAAACAAAATGTTTGTCTAGCGAGGACAAATTGTTGTTTGTCGCCGCCGGCTGCGCGTCCCACAATCGCACCAGCCTCCCCCGGCGAGGCATGCCCGATCCCCCCGATAACACAGGAGACAACCATGCACCCCGTATCGATCCGCGGCGGCGTGCGCCGGCTCGTGGCGGTCCTGCTCGGCGCCGTGCTTGGCGCAGCTGGCTCCAGCGCGCACTCGGCCTTCCCGGAAAAACCCGTCACCCTGGTGGTACCCTTCGCGCCCGGCGGCGGCACCGACGCCATTTCCCGGTCCCTGGCCGAGGGGATGAGCAAGGACCTGGGCCAGCCGGTCATCGTCGAGAACCGTCCCGGCGCCGGCACCGTCATCGGGACCAACTACGTGGCGCGCAGCCAACCCGATGGCTATACCCTCGTCATGGCGACCTTCGCGCATGCGGTCAATCCCTTCATTCATCCCAACTTGCCTTTTGACACCGCAAAGGCTTTCGCGCCCGTCGCGCTGGTCGCCCACTCGCCCAACATACTGGTGGTCAACCCCGAGCAACCTTTCCACAGCGTCAAAGAGTTGCTGGACTATGCGCGCGCGCACCCCGGCGAACTGAACTACGGCTCTTTTGGCAACGGCACCTCCGCCCATCTGGCCGGTGAACTCCTAAAGAGGCTAGCCAAGATAGACCTGACGCACGTTCCCTACAAAGGCAGCGCGCCTGCGCTAACCGACCTGCTAGCCGGGCAAATCCAAGTCATGCTGACCACGGTGGCCAGCGTGGCACCCCACATCAAGAGCGGCCGGTTGCGCGCATTGGCCGTCACCTCCACCCAGCGCTCGGCCGCCTTTCCCGATCTGCCCACGCTGGACGAAGCCGGCGTGCCGGGCTACCAGGCCGAAAGCTGGTACGGCATCTATGCGCCGGCGGGCACCCCCGAAGACGTCATTGCGCGACTGAACGCCTCGGTCGCCAAGGCCGTGCAAACGCCATCTTTCCAGCAACGCGTGGCCGACGAGGGCTTGATCGTCGACGTGGGTCCGCCATCGCAGCTTTCCGATTACGTGGCCGCCGAGGAGAAACGCTGGGGACAGGTGGTTCGCGACGCTGGCCTGAAGATGCAGCAATGACCCTGTTCCATTCCTTCCACAGCCTGACCGCATCATGACCGACACATCCTGCGCCGTGCTGCTTGACGTCACAGACGGCATCGGCACGCTGACCCTGAACCGCCCCCACGTGCGCAACGCCATCGACGACGCCATGCGCACGGAACTACTGCAAGCGCTGGACCGCGTCGCGCGCGACCCGGCCATACGGGCGCTGGTTGTCACCGGCGCCGGCAGCGCGTTTTGCGCCGGCGGCGACATCAAAGGCATGAAGGCGCGCCTGCAAGCGCCGCAAGGCGAAATCGCCTTCAATGGCTGGTCGCGCCAGCAACGCACCCACCAGGCGGTCGGCGCGCTGTTTCACCTGCCCAAGCCAACGATCGCCGCCGTCAACGGAGCGGCTGCCGGCCTGGGCTGTGACATGGCCTTGTCGTGCGATTTCATCGTTGCCTCCGACGCCGCGCACTTTTCGATGACCTACATCCACCGAGGGCTCATTCCGGATGGCGGCGGCCTGTATTTCTTGCCGCGCCGCATCGGTCTTGCCCGTGCCAAGGAACTGATTTACTCGGGCCGTCGCGTCCATGCGCCAGAGGCGCTGCAGCTCGGCATGATCGACCGGCTCTCTTCGCCCGACGCGCTGCTGGCCGACGCACGGCAATGGGCAAGCGAGCTGTCGCAAGGCTCGCCTGCCGCGCTGGCATTGGCCAAGACCATGCTCAACCAAACATTCGAGCTCAGCGCCGAGCAATCCTTCGCCATGAGCAGCCAGGCCCAGGCGATTTGCTACACGTCGACGCAGCACCGCGAATCGGTCGCGGCCTTCCTGGCCAAGACCGCCGCAAAGGGGTAGGCCGCGATGCGCAATCTGGATCGCCTGCTGCGCCCCCGCAGCGTGGCCGTGATCGGCGCGTCATCCGATCCCGCACGCACCGCCGGCCGCCCCATCGCCTACCTGCAAAAGCATGGATATGGCGGACGGATTTTTCCCGTCAACCCGCGCAGCGACACTATCGCCGGGCTACCCTGCTACGCCGACACCGCAGCGCTGCCTGAGGCGCCAGACGTCGGCATGGTGCTGCTGCCGGCCGAGCGCGCCGTATCGGCCGTGCGCGACCTGGCCCGGCGCGGTGCCGGAGCAGCCATCGTGCTGGCAAGCGGTTTTGCCGAAACCGGCGCCGAGGGCAAGGCCCGCCAGCAGGCGCTGCGCGAGGCCGCCGGTGACATGCCGCTGCTCGGCCCCAACACCATCGGCCTGGTCAACTTGACCGACGGGATCACGCTGTCGGCCACCGGCGCGCTCGAGCTGGACGAGCTATATGCCGGTTCGATCGCCGTGGTCTCGCAAAGCGGCGGCGTCCTCGGCAGCATGCTATCGCGCGCCGCCAGCCGCGGCATCGGCTTTTCCAAGCTGGTCTCGACCGGCAACGAAGCCGACCTGGATGTGTCCGACTTCGTGCTGGCGCTGCTGGACGATCCCGCCACCGCCGTCATTGCGTTGTACATCGAGGGCCTGCGCAAGCCCGAGGCCTTCCGGGCTGCTGCCCGCCGCGCGGCCGAGGCCGGAAAGCCGCTGGTGGTGTTCAAGGTGGGGCGGTCAGAATCGGGCGCGCGATCGGCCGTATCGCACACCGGCGCGCTGGCCGGCGCCGACGGCGTGTACGATGCGTTGTTCGCCCAGGCCGGCGTGATCCGCGCGCAGACATTTGCCGACCTGCTCGACATTCCCGCGGCGCTATGCACCGGCCGGCGCCTGGCTGGACCGCGCATCGCCATTTTGACGTCGACGGGCGGGGCCGGCACGCTCGTGGCCGACAGCTGCGGCATGGCAGGCCTGGACACGCCGCCGCCCGATGGGGCGACTGCCGGACGCCTGAACGCATTGCAGGCCGGTAACGAGGCTGTCCTCGACCGCAATCCGATCGACCTGACACTGGCCGGCGTCAAGCCGGATCTGCTGCGCGCCGCGCTGGATGCGCTGCTGGCCAGCCCCAGCTATGACGGCGCAGTGGTCATCGCAGGATCGTCGTCGCTGCAACATCCCGATCTGGTCAGCGGCGTGGTCAAGGACTGCCAGCAGCGCAGCGACAAGCCGGTGCTGGTTTACGTCAGCCCGCATGCCCCGCACATCTTGTCCGGACTCAACCGCTGCGGCATCCCCGCTTTCGCGGCGCCGGAAAGCTGCGCGGCGGCCTTCTCGGCGATGCTGGCCTTGAACCGCACGGCGCGCGCCTTGGACGACACGGCCGACCGGCAGGCCAAGCCGGCATGTGCTACAGAGGCCAGTCTTGCAACCTTGGCCCGCGGGCCGCTGAACGAAGCCGAGGCCAAGCGGCTGTTTGCTCGCTATGGCATTCCCACGGTGCGGGAGGCAGTGGCAGCCGATCCCGCACAAGCCGCCTCGCTGGCCGCTCGGTTTGGCGACAAGGTAGTGCTGAAAATCCTCTCGAGCCACATCGCCCACAAAAGCGAACTGGGCGGCGTCTCTGTGGGCGTGCCCGTCGAAGATGTCGGGGCACGCGGGCAAGCCATGCTGGAGGCAGTCGCTGCCGCCACCGATGCGCCCGTCGAGGGTTTGCTCGTCCAGGAGATGATCAGCGGTGGCGTCGAAATGATCCTCGGCTTTCACCGCGACCCGCAGCTCGGCCCCGCCATCCTGCTGGGGGCGGGAGGGGTAGCGACGGAGCTATTCAACGACACCGCACTGCGGTTGCTGCCGCTGACGCGCAGCGATGCACGCGAGATGCTTCGCAGCCTGAAGACATGGCCGCTGTTGGACGGCTACCGCGGCCGCGCGCGCGCCGACGTGGCGGCGCTGGAAGACGCCATTCTGGCCTTTGCGGCCATGGCCGAACAGCTGGACGAAGCAATGCTCGAAGCGGAGATCAACCCGCTATTCGTGCTACCCGAGGGACAGGGCGTAAAGGCCGCCGACGCGGTGGTGATATTGCGCTAAGCCGCGACGTCCTGCGCCCCAGCGGTGCGCCGTCCCCATCCTCCGCCAAGGGCGCGCACCAAGTCCACTGCCGCGCGCAGCCGGTCGCCTTCGGCGCGGGCGACGGCCTGTTGCTGCGTCAACCACGCCCGCTCTGTTTCCAGCACGAACAGGTAGTCCACGTCGCCGGCATCGAAGCGATCGCGGGCTTCGGCTCGCGCACGCGCTGCGCCGGCCTGGGCGGCACGCAGCCGCTCCAGGCGCGCATCCAGGTCGCGTACAGAGGCGAGCCCATCCTCGACCTCCCGGAATGCGCGAAGCACCACCTGCCGGTACTGGGCCAGCCGCTCCTGGTAGGCTGCCTCGGCCTGGGCGAGTGCGGCGCGCCGCCTTCCCCCGTCAAATGCCGTCAGGTTCAAAGCGGTCCCCACCAGTGGTCCGAGCAGGAACGTGCGCTGCGACCAGTCGAACAGGCTACCCAAGCTGGCGGACTCGTAGCCGAAGGCGCCAGTCAGGCTCAACGATGGAAAGAAAGCGGCCTTGGCAATGCCTATGCGGGCGTTTTCCGCTGCCATCGCCCGCTCGGCTGCGGCAATGTCAGGACGCCGCTCGAGCAGCGAAGAAGGCAAGCCTGGCGGGATGGACAAGGCCACGAATGACTGTGGTCGCACCGGCAGCGAAAACCGGCTCGGGAATTCACCCAGCAGCACGGCCAGCGCATGTTCGGCCAGGGATCGCTGCTGTCCCGTCGCGATGCGCTGCGCCTGGACTTGCGCAAGCTGCGTCTCGATGCTGGCCACCACGGCCTCGGTCACCACGCCTTGGTCGCGCTTGCTTTGCATCAGCTCCAAGGTCTGCGTCCACGCCAACACGCTTTCGTCCAGAATGGCCGCCTCGGCATCCAGCTGCCGCAGCAGCAGGTAGTGATGGGCCACGTCGGCCTGGATGATCAACTTGAGCGCACTCGCCTGGGCGCGCTGCCCGTCTGCATCGGCTTGCGCAGATTGCACGGACGCGGAGACGCGCCCGAACACATCGACCTCATACGCGACCGCGGCTTGCGCCCGCCAGCTCGTCCGCAACATGGCGGCATCGGCGTCGGAACCGCCCTGCCCTGCGCTGGCTAAGCGTTGCCGGCTGACACCCGTGCCGATGCCGATTTCCGGCAGCCACGCCGCGCGGGCCTGGCCGACCAGGGCGCGCGCAGCATCCACGCGCGCCACCGCCGCTGCCAGTTCCTGGTTGGCTGCGACCGCCCTGGCCTGCAACGCAAGCAGGTCATCGTCCTGCAGCATCTCCCAGCCGACGGGCTCCTCATGATGGTCGGCCGGCTCGGCGATCTTCCAGCTGCCGCCGGACTCCGCGTGCGCAAGCAGCGTCGCCTCCCTGTATTGTTCGGGCACATCCATGACGGGCGCCCGATACGCCGGCGCAACCGAGCATGCGGATAGGGCCCCAGCCAGGATTGCCATGCCCATTACTTTCGAAAAAATGGATCCACTCATCATGAGGATGCCTCATTTCCGTTACCCAGGAGCACGTGGGGCACCGCCTCGGGCGCATCGCGGTGCGCGGCCGAGCGGAGCGGACGGCCGGACAGCTTGCGCACCGCCAGATAAAAGACGGGCGTCAGGAACAGGCCGAACACGGTCACGCCCAGCATGCCGAAAAACACGGACACCCCCATGGCCTGTCGCATTTCCGCGCCAGCGCCTTGCGATACGACCAGCGGCACCACGCCCATGATGAACGCCAGCGAGGTCATCAGGATCGGCCGCAGGCGCAGGCGGCAGGATTCGATGACGGCCTCGAGCGTGGTGCGACCGGCCATCTCCAGCTCGCGGGCGAACTCGACGATCAGGATGGCGTTCTTCGACGCAAGGCCCACCAGCACGATCAAGCCGATCTGCGTGAAGATGTTGTTATCCCCGCCGGTTAGCCAAACGCCTGCCAAAGCAGAGAGCACGCTCATCGGCACGATTAGGATGACTGCCAACGGCAGCGTCAGGCTTTCGTACTGCGCCGCCAGCACAAGCAGGACCAGCAGCACGCAGAGCGGGAAAATCCACAACGCGCTATTGCCGGCGATGATCTGCTGGTAGGTCAGGTCCGTCCATTCGAACTCGATGCCGGGCGGCAAAGTCTTTGCCGCGACCCGTTCGATGGCCGCCATCGCCTGCGATGACGAGTAGCCCGGCGCCGGCGCGCCGCTGATATCCGCAGCGACATAGCCGTTGTACCGGGTGACCAGCTCGGGACCGTAGGCCTGCTCCACGCGCGCCAAGGCTGACAATGGCACCATCTGCCCGTCGGCGGTGCGCGTCTTCAGCTGCAGAATGTCTTCCGGATGGGCGCGATACCGGGCATCGGCCTGGATCCGTACCTGGTAGACCCGCCCCAGGAGGTTGAAGTCATTGACATAGAACGAGCCGAGGTAGGCCTGCAGGGTCTGGATCACCTCCGTGATCGACACGCCCAGCTGCTTGGCCTTGGGTCGATCGACGATGAGGCGCAGCTGCGGCACATTGATTTGGTAGGTGGAAAACAGCGGGGTCAGGGCCGGCTCCTGCTTGGCCTGCCCGATGAAATCCTGGGCCGCCTTGTAAAGCGCTTCGTAACCCAGGTTGGCACGGTCTTCGAGTTGCAGCTTGAATCCGCCCAACGAACCCAGGCCCATGACCGGTGGCGCCGGAAACACCCCGGCGAACACGGCCTCGTCCATGTCCGCATACTTGGCGTTGAGCGACGCGGCGATGCTGTCAGCACTCAGGCCGCGTCGCTCGGCAAAGGGCTTGAGCAGGATGAATGACAGGCCCGAGCTCGAACTGGTGGTGGTTCCATTGATGGACAGGCCGGCGTAGGAGGAACTATCGGCCACGCCAGGCTCTCGCAGCGCGATCTCGGTCATCTCCGCCAACACCGCGTCCGTGCGTGACAAGGATGCCCCTGCCGGCAGCTGGACGAAACTAATGAGGTACTCCTTGTCCTGCGCGGGCACGAAGCCACCCGGAACGATCTTGCCGAGCAAGGCCGTGGCCGCCAGCAGGATGCCGTACACGGCCAACACCACGGCCTTGCGCCGGCCCAGGCCCGCGACGCTGCGGCCATAGCGTTCCGAGCCCAGGGCGAAGGCGCGGTTAAAGCGTGCGAAAAAGCGGCCGAACACCCGGTGCATGGCCCGAGTCAGCCAGTCGGACTGCGCACCGTGCGGCTTGAGCAGCAGTGCCGCCAACGCCGGCGACAAGGTCAGCGAGTTGATCGCCGACAGCACCGTGGATACGGCGATCGTCACGGCGAATTGCTGGTAGAAGCGGCCGGTCAACCCCGACAGAAAGGCCAGCGGCACGAACACGGCGACCAAGGTAAGCGCGATGGCGACGATGGGGCCACTGACCTCGCGCATCGCGCGGTAGGTCGCCTCGCGTGGGGTCAATCCCATCTCGATGTTGCGCTCGACGTTCTCCACCACCACGATCGCGTCATCGACCACGATGCCGATCGCCAGCACGAGCCCGAACAGGCTCAAGGCGTTGAGCGAGAACCCCAGCACGTGCAGGAAGGCCATCGTGCCGACGATCGACACCGGAACTGCCAGCAGGGGAATGATGGATGCCCGCCAGGTTTGCAAGAACAAGAAGACGACGACCACCACCAGCGCAATGGCTTCGAACAGCGTCTGTACGACCGCGTCGATGCTTGCCTCGACCGACCGCGTCGGGTTGTAGACGATGCGGTAGTCCAGGCCTTGCGGAAAGTTGCGCTTCAGTTCTTCCATGGTCGCCTTGACGTCGGCGGCGATGTTCAAGGCGTTGGCGCCGGGCGCCTCCATGATGGCCAACGGTACGGCCGCGTCCCTGCCCAGGTAGGCGCGCACGCCGTATTCCTGGGCGGCCAGCTCGATGCGCGCCACGTCGCGCAGCAGCGTGGTGCGCCCATCATGCCCGGCGCGCAGCACGATGTTGCCGAACTCCTCCGTCGTGCGCAGCCGCCCTTCGGCGCTGACCGAAAGCTGGAAGGGTGCGTCTTCCACCATGGGCGCGGCACCGATGCTGCCCACCGGGGCCTGGGCATTCTGTTCGCGGATGGCTGCCACCACGTCGCTGGCGGTCAGCCCGCGCGCGGCCACCGCATCCGGATCCAGCCAAATGCGCATGGCATAGCCGCCGGGCCCCCACAGGTTGACCTGGCCGACCCCGTCGATGCGGGCCAGGCGATCGCGCACATTGCGGATCGCGTAGTTGCTCAGGTAGTTGGCGTCATAGCGCCCGTCGGGCGATACCATGTGCACGGCCAGCGTGATGTTGGGCGAGCTCTTGATGGTCGTGACGCCCAGCCGCTGGACGTCCTCGGGCAACCGCGGCAACGCCTGCGAAACGCGATTCTGCACCCATTGCTGGGCCTGGTCGGGCGAGGTGCCAAGCTTGAATGTGACGGTCAGGTACAAGTGGCCGTCGGCATTGGACAGCGACTGCATGTACAGCATGTTCTCCACGCCATTGACCGCCTCTTCGATCGGCGCGGCAACGGTTTCGGCGATGGTGCTGGCATTGGCGCCCGGATACTGGGCATGCACGACGACCGAAGGCGGGACGACCTGCGGATACTCGGAGACGGGCAGCTGGAACATGGCGATGGCCCCGGCCAGGAACATCAGCACCGACAACACGCCGGCAAAGATCGGCCGGTCGATGAAGAATCGCGAGATGTTCATGGCGCCTGCTCCTCGCCTGTCAAGGCGGCCACGACCGCCTGCACCCGGTCGCCTGGCCGCACGCGCCCCGCGCCTTCGACGATGATGCGGTCGCCAGGCGCAAGGCCAGCGCGCACGACGCGCTGGCGCCCCTGTCGGCTGCCGAGCTCCAGCTGCCGGTACTGAACGTGTCCTTCGCCATCGACGACCAGGACATAGCGCCTATCCTGGTCGGTGCCGATGGCCGTTTCGTCGACCAGCACGGCCGGATAGACACTACTGGCCTGTATGCGGATGCGCGCCTGCAGGCCCGGAATCATGCGGCCATCGGCGTTGTCCACCAGGGCACGCATCCGGATCGTTCCGGAACGCGTGTCCAGCCGGTTGTCGACCGAGTACAGCCTGCCTGCGTGGGGAAACCCCTCCTCACCGGCGAGCCCCACTTGCACCTGCACGGACTCGTCGCCGGCGCGTCCACCGAAGTAGCGCAGGTAGGTGTGCTCGTCCGCATGGAACGCGGCGTACAGCGGATCCAGGGTGACGATGGCAGCCAGCGGCATGGCGTCGCCTCCTGCCTTGACGACGTTGCCTGCCGTCACCTCGGGGCGTGAGATCCGTCCCGTGATCGGGGCCCTGATACGCGCATAGCCCACGTCCAGCCTGGCGCGCTCGACGGCGGCCAGCGCAGCCTGGGTCGCCGAGCGCGCCTCGCGCGCCGCGTTTTCCAACGCATCGACATCGCGCTTGGCCGCGGCGTTTGCAGCCAACAGCCGCCTGCCCCGTTCGAGCTCGCCGGCCGTATAGCGTTGCCTGTCCTGCGCCTGGGCCAGCACGGCCTGCGCGCGCTTGAGCTCGGCCTCGAATGGCGCCGGGTCTATCGTGAACAGCAGGTCACCTTCCCGCACCAGCTGGCCATCCCGGAAATGCACCGACAGCAAGGTGCCTTCGACCCTGGGACGGATTTCCACCTGTTCGACGGCTTCCAGGCGTCCGGAATACTCCTGCCAATCGTTCACGAACTGGCGCTGTGGCGCACGCACCTTGACCACGGGCAGTTCGGACGCCTGCGGCGAGGCCTGCGAAGGTGCATCAAGCACGATGGCGGCTAGCCCGCCTGATAACGCTGCGATGGCAGCCGACAAAGCTGCCCGACGGGAAATGGAAACGGCCATTGCACAAGCCCTGCGTAGGAAAGTGACCGTGCAAGTCTGCGCAAATGCCGCCCATCCATATAGGGCCGTTTCCGGTTTTCAAAATTCGCGAAACTGCAATAATGGCCGTTCCGACCGCACCCACACGAGGAAAACCAGCGGTTCACCCTCGGACTTGGAAGACGTAATTCGTCATTCCGGAAGAATCCGCGAACCGTCACGTGTCACGTCGTGCGCCGTCGTGGCCACGGCGCATTGGCCGCTTTCCGGTGGCGTGCAAGCATGCCCCGCCTGACGACCGGGGCACTCCGCCACCGCCGGCTTGCGCACTGCATCGGCCCAGCCCGCAAGACGGCCCGGACAAAGGGATGATCGAGATGGATCGACTTCAGGCCATGCAGGTTTTCGCGCGCGTCGTCGAGGCGAACAGCTTTGCCAAGGCAGCAGACAGCCTGGGCATGCCCGCCTCGTCGGTGACGCGTGCAGTCAAGGAACTGGAAACCTACCTGGGCGTGCGGCTGCTGCAGCGCACGACCCGGCATATCAGCCTGACGCCGGACGGCAGCATGTATTACGACCATTGCCGCCGCCTGCTGGACGAGATCGCAACGGTCGAGTCCTCGTTTCCTGGCAGCGGCGGCCGTCCGCGCGGCCCGTTGCGCGTGGACATGACCCCGTCCTTTGCCCGGTTGTTCGTCCTGCCGGCGATCAAGGGGTTCCAGCAGGACTATCCCGACATCGCGCTGACGCTGACCTTGGGCGACAGAACCATCGACCTCGTCCAGGAAGGGGTGGATTGCGTCATCCGTGCCGGCGTGCCGCAGGATTCCGCCACGCTTGTTGCGCGGCGGCTGGCGGGGTTCGAATGGGTGACCTGCGCGTCACCCAGTTATTTGGCCGAGCACGGCGAACCCAGGACCCTCGATGACTTGAAGCATCACCATGCGGTCGGCTTCCTGTCCAGCCGCAACAGCCGCAGCGCGCACTGGACTTTCGTGGTCGACGGGGAGGAGCGCGCCATTCGCGTGCCTGAACGCATCGCCGTCAACGACACCGATGCCTATGTGTGCAGCGGCGTGCAGGGACTGGGCTTGATACGCGCGGCCAGCTACATGGTGATCCCCCACCTTCGCACCGGCGAATTGCGTCGGGTCCTGCCGGACATCAAGGCGCCAACCGTTCCGCTGTCGCTCATGTATCCGAAGAACCGCCATCTTTCGCCCGCCGTCCGCGCCTTCTCGGATTGGATCTCGCAAATCATCCGGCAGGCCGAGCCCCAGTGGCGGCTGTAGCAGCCCGCCGACGCGGCGCGCTGCGCCCCAGGCCCGGGCAATGCCGGGCTTGGGGCCGCCCGGCCAACCTCAGGGCAAGCGGCTAAGCAACGTGACCTCGACGTTGCCGACGAGGATGGGCTTCATGGCAGCCATGAACTCGGCCGACGCCGGCGTTGCGGCGAACGCGTCGAACGCCGCGCGGTCGGCGAAGCTTTCATAGCCCATGAAGACCTGGGGATCGGGCGTTGCCAGGATGCGGAAATCCACCACCCCAGGATGGGTGCGCGCCTGCTCGACGCGCGCCTTCATGATGTCCAGGAAGCGCTCACGCTGGCCGGGCTGGACGGTCAGCTTGACGATGATGGCGAAGCCGCCCGAATCCAGCCTGGCGTAGGTCTCCGGGCTGGTCTGGGCAGCGGCGGGGACTGCCGCGAGTCCCGCCGTGAGGCCGGCGGCGGCCAGGGCAAGCGATGTGCGATGCATGGTCATGATTGCTCCCGGATGGTCAGAATCCTTCCAGCACCACCTTGCCCCGGGCCTTGCCGCTTTCGATGAGCGCATGCGCCTGGCGCAGGTTTTCGGCGGTGATTCTGCCGAGATGGTGGTTGACCGTGCTGCGGATACGTCCGGCATCGACGAGCTCGGCCACTTCGGCCAGCAGCCTGCCCTGCTCGGCCATGTCAGGGGTCTCGTAAAGCGGCCGCGTGAACATCAGTTCCCAGTGCAGCGAGATCGACTTGCTCTTGAGCTTCATGGCGTTGAGCACATCCATGTCGTCGATCACCGCGAGCGCGCCCTGCGGCTTGAGGCTTTCGATGATCTGGTCGTAGTGCTGCTCGGTCTGGGTCAGCGCCGCGACGAAGTCGACATGGCCGATGCCGGCAGCATTCAGGCCGGCCGACAGCGGTTGCCGATGGTCGATGACCGCATGCGCGCCCAGGTCCAGGCACCACTGCCGCGTCTCGGGCCGCGAAGCGGTGGCGATGATGCGCAGCTGCGTCAGTTGGCGGGCCAGCTGGATCAGGATGGAACCCACGCCGCCCGCGCCCCCCACGACCAACAGGGCCTGGCCGGCGCCGCCGCCCTTGGCGATGCGCAGGCGGTCGAACAATAGCTCGTAGGCGGTGATCGCGGTCAACGGCAGCGCGGCGGCTGCGGCGTCATCGAGCGACTGCGGCGCGCGCGCAACGATGCGCTCGTCCACCAGGTGCAGCTCGCTGTTGGTGCCCGGTCGATTGATGGCGCCGGCGTAGTACACCCGGTCGCCCGGCTGGAACAGCGAAACGTCGTTGCCGACCGCTTCGACCACGCCCACGGCGTCCCATCCCAGCACCTCGACCTGCCCGTCGGCCGGCTTACGGTTGCGGCGCACCTTGGTGTCCACTGGATTGACGGACACGGCGCTGACGCGCACCAGCAGGTCTCGGGGTTGGGGAACGGGAGTGGGCAGCTCGATGTCCTCCAGCGCGGCGGGGTCCGTGATGGGCAGGCTGCGACGGTATCCGATGGCTTTCATGGCGGGTCCTTTGTGAAGAGGGGGACAAAAAGAAACAACGAGAACAACGCGCCCACTCTACAAATTCAATTTAGAATTGATAAGCCCATTGAAGTAAATTCATTTTCAAATGACTATTGAAAATATCGGCGACCTGCGCGTGCTGGTCCAAACGGCCCGTGCCGGCAGCCTCACGGGTGCAGCCAAGGCCCTGGGCATTACGCCGGCCGCCGCCAGCGCCACGCTCAAGCGGCTGGAAAGCCAGCTCGGCGTGCGGCTGTTCGAACGCTCCACGCGGGCCATGCGCCTGACGCCGCCCGGGCAGGCGCTGCTGGACTACGCCAGCCGGGCATTCGACCTGATCAGGGAAGGTGAAGCCCAGGCCACCAGCGACCGCGCTGGCCTGGTGGGCCTGATCCGCCTAGCCGCACCATCGGACTTGGCCCGCGCAACCCTGCTGCCTTGGCTGGACGAGTTCATGGAGGCGCACCCCGGCATCGAGCTGGCCTTGTCGGTCGGCGACCGGCTGCTGGATGTCGTACGCGATGAGGTCGACCTGGCGATCCGGTATGGGAACTTGAGCGATTCCCGGCTGGTCGCCCGTACGCTGATACGCACATCACCCATCGTCGTGGCTGCGCCCAGCTACCTGGCACGGCACCCTGTCCCGCAGTCGCCGATGGACCTCACCCAGCACAACTGCCTGGCCTATGACCGCGGCGGCAAGCCGCACCGCACCTGGCGCTTTACGCGGGATGGCCAATCAGTCGAAGTGCACGTCACCGGCAATCGCACCGTGGACGATGCCTCGCTGGCGCGGCAATGGGCAGTCGCCGGCGCTGGCATCCTGCTGAAGTCGCCGATCGAATCGCGGCAGGAACTGGTCGATGGACGATTGGTTCGCCTGCTGTCGGACTGGCAGCTCGACGGCTATCCGGTGCACGCCATCCTGCCCAGCGGCCGGTTCGTACCGATGCGCGTGCGCGCACTGGTCGATTTTCTGGCGGAGAAGTTCGCAGGCGTCGCCGACGAGCTTTCCGGCTTGTTGGGATGATAGGAGGACGCGTAGCGCTGGCAATCCGCCGCCCTGGACGCCGCCGGCCGCCCCGCTGCCCCGCGTCCATGCCTGGTTCGCTTTCGCGCGTCGGCGGCACGCGCAAAAAGGCAGCCGCGATGGCCAAGCAACCTGCCACCGCGGCACCCTGCGTAGGATGGGCTCAAGACAGCGCGGCAAACTGCCGCGCACGGCTCAGTTCACCGCAATTCCGCTTTGCTTGACCACGTTCTTCCACTTCTCGATTTCGGCGCGGCGGAAGGCTTCAAGTTCTTCCGGCGTGGAACCGACGATTTCCGCGCCCATGCCTTCGAGCTTGGCCTTGACTTCGGGATCCTTGAGCACATCGGCCAGCGCCGCCGACATCTTGTCCACGATGTCCCGGGGCGTGCCGGCCGGCGCAAACACGGCATTCCACTCGTACGACGCGAACCCAGGCACGCCCGATTCGGCAATCGTGGGCAATTCCGGCAAGACCGGCGAACGTTTTTCGCCGCCCACCGCGATGGGGCGCAGCTTGCCACTTTGGATGTGCGTCCAAGCCGAACCGAGGCTCGCGAACATGATGGGCACCTGGCCCGACATCACGTCCACCATGGCCGGACCGCCGCCTTTATAGGCGATGTGCACGAGCGAAGTGCCCGCCATGACATTGAACAGCTCGCCGGCCAGGTGCTGCGCCGAACCGGGGCCCGCCGAGGCAAAATAGACGGCATTCGGCGACTTGCCGCTGGTAATCACGTCCTGGACCGATTTGAAGGTCGTATTGCTTGGGGTGGTCACCAGCACGTTGGGCACGCGTAGCAGCAGCGACACCGACTGGAAATCCTTCAGCGTATCGAAGGTCATCCGCGACTGCAACGCCGGATTCTGGGCATGGCTCGACGCGTCGAACATGAACGTATAGCCGTCCGGAGCAGAACGCGCCACTGCCGCACCGCCTATCATGCCGCCGGCTCCCCCCTTGTTGTCGATGATGACAGACTGGCCCAATTTATTCGACAACTTGGGGCCGATGATGCGGGCAACTGTGTCCACGGTGCCGCCGGGCGGATAGGTGACGACCATGGTAATGGGCTTTTCCGGCCACGCGGCGTGCGCCGCGGCCAGCGGCAGGACCGCGGCCAGCAGGCTCGCGGCAAGGGTACGGTAACAGGTCATGGCGTCTCGCCTCCTTGGAATCCAAAGCAGTTTCTGGGGTTGATCGCGAGTATGCGATGGCGCAGGGCTGGATCGACGATCCAGTCGTCCAATGCACGGCGGCTTTGCGCGTACGTCTGGTCCGGATGCTGCGTGTGGGGCCAATCACTGCCCCACAGCAACCGGTCTGGGCCAACGTGCTCGAGCAGGAGCTCGGCCGCCCAGCGCGCCTGTGCGCCGGAAGGCTCGCTCCAATTTCGGTATGCGCCGGATAGCTTGACCCAAAGGTCAACGTCCGCGGCTGCATCCAGCAGCCAACGGAACCCGGGATCGGCCGCGCCCAGCACTGGGTCGGGCCGGCCGAAGTGATCGACGACGAGGCGGCATTGCGCCGGGCGCAGGGCAGACACGATGTCGGGCAGCCGCCTGGCTTCGGCATGGATTTCGACATGCCAGCCCAGTTCGCGCACGCGGCCCAGCAAACCCGGCCACGCACCCGACTGCAGGTCCGGCTGCGGTCGGCCGACCAGGTTCATGCGGATGCCGACGATGCCTGCCCGCGCCAGCCCGTCCAGCTCGGCGACGTCCGTGCACTCGTCGATGACGGCCACGCCCTTGAGCCGCCCTCGTGCCCGGCGCATGGCCTCGAGCATGTACTGGTTATCCGTGCCAAGGAAGCTGGGCTGGATCAGCACGCCCGCGCCCAGGCCATGGGCATCGAGGTGCGCCAAATAGGATTCCAGCGGCGCGTCGTGGTCGGGCGTATACCGGCGACCGGGCGCCAGCGCGAGCTGGCGGACGAACACATGCGCATGCGTATCAACGGCAAAAGGCACAACGCTGGCCAAGACAGGCTCCCACGGAACACGATCCGGCCGTTCAGCGCCGGCAATTCCCGGCGGATTCTAGGTAGGCTTGATATAGTTATCTATCCATGTTTGGATGTTTTTATATAATCTTTTGTGATGGATATCCGGCGACTTGAGGAATTCCTTGCCGTGCTGGATGCCGGCAGCCTGAGCAAGGCAGCCGAGATCCTGGGTGTGGCCCAGCCTGCGCTAAGCCAGTCGCTGGCCCGGCTGGAACGCGAGCTCGGCGTGCGGCTGTTCCATCGCTCGCGGCGGGGCGCGGAGCCTACGGCGGCCGCGCGCCAGATCGCCGAAGACGTCCGCAGTGGCGTCTTTCGCATCACCAATGCCAAAGACGCGGCGCAGGCCATTGCACAGGGGCGCGCCGGCGTGCTGCGCGTGGGCCTGGTCTCCAGCGCCCTGATCGACATCCTTCCGCGCGGCTTGCGCGCGCTGCGAAAACATGCGCCAGGCGTGCGCATCGTCTTGCGCGAAATGAGCAACGCGGAGCAGGCACAAGCCCTGTCTCGCGGAGAGATCGACGTGGCGCTGGTCCACACGCCCGTTTCGCTCACAGGCGTCATGCACGAGAAGGTGCTCATGCGCGAGCGCCTGGTGGCCGCCGTACCGGCCGACCTCCCCGTGGAGCGGGAAGCACAGGTGCGCATGGCGGAAATCGCCCGCGTAGGCCTGGTCATGTACCCCCATGCGCAATTGCCGACGTTTTACGAGTCCGTGATCGACGCCTTTCGCAAGGAAGGGCTGGACGCCGAAGTCGTACAGGAGGCCAACCGGACCCTGACGGTGTTAGCCTGCGTCGCGGGCGGATGCGGCATCGCGTTGTTGCCCAGCTGGATACGCTCGCTCGATTTCCGTGGCGTGCGCTATTGCGAAGTGGCCGATGGGGCCCGCCTGCCCAGCTTCGATGTCAGTGCGATCTGGCCCAAGCGCGCCGTGCCCGGGCTGGCGGACGCTTTCGTGCAGGCTTGCGAGGCGCCCTGAGCGCAGGCCGCGCGGCTCCTGCTGTCCGTGCTACCGGCCAGCGCCCTGGAAAACCTGGATCCCCGCCAGTCGACACTGTTGTGTTGAGGAGCCTGGAGGCGCCGACGACAGACTCATAAGGGATTTTGGGTTAGAGGGTTGCGAACCGAGGCCGCGCGTTTCGGGGTGCACCGTGTTTACGGCGCGCCGGCCCAAGGCAGGATCGCTGGCGGCGACTGTACCATTGGGCGCGACAGGAGTAGTGCTGGCCAAGACATGACAACCCGAATTCCACCGTTGAATCCGCTGCGGACCTTCGAAGCGGCGGCACGCCACCCCAGCTTTACCAAGACCGCCGAGGAATTGTTCGTGACGGCGGCGGCCGTCAGCCACCAGATCAAGGTGCTGGAGCGCAGCCTCGGAGTCAAGCTGTTCACGCGCGCGGGCGGGACACTGGCGCTTACCGACATTGGACAGGCCTACCTCCCCGCCATCCAACAGGCCTTCAAGCAGGTCATCGATGCCACCAACCAGCTGCACCAGCGCAAGGACATCACCACGCTGAAAATCAATGCGTCGCCGACGTTTTCGGTGAAATGGCTATTGCCTCGCCTGGACGCGTTCTTGCGGCAACACCCAGACATCGAGCTGAAGCTGTCGACCTCGAATCATATGATCGACTTCTCGCGAGAAGACCTCGATCTGGTCATCCGGTATGGGACGGGCAATTACCCCGGCATGCGATCCGAAAAATGCTTCTCCGTCGAGGCCATACCCGTCTGCAGCCCGAAGTTGCTCGAGCACCGCCCCCCTTTGAAGCACCCGTCGGAACTAGCTGGTTTCACCCTGCTGCACGACGGCAGCGACCACACGCACCCCAACTGGCGGAACTGGTTTGACCATGTGATACGCCTATTACATCAGTTACCCGGAAGGCAGGGCCGACGATCCCGCAATCCGCCGGTTCGTCCGGTGGGTGCAGCAGGGCGCTGGCAAGCCGACTTGACGCACCAAGAAAAATTCAGCCTGTCCTCAAATTATTCTCGCTTGCTGGGACATTTGGCCGACTCTTAAACTCCTGGGGCCCAAGACGCACCGGGGCCAACAGGCGGGCCGGTGCGGATGACGACAAGACAACGCCACCATTGGAAGCACCGGGCATCGGGCGTCCCGCATGGCCGCCGGACCCTGCCCGCGCTGCCCCGACCTCAGGAGACAACCGTGAAATGCAAGCTGTCGACCATTGCAACGGCAGCCGTCCTTGCACTGGCTTGCGGCATCGCCGCGGCGCAGGCCAAGACGGTCAAGCTGCGGCTGGGCCATACGCTGCCCGATGCCGATTCACAACACCTGGCCGCCCTTGAGTTTGCCAAGCGGGTCAAGGAACGCACCAATGGCGAAGTGGAAATCACCGTGTTCCCGAACAGCGTCCTGGGACCCGATGGGAGCCTGGTTGCCAGCGTGCGCAGTGGCACGATAGACATTGGCGTGACCGGCAATCCGTTCCTGACGGCCGTGTCCGCCAACCTGAATGTGCTGGACCTGCCGTACCTCTTCGAAGACGAACAGGCGCTGGCCGAAACAGCCTGGCTGCACGAGGTACATGCACAAGCCGGCATGCCCAACGCCGTCGTGGCATACGTGGATTTCGGATCCCCGGACGCGGCAACGGCGCTGCAGCAACAGGCGGCGTTCCCGCTGGTGCGCGGGATACGCTGCAAGCCGAAAACCAGCCCGAATGCCACCACCAGCGTGCGCAATCAACCGGGAACCATGCAGGATGAACGATGGTTGTGCGGCCTGTCCTTGCTCGAACGCCACGGCATGTCCTGGGACCTGCGGGTGCCGTACTGGCACTTGGCCGAGGCCGCCGACGTCGCCGCCCAATTCCCTTCGCTGCCCATCGTTGTCAACCACCTCGGCCTGCCCTGGGATCGGTCGGACGAAGGGCTCGCGGCTTGGCGGCAAGGCATGGAGGCGCTGGCCGGCCACGACAATGTGCATGTGAAGCTGTCGGAGCTGGGCCTGCGCGACGCAGCATGGAACACGGACGAAAATGCGAGGCTGATCCGCGAAGCGGTAGACATATTCGGCTGGCAGCGCTGCATGTTCGCTAGCAACCTGCCTGTTTCTGGCCTGAGCGTGGACATGGCGACGCTAATTGAAACGGTCAGCCAGGGCATCGCACACCTGACCGATGAAGCCAGGCGGGCCATCTGGCACGACAACGCACTGCGCTTCTACCGCATCGCCATCTAGCCAGGCATTGCCGCTCCCACGCGCCCGCCGCGCTGCACTTGATACCTACACAGCCGCGTTGCCGGAACCTTTCGAAATGGTTCCAAAAGGATGGGAAGCGGCGGCAAAAGCCTCGTAGATCAACACCTTATTATGGGATTTTGGGCGTTGCTGCCGAGCACCTATTACCACCGTCTAGAATTCCTGGCGGACAGAGGGGGATTCGAACCCCCGATACGCTTTTGACGTATACACGCTTTCCAGGCGTGCGCCTTCGACCACTCGGCCACCTGTCCTGCTCTCGCCGCCCATAAAGGGCAAAAACGGTAACTCATAATTGTAGCAAATCCTGGGCGGCCGATTGGCCTGCCTGTGAGCCCTTCGCATCGATGCCGCCGGCTTCGATGCGTCGGGCTCTAATGCCGGCCGTTCCTTCGTCCTGGCCGGCGGCGTGCACCCGCCTTCGTCTGCCATCCGATCCGACGTTCCCACCCATCGTCCGCAATGCTTCCTGGCGGCCGACACCCTGTACCCATTTAAGCAAGTTGGCCATCCCCCCAAAGTCCTGTCTTTCCTGTCCCATCCCGCCTAGAATCCCTGCAACCCGCAACGCGCGCCCGCCCCGCCGGCCTCGCCGCGACCGCGGTCATGCTTCACCGTCGTTCTCCCTCACAGCAATGGAGGATCCTCAATGCATCGTTTCGTCAAACTGTTTCCGTCACTGCTGGCCGCGGCCGCCTTGCTGGCGTTGCCGGCGCACGCCCAGTCGCGCAGCGATACGATTTCCTTCGTCGTCCCGTATGCGGCAGGCGGCACGGCCGACACGCTCGCCCGGCACTTGGCCGAGATCATCCGCAAGCAGTCCGGCAATGTCCTGGTGATCGAGAACCAAGGCGGCGCGGGTGGCGCCATCGGGGCGGCTGCGGTAGCCAATGCCCGTCCGGATGCCAAGACGGTGATGCTGGCCTCGACCAGCGCCTTGACCATCGGCCCGAACCTACGCAAGGTCAGCTACGACCCCTTGCGTGATTTCCGGCCGGTGCTGGGCGCCGCGGTCGGGCCGGTTGCCATCCTGGCCTCGCGCAATGCGCCGTTTGCGGACTTCAAGGGCATGCTGGACTACGCCAAGGCGCACCCGCAGGCCGTGCGCTACGGCACGCCCGGCATGGGCTCGGTGGCGCACCTGGCCATGGAAGGGCTGCAGCTGCGCGCCGGCGTGTCGTTGACGCACGTCCCTTATCGCGGCGAAAGCCCCGCCATACAGGACGCATTGGGTGGGGTGACAGAACTGCTGGTGGTCAACACCCCGACGGTACTGCAGCACGTACAGGCCGGCTCCCTGCGCGCGCTGGTCGTGCTCGAGCCCAAGCGCCTGCCCGCCTGGCCCGACGTGCCCACCCTTGCCGAAGCCGGCTTCGACGGGCTGGATTACAACTCGGATTTCGGCGTCTTTACGCCGGCCAGCATGCCCGAGGCCGCTCATGACGAAATTGCTGCGCTGTTCCGTAACGCCGTGGCCACCGACGATTTCAAGCAGCTCCTGGACAAGCTGTACCTGCTGCCCGGTTCGGCACAAGGGCAACAATACGCCGCAAAGATCACCGACGAATACAAGCGCAACGCCGAAATCATCCAGGCACGAAACATCAAGGCCGACTGATCAAGGCCAGCTAAGGCGCGCTTGCGGCGGGCACCTGTACCCGCCGCAAGCGCGCCCTTTCTCAGGAATCATACGCAGCCCATCATCAAGCACATCATGGCAAGCAGCATCCATTGCGAAATCGACCTGACCCGAGACGGCAAGCAGTACGGCTACCTGCGCCTGCCCCACTCCGTGCACCGGTCCGCGTACGGCTGGATCCCCATCCCCATCGCCTGCATCGGCAACGGCGACGGGCCTACCATCCTGGTCATGGCCGGCAATCACGGCGATGAGTACGAAGGGCAGATCGTCGTGTCGCGGTTGATACGCGAGTTGCGGCCCGAACAAGTGCGAGGCCGCCTGATCCTGCTGCCCATGGCCAACTTCCCGGCTGCGATGGCAGGCAACCGAGTGTCCCCGATCGACGGGGGCAACCTCAACCGCAGCTTCCCCGGTGATCCCGGCGGCACGCCCACGCAGATGATCGCCGACTACATCGAAACGGCGCTGATGCGCGGCTGCCGCTACGTCGTCGACCTGCACTCCGGCGGCAGCTCGCTGCTCTATCACGGCGGCTGCCTGCTCGCGCTCGACCCGGGCGAAGACCGCCGCGACGAGCTGCGAACGCTCATGGGCCATTTCGGCATCCCGCATGCCTGCCTGCTAATGCGCCCCAATCCCGTGTCCAGCTCATCGGCCGCCCGCCGCCAAGGCGCCATCGCATTCATCGCAGAACTGGGCGGCGCCGGCATGGTTTCGCCGCAGGTGCTGGAACTGGCCTGGACGGGAGTGCTGAACTTTCTCAAGCAGGTCGGCGCCTTGGACCCCGCGATCAAATCGCCGCCGGTGTCCAGCCAGATGCAATTCCTGAAAATCGAGGCCCTGCGCCACCACGTCTATGCCTACGAGGCCGGCATATTCGAGCCGCTGGTGGCCCTGGGCGAGCGCGTGACCGAAGGCCAGGTCGTCGCCCGCCTGCACCACCCGGACACCCCCGGCCGTGAGCCAACCGAGGTGCACTCGACCGGCGCCGGCCTGGTGCTGTGCAAGCGGGTACCCGCCCTTACCCAGCGGGGCGATTGCCTGTACCAGTTGGCCGAGCCGATTTGAACGGCACGGCTTGCCTACGTCCGCGGCAGGGCCGGCCTGGTCCAGCCGCAGGCGTGCTAGCCCCGCGAGTAACGACGTTCCAACTCGTCGTACAAAGGCTTTCTGACGAGTCGCTGGCGCTCTGAAAAAGGAGCCAGCAGGCTGGGGTCTTCGTCGAGCTTTCCGTTGCGCTGCAACGCCGAAAGCGCCTTCTGCATCCCCATCACGGCGCCTTGCAGTGCCGCGTTGGCGTACAGCACCAGGCTATAGCCAAGCTGCCCCAGCTCGGCCGCCGTCGGCGCCGGCGTCTTGCCGCCGACCACGATGTTGATCAACAACGGGTGCTTGAGCAGCTGCGGGATCCTGCGAATCTCGTCAAGGCTCGTCATGGCCTCAACGAACAAAATGTCGGCGCCGGCCTCGGCAAACTTCTGTGCCCGTTCGATTGCGGCATCGAACCCCTCCACCGCCCGCGCATCCGTGCGCGCGATGATCTGGAAATCAGGGTCGGTACGTGCGTCGGTCGCCGCACGGATTTTGTCGAGCATCTCCGCAAGCGGCGCGACCGACTTGCCTTCGAAGTGCCCACAGCGCTTGGGGAAGACCTGATCCTCGATTTGGACGGCATCTGCGCCGGCACGCTCCAGCACCTTCACGGTATGCCAGGCGTTGACCGCGTTTCCAAACCCCGTGTCTATATCCACGATAAGCGGCAAATCCGTGACGGCTTCGCGCATGCGAAGCGTCGCGTCGGCTACGTCGCGCAATCCGATAATGCCGAGATCTGGCGCCCCATAATGCATGTTCGTCAGGCCCGCACCCGTCAGATAAACGGCCTCGAACCCCAGGTCTGCGATGATTCTCGCGCTTAGTGCATTGAACGCGCCGGCGACGATCATCCCATTGCGTTGCGCGACCTTCTGGCGTAACGCTCGCTTGGTCGACTTTTCCATTATTTTCCTTTCCTCTGCATGGCATCACGGTGCCGTATGGCCAGCCTTGTGTCACTGAAGACGGATGCCGGCTTTCTTGATCAGGGTCTCCCAGCGTGTGGCCTCGCTCTTCAGGAACTCCTCGGCCTTGGCCGGACCAGCGTTGATCGTCGTCACCCCAACGTTTTGGAGCTTTTGCTGCAGATCAGGTTGCCGCAATGCCTGCGAGAACTTCTCTGCCAACGTGTCGACAATTTCTTGCGGCACCTTGGCCGGCGCAGCGAGCAAGTACCATGTGGTGGAAGCATAGCCCTCAACTCCTGCCTCCGCGATGGTCGGGACGTCCGGGGCGATGGGCGAGCGTTTCGTGCCCGTCTGCCCCAACGCCTGCAGCCGCTGGTCCCGGATGAATGGCAAGCTTTCAGAAATCGGCTGGACCGTCATGTCGGTCTGGCCGCCGACGACATCGGCCATGGCTGCGCCGCCACCCTTGTACGGGACGTGCAAGTACTGCATGCCCGTCATGGTACGCAGCACCTCCGCAGCCAGATGGGACGAGCTCCCGTTTCCGGAGCTGCCGAAGCGAATCGCATCAGGTGCCCGCTTGCTCATCTCCACGAGATGCGTGATCGACTTGACTCCGAGCGACGGCCTGGCTAGGAACATGAGCGGCGCCTCGCCGACAAGCGAAATCGCCCGGAAATCTTCCAGCTTGTATGGGACTTTCTCATAAAGACTGGGATTGATGGCGATGCCTGGCGTGGCGAAAACCACTGTATAGCCGTCCGGTGCAGCGGTGGCCACGGTATCCAGGGCGAGATTACCCCCCGCGCCCGGGCGATTCTCGACGACGAAGTTGAACCCGGACATGTCGCTGACCTTTTGCGTGACCAGGCGGCCCACGATGTCGGCGCTACCGCCAGCAGGGAACATGACGACCACACGTATCGGCCGGCTCGGATACTTGTCTGCCGCCTCGGCGGCCGATATCAGCGATACGGCCGAAAACAGCCCCAAAAGCAGTGATTTGATTGGCGATTTCATGATTTTCTCTCCTCCGTTTTTACTAGGCGCTCCTCGCCGGCTCTCCCATTTCGGCTGGAAACTTGGTCCATGAGCAAGGCCGCCATCCAGCCATCCCGGATGGCCGCCAGAAAATCACCTGGCACGGCGCAGTCGCCAATGCAGGTGTAGGGAACCCCGCTGGCCTGCACGGTCTCCATGATGTCTCGCTGGGGCTTGGGTCCGGTGGCAAACACCAACCAATCGCCCACCGGCAGACTTTCTACCGGTCCACCCTTGCGCTGGATCTCGACCCGTTCCCCTTGAACGCCCAGGATGCGGCATTCGGTAATCAGGGCAACACCGTCGGCGGCCAGGCGCTCCATTAGCTCCAGCCGGTTGTTGCGTGCCATGCCGACGGCCATGAGATCTTGCCGCTCCAGCACCGTGATACTTGCGCCACGCACGCGCAACGCGTCCGCCGTTTCGACGCCGACCATGCCGCCGCCGACGATCGTCACGCGCAAGCCGGGCCGCACAGCTTCCAAGTCGGACAACACATCCCAGGCGTGCAGAACGCGCACCTTGTTGCTCAGTCCGGAGAGGTCGATGGGCGGTGCAGCCGGCTTCGCCCCAGTCGCCACAACGATGTGGTCAGGCGCGAAGGTGCATATGGCTTCGAGATCGGCGTCGACACCCAGGCGAACTGGAACCCCCAACGCCTGCACGGTTTCCCACCGATAGGTCCAGACCGCCTCGACCTCGGCCTTGTCCGGAGATGCCACGGCCAGTGGAACTTGGCCGCCAAGCTGATTGCGCTTTTCCCACACTTCGACGTCGTGCCCCCTGCCTTTGAGCACGCGAGCCGCCTCCATGCCGGCCACCCCGCCGCCCAGCACGAGAACGCGCCTGCGCCCGGCTGCCGGCGCCGGAAACAGCTGCGGCTCCGCGTACTCCAGCGCCTCGAACTCCGTTCCGATCATGGGGTTCTGGACGCAGGACACGTCCTTTTCCAGCGTCAGCCGCTCGAAGCACACATTGCATGCGATACACCGCCGAATCGGCGCGCGTATCTTGCCGAAAGCCTTGTTGCACCAGTGTGGGTCCGCGTAAAGGGCCCGTCCCACCGATACGAAGTCGGCACTGCCCGACGCCAAAACGGCCTCTGCATCCTGCGGCTCAACGATCCGTCCGGCAACCAGCACCGGAATCCGCACCGCCTGCTTGATCGGCTTGGCATGCGGGGCCAGGCAACCACGCGGAAATGACGGCGGTTGGATGCAGTACTTGGAAAGCTGCGGACTTTCGTTGCTGCCACCCGACAGATCGATGCCGTCCACACCTGCCCGCTCGACCGCCTGGGCCAGCGCAATGATCTCGTCCTGCCCGTATCCGCCCTCGGCAAATTCGCTTGCCGACAACCGCACCACCAGGCACAGGTCAGGCAAAGCGTCCCGGACGCGGGAGATGGTCTCCAGCAGCATCCGCATGCGGTTTTCCAGCGACCCCCCGTAGGCGTCAGTCCGCTTGTTGACCCGTGGGCTGAAGAACTGCTGGAACAGGTATCCATTGGCTGCGTGGATTTCGACCCCATCGTACCCTGCCAGCCATAGGCGTCGAGCGCTGGCTACGAACGCCTTCTGGATCTCGACGATCTCGGACACTTCGAGCTGCCTGACCTTGTCCCCTGTGTTCGGATTGACCCACGGAGAGGGTCCGACCGGTTCCATGCCCAGGACCGACCGGCGCAGCAATCCGCCTCGATGGTTGAGCTGGCCAAAAACGTGACAGTCGTGTTTTTTTATCGACTCCACGATGCTGGCCAGGCCTGGAATGAATCGATCGTGATAGCAACACAAGGAATTGTGGTGCGGCCGGGCATGCTCGGTGACGACCATCGCCTCCGTCATGATCATACCCACGCCGCCGCGGGCGCGCTCCTCGTAGTAGCGTTTGTCACGCTCCGTCGACAAACCGTCCGTCGTGCTGTAGTTGGTGCCCATTGGCGCCATAACGACACGGTTCTTCAGCAGCAACCGGCCGATACGGCCCGGCTGTGCCATCAGCAACCCCGCTACCATGGAATCAGCCCTCGAACTTCACGCCGGCGTCCTTGATCAGCTTGCCCCAGCGTTCCCCTTCCTTCTTCATGAAGTCGTCGAAGGCGGAAGGGGACGGCTGGGTAAATGGCCCGATTCCAAGCTCTTGCAGTTTTGCCTTGACTTCCGAATCGTTAATCGCCTTGACCAACGCCTCGTGCAGCGTCTGGCGAATTTCCATGGATAGCCCTTTGGGCCCCATCACGGCAAACCAGTTGAAGGCGATAACCGAAGGCAGACCGCCTTCCACCGTCGTCGGCACGTCCGGCATGGCGGGGGAGCGCTTATCATCCGTCACGGCGATCGCTCGCAACCGGCCGTCTTTGACCAGCTTGTGCAACGCTGGCAGGTCAACGATGATGCCCGTGACGTGGCCGCCTGCCGCGTCCATCATGCCGGGCCCGGCGCCCTTGTACGGAACGTGCACGATCCGACCTCTGGATTCCAGCTTCAGCAGCTCGATTGCCAGGTGAGGCAAGCCGCCCGTACCGGCCGATGCGAGTGTCACATCTTGCTTTTTTGACAAAGCCACCAGTTCTTCCAGGCTGTTGGCCGGGATCTTCGGATTGATGGCCAACAGTTCCGGCGTGGACGCTACAGTAGTGATCCCCGACAGGTCCTTGAACGGGTCATACGGTAGGTTGGGATAGGCGAAGTAACTCAGCAAAAGCGGGCTCACGCTGCCGAGCGTAATGGTGTAGCCATCCGGGTTGGCCCTAGCCACGTACTCCGTTCCTATCGTGGCATTGGCACCAGGCTTGTTTTCCACGACTACGGAAACCCCTAGGATCTCCCCCAGCTTGGGCGCCACGATGCGCGCCACGATGTCATTCGATCCACCGGGCGGGAATCCGACCACCATGGTTATCGGCTTGGCAGGGTAACGATCGGCGCCGCTGGCTGATCCCGTGGCACAAGCCAGCGCAAGAGCCACCAGGGTCGCGAACAGGTAGCGGCGGGAAAAACGAAAGTCTTTGGCAAGCATGATTGTCGTGCGGGCGTCTTCCGGTTGCAGATCGGTTACGATCAACCGTCGACGACCCGGTCTCCTTTATTGCTATCGTTAGTCATCACCGCATCAGTCCCGCGCGGAATGGCGGAACCAACGGGCTCCAGGTAAAAGCTTGGTAAATCGGCGCCGGTTTCAGGCTTCCCATCCCCGTCTCCTCGGATCTCGTCGCTTCAAGCCGACAAGACAGCCGCGGCCGACCCGCCGTCAACCGGGATGACGGCACCCGTGACATAGCGCGACTCGTCGCTGACCAGGAAGCGGATGACCGCGGTGACGTCGGACGGCTGTGCGACGCGGCCCAGTGGGGATATCCCCGAGACCCGGTATCCCCCTTCGGCTGCTTCGGCTGTCAACCGATGCACCAACGGCGTGTCGACCGTCGCCGGCGCTACGGCATTGACCAATATCGACTTTCTGGCCAATTCCACGGCAAGCACCCGTGCAAGGTAGGTCAGCGCAACCTTCGATGCCGCGTAGGCTCCCCCGCCGGTTTTTGGGCGCAGCGCCGCGGCTGAGGCGATGAGCACGATCCGTGCGGGAGCGTCTGGCCTCGCTGCGTTCCTAAGCAACGGATATGCTGACTTGGCCGTCAGCCAACAGCCCTTCGTATTGATATCGAACAGTGCGTCGTAATCGGACTCCGAAAGGTCCATCAACGCGCCTGGACGGAATACGCCCGCCGAGCAAACCAGCACATTCACTATTTTCGTGTCCTTGGCAATGCGTTCGAATGCCGCGGCCACGCTCGTACTGCTGGACACATCGCATGCCACGTGGGTGTACCTACCTGGCGTTAGGCTTCCTTTCAGAAACGCAGCGCTTGCTTCGTTCTTGTCCAAGCCAAAAACGACGTAGCCCTGTTCGAGCAAATCCCGGCAGCAATCCGCTCCGATTCCCGATGCGGCACCCGTGACAACCGCTACCCTATCCATATCGTCGTTTCCCACTCGTTGCGTCGCATCCCGGCTTCCGGAAAATTTCGTCCTTCTACGTGGACGGCACCTAAGACGTCAATCAGTCGCCCAGCGGATCGACGTCCAGCCTTGCCACAATGCCCGCCAGATCGGGCCTGGCCGGTGGATAGCGTTTCATCACCAGTGGGTCATGCCCTGGGATGATGTGGTCGGGCGACTCCGCGAGCGCTTCGATTCGCGCATAGCCTTGAAATACTTCTCCCAGGTGGAATACAAGCGTGAAACATCTGCGTGTATTTATATGTTCGTAAAAGTGACTGGCATCGGAAGCCAAGACAACCCATCCCCGGTTCGTGTGCACGCGGACCACCTGCATGCCGGCTGTATGTCCACCCACTCTATGGACCGTGATACCAGGTGCGATTTCTCCATCTCCATCGTGAAACCGCACGCGATCTTTGTAGACTAGGCGGATCATCCCCGCGACATGGTCCGGCTCGTACGCGCGGTTATGCACGGTGCACGCCATGTGCCGACCAGTCGCGTAGCACATCTCGGCGTCCTGCAGGTGGAACCGCGCGTTCGGCCAGGCATCGAAGGTGCCGACATGGTCGTTGTGCATGTGCGTGATGACGATCTCCCGAACATCGGTGGGATCGATGCCGAGCAACCGAACCGCCTGCACGGGCGTACGCAACAAGGTTCGATGGCGTTTGCTCGCCATATCTTCGAAGAATCCCGTGTCGACAAGAACGAGGCGATCCCGGTTGCGCACGACCCACAGGTAGTAATCCAGCGGCATGGGAGCATCGTGCGGATCACCGCCGACGAAGTTGTGCGCGCGCCTGGCGTCGCGCGTCGCATACTTCAGTGCGAAAACCTCGTAGGCGGGCAAGCCAGCCACGATCTTCTCCATGACTGTTTCAATCCTTCTCCGGGCGCAGCAGCTGCATCAGTTGCCTCACGTCCTTGCAGTGCTCGATTTCGGCAACCATCTCTGCCGCCTCGGCCGCCCGTGCAGGCCCGATGACAGGAGCCGCCAGGCTGTCGAACTTGGCGCGCAGCTCGTCATCCGTCATGGGGTTCTGGATGGAACCTTTCGGATAATCCACCTGGGAGACGTACGTCGTGCCGTCGTCCATCTCCACGGTGAGCTTGCACGACACCCCACGGGGCAACGAGCCGTCCACCGTGATATTGAGCATTTCCGCCAGCCGGACCAGCGTGGGCTCTTTCAGGCGCGCGTCGTTGTATTGCGGGAACAGCGCTTGCCCATCTGTGAAGGCCACCGCCACCGAGTACGGTAGGCTGACCTGCGCTTCGTGATAGGTCTTCGGCCTGGCATTCTGGTGGTAATGCGCCCAGTCTGGATGGCGAGCCATCGTCATGGCTTTGATGCGATGCAGGTCAGGCGCGTGCTTGCGGCGGATCTCCAGCGCGCAGTCAATGGCGTTGTGGATCGGCCGCGCACAGGAGTACGGCTTGAACTCGATGTCCAACTGGTACGGGCGATCTAGGTCCAGCGTCAGCTGTGCCGGATCGTTCTTATCGGTGAAGGCTTTCAGCCATCCGCGTTCCCCCTCGAAGATCGTCGATGCGCCGGTGAATCCGAGGTTGGCCATGGCCGCCGCAGTCACGCCTCCACGGGAGGCCGGGCCCGGGTTGAAGCGCTTCTGCATCGACGGTCCGTACATTTCCATCAGGCCGCCTGACTGCGCACCGGCCAACCCAAGCGCGGAGATGATTTGCTCCTCGTTGTTGCCCAGGAGCAAGCTTGCGGCAATCGCTGCGCCGAAGATCCCGCAAGTGGGCGTGGTGTGATAGGCGCGGTCGCGCAGCGAATTGTTTGCCGCCTTGCTCAGGCGTTCCATCATCTCGCATCCCGCAGCCAGCGCGGCCATCAATGCCCGTCCATCCTTGCCGGTCTGTTCGGCCGTCGCCAGGGCCGCCGAGTATACGGGAGGGCTGAAGTGAAACAGCGCTAGCACGTCTATGTCGTCCAGCTCCACGCTATGCGAGGAAATGGCATTGGCCAGGGCGGCATTGACCGCAGGTACGCGCCGCCCGTCGCCGATCAGCGTTGCTTGCTCAACCCCTCCGATGGAAATGGCGAATTCCCGAGCAACCTTGCCGCTTCCGGTTTGGCTGCCTGCGACTGCCACCCCCAGGTAGTCCAGCAGCAGCCGCTTGACCGCCGTTCGGTTGGCTGGCGTCAGATCGTCGTACTGGAAGTTGACAAAATGCGATGCAAGTTTTTCAGCGATGGTCTTGGACATGATGGTTGTTGTTGCTCTAGGCAATGAAAGGGAAAGGTCAAGCGCTGCGTGCACTCAGGATGGAAATCAACTCGTTCAGGTCTGGAAGGCTGTCCAAGTTCCGGCACAACTCAATCAGCCGCTCGATCTGCTCTGCAGGGAGACATCGGCCGACGACATTACGGAACTTGTATTCCACGTCCTCGGCGGATATCGGGTTTTCCGGGCTTCCACGGCGATTTAAGATGCGGTGCGCCAGCTCCCGCCCGTCCCGTGTCCGCACGGTCACGATGGCAGCATGCCGGAAGGCCGGACCCATGCCTTCTATTTCGGCATCCTCGTACGCCTCGATCCGGCGTATCAGGTCCATCAGCCTGGGATCCTTCAGGCGGGATTCGTCATACTGGTCGACGAACGCCACTCCGTCGTGCGCAATCACCGCCAGGCCGTAGTAGAGGTTCATCTGCGCCGCCGTTACACCTTGCGCCTTGTACTCCCAGGCACAGTGGACATAGGTCATGTGGCTGACGCCTACCCGTATGGATGCGATGTCGTCGACCTTCAACCCGTTTGTCCGCATGATGTGGGTCAATGCGTCGAGGGCCGCGTGTATGCTCGTGACGCTGGCATGCGGCTTATAGCCCACCTTGGCCGCTTCCCAGACCTTGCCAAGGTCGTCGGTCAGGCGCGCGGGATTGGGCTGGCCGGAATAGGAAGACAGGTATCCGCCATAGGCCGCTTCCAGAACGTCCACGATGCCGGTGAAATCGCGACGCGCCAGTTCGGCCGCATACACCCCACTTTGCGCGGCACGACCGGCATGGAATCGCTTGACCATGGCCCCTTCCTGGGCCGCCATCAGTCCGCCGGCCTGGGATCCCACTATGCCAAGGGCATGCTGCATGCGCAGGGCGTCCAGCTTGAGCGCCTTGCCCGCGGACGCCGCGGCGACGAATACGCCGGATGTACCCTGCGGGTGGAAGCCGCGATAAAACAAATTCATAGTCGCGGCATTCCCGACGCGTGTCCCAATCTCGTAACCGGCCACCATCGCAGCGATCAGGTCGCGGCCACTCCAGTTTCCATCGCGCTCGGCGTAGGCCAATGCTATTGGCACGGCAATGGATCCGGCGTGCACGATCGATTCCTTGTGGATATCGTCCAACTCGAACGCATGCCCGGCCGTGCCATTGACCAGCACGGCGTTGGCAATGGAGGTTTTTCGGCCGGTGCGCCAAATACTGGCCACGGGTGCCGCTCTTTCGCCTTCGACCATGTCCTGCACGAGCTTCGTCCACGGCAAGGTCACGCCGTATACGCAGCAGCCTATGCTGTCGAGCAGGCTGGTCTTCATCCGCTCGATGACTTCATCGGGTAGGTCTTCGTAGCGAAACTGCGCGACAAACTTTGCCAGGTCGCGCGTGGCGTTCTCCAGGAGGGGCGGTTGTGAGCTGCTCATCTGCTATCCCGTGATGGATTCGTCTGGGCGATTCGGTCGCGTTCAGTAGTTGGGTTCCTTGTCCAGCCGAACGGCGATTCCCTCTAGCTCGGGGGACGCCGCCGGATACCGCTGCATCACCATGGGATCGTGACCAGGAACGATGTGCTTCGGGCTGTCGGCCAGCATGTGAAGCTTGGCGTATCCGTCTATGACCTCGCCGACATGGAAGGCGGTCGTGAACACACGTTTTTTCTCGAAGTGCTCGTAGTAGTGGCTGCAGTCCGACGCCAGAACGATCCAGCCACGGGCCGTGTGCACGCGCACGCACTGCAGCCCGTGCGTATGCCCGCCTATGCGATGGATGCTCAGCCCAGGCGCAAGCTCGGCACTTCCATTGTGGAAACACACGCGATCCTTGTAGACCAGGCGCACCATGCCTACCACCTCGTCCACCTCGTAGCCGTGGTTGAACTGGCGATGGCACATGTGCCGTCCCGTGGCGTATGCCATTTCGTCGTCCTGCAGGTGAAAGCGCGCCACGGGGAAGGAATCGAACGTCCCTACGTGGTCGTAGTGCAGGTGGGTGATGATCACGTCCTTGACCGTGGCGACATCGACGCCAAGCAAGGCCAAGCCTTCGGACGGATGCCGCAGCAGCGTGCGCTTGCGCTTGCTGGCGACGTCCGCACCGAAGCCCGTATCGACGACGAATTCCCGCCCGTCGCCGCGCACCAGCCATAGGTAGTAGTCCATGGGCATGGGCGCGTCATGGGGATCGCCTCCGATGAAGTTGTTGGCACGCCTCGCTTCGCGCGTGGCATACCGTATGGCATAGACTTCGTATTCGGGCAGCTTGGCTTGTTTCATTGTTGTCATGATGATGGGTTGGCTTGCAGCGTCTCGTTCAATTCATTGACGTCTTGCAACGACGGCAATGCCGAAACGAGCGCCTTGATCCTGTCTGCGCGATCGCCGTATAGCGTGCCGGCGATCAGGTCGAACTTCTTTTCGATGTCGCCACGTGAAAAGGGCTGTTCGGGCTCGCCCAAAGCGCGTTCCACCGCGTGCTCCAGCGTCCTGCCGTCGGTGGTCACGACGCGCACGATGGCGCCCCGGCGGTCGGGATAGCCTTCGTCAAGGGAATGATCGGCCCGCACCCGGATGCGCGACATCAGGCTGCGCACGTCCGCGTCCTCGAGCATCGCCTGCGTATAGCGCGCTGGCATCGCGTCCCCTTTTGTCAGGCAAACGGCGATGGAGAACGCAATGGAGAACTTCGCCTGGTCGGCGTTGGTTGGCTGGGCGACCTCCGCGGCCAGGGTGACTGTATCCACGCATACTTCCATGGAGGTGATGCGCTCCGGGGGACAATCGAACTGGCGCGCAAGCTCTACCGCGGCATCTATCGGTGCGTGGTTGCCTCGGCAACCGCCGTGCATCTTCAAATAGGTCCGCGCAATGCCAAACCCGCTTCCAATCCCGCTCGTCACGGCGTCCCGGTCGGCGTCGCCGGCGTAGGCCTTGAAGAAGCCCCGCTCTATCACCTCTGCCACGCCGTTCGCACCTTGCCCGGCATACAGCGCCGCCAGCAGTCCGCCCTCGCTGCTACGTCCGACCTGCAAGGGCTGGCTGCCGGCATTCTTCAGTGCCTCTTTCAAGCCTGCACCATGGCTGCACGCGATGGCCAGGGCGTGCGTCGCGCGTTCCGCAGACAGCCGCAACAGGACCGCGGCAGCGGCAGCCGTGGACGGCGCCGCCAGTATCGCCGTACTTTGGAAGCCGCGCCGTACCGTCGCCGGATAGATTGCTCGTCCTAACCTGAGAAAAACTTCGTATCCTGCGACGATGGCCGCCAGGAATTCGGCGCCGCTTGCCCGGCGCTCGCAGGCCAGCGCGAATGCCGCCGGGATCAACGCGGATGACGGGTGCCCGCCGGTGTAGCGACAACCATCCTCGAAGTACGCGGCATGGGACAAAGCCGCATTGATGATCGCCGCATCGCGCATGCCGCGCCGGGCCGCCGTGCCCCACACGCGGACGCTCCCCTCGCCGGGCAGCAGGTCGAGCAGGCCATTGTGGGCCCCCTGCTGCACCCCCGCGGCAGCTGCGGCCAGCGTATCCAGCACCCGCAACGAGGCAGCTTGCTCGATGTCCCTCGGTAGGGACGCATCGCGCATGCCTGCGACAAAGGTGCCGAGCACGGACGCCAACGGCGCCGCTTTGTCTTCAGGCGAAGCCACTCCGGATGCCGCCGCCATGGTCAGTCCAACTTCAATCCGATGTTGGCAATGACTTCGCCCCATTTGGCCACGTCGGCGCGCACCCGGGCCGATGCGGCCTCGGGGCTGTCGCCCACGACATCGGCCCCCTGCCCCGCATAAAGCTTCTTGATGTCCGGGGAGTTCAAGGCACGAACCACATCGGCATTTATCTTGTCGACGATGGACTCGGGCGTGCCGGCCGGCACGAACAGGCTGTACCAGGTATCCGCCTCGTACCCCTTGAGCCCGCTCTCATCCAGGGTGGGCAAGTCAGGTACCGACGAAGGCCGCGCCGCACTGGTCGTTGCCAGCCCTCGCAGCTGCCCGGACTGTATGTAGGGCAACGCTACCGGGGCGTTGACCATCATCGCTTGCACTCGTCCAGCCACCAAGTCCGTTACGGCCGGCCCGGCCCCCTTGTAGGGCACGTGCGTAATCTCGACGCCGGCCATGCGTTTGAAGATCTCCATGGCCAGGTGCGGCGGCGCGCCGTTACCCGAGCTCGCAAAGTTCAGTTCGCCTGGCCGGGATCGGGCGTAATCCAGGAGCTCCTGTACCGACGTCACCGGCAGCGACGACGGCACCGTCAGGATGTTGGGCGTGCTCACCAGTGTCGTCACCGCGACAAAGTCGCGTACCGCGTCATAGCCCGCCGACTTGTACAACGCTTGGTTGGCGGCGAGCGTGATGACAGGGGTAAACAGCATCGTATACCCGTCCGGCGCCGCCTTGGCAGTGGCTGCCGCACCGACGTTGCCGCCAGCACCTCCCCGGTTTTCGATGACCACCGGCTGCCCCCAGTATTCTGACAAGCGTTGTGCAAGGGGCCGGGCCAGAATATCGGTGCCGCCCCCGGGCGGGAAGGGAACAATCAGTTTGACCGGCCGATCAGGGAAAGGAGGCGCAGCCTCTCTGGCCGATGCGAGACAGGTCCAGCACAGTGTTCCTGCCACGACAGCCGCCAACCATTTCGCGCCTTGGCGGATGGCCCCCCCCATTGGTGTACCCATGCTCTTGTCTCCCATGTTCGCGTCGCGTCCTGCTACTCACGCGTGTGTCTATTGCTTGGACCAGTCTAATTACGCTATAAAAATAGATCAATCGACAGTCATTCAAAATACTATTGAACTTAATTCACTAATTTGATTGGGCGGATTCGAGGAGACTCGCTTGGAGAATCTGAACGCACTCAGGGTGTTTGTACGCGTGGCCGAGACGCGCAGCTTCACCCAGGCCGCGAAACGCCTGGGCCTAACCTCATCGGCAGTCAGCAAGGCGATCACGAGGCTAGAGCAGGAGCTCAACGTGCGGCTGTTGCACCGCACCACCCGGTCGGTCGGACTGACGAACGACGGCGCGAGCTTCTTCGAACACTGCCTCCAGATCCTCGGCCAGATCGAGGAGGCAGAAAACTTGCTCGGCCAAGCCACTTCCACGCCGCACGGACGCCTGCGCGTGCACCTGCCGGTGGGATTCGGCCGCCGTGTCATCATGCCGATGATGCCCAGGTTCCTGAAGCAGTATCCCGATTTGGTACTCGATGCCGAACTGAGCGACCGCAACGTTGACTTGGCTTACGAAGGCATCGATGTGGCCGTGCACATCGGCGAGCTGGCTGATGCCCGGCTGATCGCGCGCAAGCTCTGCAATCTGCGGTTCATGGCCTGCGCCTCGCCCCAGTACCTGGCCGAGCATGGCGAACCTCGCACGCCGGACGACCTGGACCGGCACCACTGCTTGGCTTACGTACTGATGCATACAGGCCGCTATCGCGAATGGCCATTCGTCAAGGACGGCAAGCCTTGTCCCAAGACCGTCTCTGGCAGGCTGAACGTCAATAACGCCGAATCACTACTGGAGGCGGCGACCGCCGGCATGGGCATCGCCATGATCAGCAACTTCATCGCCGCCGATGCCATTCGTTCAGGACGGCTACGACCTATCCTTACCGACTATGTAGGCGAGGGCCCCCAGGTGTCAGTGGTGTATCTGCCCAGCCGCAACCTTTCGCCAAAGGTAAGGGCCTTTGCCAACTTCCTGCTGGAAGAAATCTCAGGCAATCCCGACTGGGATAAGATCACACCGTAGCCACGGCATCCTGTGACACGGCGATGCGCGAATCAGCCAACAAATCCGCCAGTGTCCTGACTGATCCGGCTTCAAACAGGCTCCGCGCCGCCGTCAAAATGGCTCCTGCTTCTGGTTCTCCGACCGCCGCCGATGCCAACGACATGAATTTGGCATCGATTTCAGCACGCGACATGGGGTTTTCAGGCATGCCGCGCGAATAGTCCACCTGGCGCGTGAGCGTTGTCCCTTGCTTAGTGACGATGGTCACCTTGCCGCCGTAGATCTCCGGATACGCCCGATCGATGTCAGGATCGATCTCGATCTCCACACGCTTGGAAAGGGCAACCACCTGGGGATCGACAATGCGCTGCGGCGTGAATTGTTCCAAATAAGCCTGCCGATCGTAGATAGCCACAGCCAGGTTGTAACGCAAGCTCATCTGCGCATTCAGCACCGAGTCGGCCCGGTATTCGAAACCAGTCTGCGTATTGACTACACTGGCCACACCGGCAATGACGCGCTCGACATCATCAGGGGAAAGGTCGTTTTCCTTCACCAAGGAAAGCACGGCATCCACGCACGCGTGGTTGCTACCGCAGCACGCATGGGGTTTGAAGCAGGTTTCATCTGAGAACCAGCGCCGCCCTAGATCCTCGACCGCCAACGCTGGTCTCGGGGTGTCTGACATGCAAAACAGCAGGCCGCCATCCTCGGCTTCCAGAATGTAGCGAGACCCAACGAAGCCGCGTTGAGCGAGCAACGCAGCCATCAACCCAGCCTGCGCCGATCGGCCAGGATGCATGCGCTTGCTCATGCCACCATCGGCGGTAAAGGCCCACGTACCAGCCGATTGCGTGCCCGCCAAGCCGAGCGCGCTTGCCGTGGTTTCCGCATCCAGGCCCAGCATGACGCTCGCTGCGGCAGCTGCCGCGAATGTTCCAGTCGTGCCAGTCAGATGCCAGCCTCGCATGCGGGCGCGGCTCGGATTGAACGCCCGGCTGATCCGATTCATGGTTTCGTAGCCTGCTGCCATTGCCGTCAGGATCCGGTCGCCACTTGCGCCTTCGCGCTCGGCCAGCGCCAACACCACCGGTACGACCAGCGCACCCGGATGAATTTTGGCCCGACTATGGTCATCGAAATCGAAACTGTGGATGGCCGTGCCCGCGGCCAGCACTGAGTTGACTGCACTTACCCGCACGCCGGTTCCCCATAGCGCCGCTTCAGGCGCGCCTTGCAAGTCCCGGGCGAAATCAGCCATGATGCGGCCCCAGGGCGTGGTCAACCCGTATAGGCCGCAGCCCAGCGCATCGACCAGCGCATGACTAAGTACCTCCCTGGTCGTGCGGGGAATATCTACCGGTTCGAGCCCGGCAACGAACGCCGCCAGTTCTTGGGTAATGCCGCGATACTCGCGGGCCATTTGCTTCCAAGCGTCCAGATCGTCCACGCCACCTGCTCCTGCAAATTCATGCGTCCGATCCGGCGGACGGATTTGCCGCTGCTGCCCGCCGGTACCCTATCGTTTCGATGATAGGAGCGAAACCTAGCCCCCATCTATCGCCCGACGGTCAGATCTGTTGTGAACCGGATTCACCAGTCATGGCCAACTGCACCAGCCGGACTTACCGCTGGGTCGGCGAGCCGGCGTTAGTGGAAGTCCCTATCCCTGCGCCGCCATCAGCGCCCTGACCTGGTCGGGCCGCGGCAACGGCGGCACCGCGCCGTAACCCGTGGTGGACAACGCCGCGGCCGCGCTGGCGTAACGGCAGGCCTGGCGCCAATCATCACCCGCGCACACGCGGGCCAACAGGTTGCCGGCGAAGCAATCGCCCGCGCCGGTGGCGTCCACGCTCTTCACCTTGTAGGCAGCAATCTCTGAGCGGCGGCCGCCCTCGTCCAGGATGGCGCCGCGGCTGCCCAGTTTGAGGACGACGACGGCGTGGTCGTTGAATCGCCGGATCCAGTCCAGGATGGCATCGGGCTGGTCCAGGCCGGTCATAAGCTGCATATCGTCGAGGCCGGGCAAGAAGACATCGCACTGGGCGATGGCCTCGCGCAATATGGCACGCGCACGCGCGATGGGCCAAAGGCGAGGCCGCAGGTTGGCATCCAGGCACACTTTCGTGCCAGCGGCGTGGGCGCGCGCCATGGCGGCAAAGACCGTGTCGCAAGCGCTGACGCTGATGCCCAGGCTGATACCCGATACGTGCAGGAAACGCGCCCGCTCGACCATGCCGTGCGCCAAGTCATCCGGCTGCATGCGTGCGGCCGCCGAATGCTGCCGCGCGTAGCTGAAGCTGTGGCCCTGGTCAGTATGCCGCACGAAGTACAGCCCATTGTTGGCTTGCGCGTCGCAGATCATTGCCGACACGTCGACGCCCTCGCCTCGCCAGGTTTGCAGCAGCAATTGGCCGAAATCATCGGCGCCGCCGTAGCGCCCCAGGTAGGCGACGCGGGCGCCGGCCCGCGCCGCCGCGATCACCGCGTTGGACGTGTCCCCGCCGATTCCTTGGCGATAGTCGGGTTGCCCAGGAACCGTCTGGTTGAACTCGATAAGCGCTTCGCCCAGTCCGGCGATGTCGAAATCTTGCGTGCTTGTCATGCGCTGCTTCCTACGGCTTGACGGCCAAGTGCGCGGCCCTTTGCGTCATCGTAGCGCAAGCCCAGGCGCGGCGCGTTCAAGCGGCGGGGCGCCCCCACGCCCTGCCTGCCGCCCAGCTTAAGTACCGCTCTTGGCGCGCAGCTCGGCCAGTTGCTCTTGCACGCGCTCGACGACGTCGGCACCGATGCTGGCCTTGTGCTTTTCGTAAACGGGCTTGACTTTTTCACGCATGCGTTCGAGCTCCTCGGCGCTGATGGTATTGACCTTCAGTCCCGCGTTGCGGATCTTCTCCAACGACTGCTCGTTCTTGGTGCGGTTGACCTTGCGCTCTTCGTCGCGGCCTTTGATGGCGCACTCGCGCAGCGCAGCCCGCTCATCGTCGGTGTAGCGATTCCAGATTTGCTTGGAGAACAGCACCAGGAAGGGCGTGTAGGCGTGGTTGGTCACCGAGATGTACTTCTGGACCTCGTAGAACTTGGACGTGTCGATCGTCACGAAGGGGTTTTCCTGGCCGTCTATCGCCCCGGTCTCCAGCGCCGAGAACACCTCGCCGAAGGCCATGGGGGTCGCGTTGGCGCCCATGGTGCGGAAGGTATCCAGGAAGATATTGTTCTGCATGACGCGCAGCTTCAACCCGTCGAAGTCTTCCCACTTGTTGACGGGATGCTTGGAATTGCTCAGGTTGCGAAAGCCGTTTTCCCAGTAAGCCAGCGTGACCAAGCCGACGGCGTCGAGTTTTTCGGCAATGAAGTTGCCGAACTCGCCATCCAGGACGGCGTCAGCCTCCTCGCTGCTGGAAAACAGGAAGGGCAGGTCGAACACGCCGAGCGCCGGCACCATCCCGACCAGCGGCGAGGACGATGTGATCACGGCTTCCTGCGTACCGGAGCGCAGCGCCTGGGTCGCCTGCAGGTCGTCCCCAAGCGAGCTGCTCCAGTAAGCCGTGATCTTCATCTTGCCGCCGGATTTGTCCTGCAGGCATTGGTTGAAAACCTTCACCCCGTCACCGACCGGATGCTCCTGGGCCAGCCCGTTGGACAAGCGGATATTGCGGTTCTTGTAATCGCCCGCGGCGGTCGCGGGCAGGGCGGCGCTTACGCCCAGGGTTGCCACGATGGCGGCCAAAGCCAGTTTTTTCATGCTCATCTCCTCTACCTGATCATCATGCCCGCCTCCGGTGGTTGCGGATTTGGGCCCCACAAACATGGATCGGCTCGTAGCCTTTCCACTTACCGCGTGCCGCGCCGCAAGGGCCCGGCCAAGCCTATTTAAGTCAGCCAGCGCATCGGAACGGTGATGAGTTCCGGAAACACGACGAACAACATCAACAACACCACGTACGTCACCAGGAAGGGCAGCACCCCTGCCACGACCCGCCCGAGCGGCACCTTGGACACGCCGCTGACCACGTTGAGCACCACGCCGACCGGCGGCGTCAACAGGCCGATGCAGCTGTTCATGACGAACATGACGCCGAAATAAACGGGATCGATGCCGGCCAGCTTGATGATCGGCATCAGCACCGGTGTCAGGATCAGGATCGTCGGCGTCAGGTCCAGCGCTGTCCCGACGATCAGCACCACCACCATGATGACGAACATCAGCAGCTTGGGGCGATCGACCAGCGGCTCGATCACTGCAGTGATCTCGCCGGGGATGTCGGCGGCCGTGATCAGCCAGGCCGACACCATGGCGGCAGCCACCAGGAACATGATCACCGACGACGTCTTCCCGGCCTGCAGCAGCACCCCGTACAGGTGTCGCAGCTTGAGTTCGCGGTAGACGAACATGCCCACGAACAATGCATACACGGCCGCCACGACGGCAGCCTCCGTGGGGGTGACCACACCGAACCGGATGCCGCCCAGGATGATCACCGGCATGCCGAGTGCCCACGCGCCGCGGCCGGTGGCTTTCAGGCGCTCGCGCGTGCTTTGCTTGGGCAAAGGTTTGACGTTGGAATGGCGCACCAGCCACAGCCAGGTCAGCACCAGCGCCAGCCCCATGAATAGGCCGGGCGCAATGCCGGCCATGAACAGCTTGGAAATCGACACGTTGGCTGCCACACCGAACACGATGAAGGCCATGGACGGCGGGATCACTGGTGCGATGACCCCGCCCGAGGCGATCAGGCCCGCCGAGCGCGGCACGTTATAGCCGGCCTCGCGCATCATGGGGATGAGGATGGCGGCCAGCGCCGCGGAGTCCGCCGCGGCAGAACCCGACAGGCTGGCCAGTATGACCGCCGCCAGGATGGCAACAATGCCCAGCCCACCCTTGATGTGTCCCACGCAAGCCATCGCGAAATCGATGATGCGCCGCGACAGGCCACCCGCATTCATCAGCTCGCCGGCCAGCAGGAAGAACGGGATCGCCAGCAAGGTGAAGGTGTCCGAGCCAGTTACCATGTTCTGCGCCACGATCTGCGCATTGAACATGTCCATGTGCCACATCAGCACGAGGGCGCAGAGTATGAGGGCGAACGCGACCGGCACGCCGATGGCCATGGCCCCGAGCAAGGATCCGACAAAGATCAGCAGCGTCATCAGATCACCTCCGCGATCTGGCCGTCCTCGCCGGCAAAGCGGGCGATGTCTTCGTCGCTGACCTTGCCCCTGAGGACCTGGATCAGCCTCGCTGTCGCGATCAAGAAGCACCCTGCACCGGTAAACAGCCCGATGCCGTATACCCACGCGAGCGATAGGCCGGTGACGGGCGCGAACATGGTGGCATTGACTTCGAACTGCATGACCGTGCCCCAGAAGAACACCACCGAGCAAGCCATGATGATGATGTTGGTCAACGCCATGCAGACCAGGCGGCCGCGGCGGCCGAAGCGCTGCACCACGGTTTCCACGCCCATGTGCGCGTGTTCGCGAAAGGTCAGCACTGCGCCCACGAAGGTCAGCCAGACGAAGCAGTATCGGGACAGCTCCTCGGACACCAGCAGGCCGGAGTTGAACCCGTAGCGCAGCAGCACATTGCCGAAGACCATGACCACCATGGCCGTCAGCAGGACGACCACGACCAGGCCGAGAAACCGGTAAAACAGCTCGATGGCTTTTTGCATTCCGTCTCCTTCCTTTTTGGCGTCGGCCTGGCATGCGGGCCGCGCGATCTTCGATATGCCGTCAGCGTGTCGGCGGTGGCTGCCGCCGTTGTGCAAGCACGGTCAACTGCCTGCGCGCAGCCTCCCCCTTTCGGCCAAGTTGCGCAGCAATGCACGCACGCCGAATGTCCAGGGTGGGCAGGCGTCGGCGCGGTCGACCCAGTTGACCAGGCGCCCCAGCGCCGGTGTGCTGATATCGACGCGGTCGCCCAGGACGTGCGTGAACCCTTGTCCGGGTCCATGCCGGTCCTGGGTGGGCGCGAACAGGGTCCCCAGGAACAGCACCGCACCGTCCGGGTACTGATGGCAGCCGTTGATCAGCTGCCCGACCAGGTCCGCGGGCGATCGGCTGATCGCCGACATGGGGCTGACGCCTTCCAGGACGAACCCATCCGGCCCGGTCACCCGCAGCGACACCTCCAGGCGTTCAACCGACGCCAGCGTGAAATCGTCGTCGAGCAAGCGGATGAACGGCCCCAGCGCGCAGGATGCGTTGTTGTCCTTGGCCTTGCTCAGCAGCAGCGCGGAGCGGCCCTCGAAGTCGCGCAGGTTGACGTCGTTGCCGAGGGTGGCGCCGACGATCCGGCCATCCGAGGCGAGGGCCAGCACCACTTCGGGTTCCGGGTTATTCCAGCTCGAACCCGGATGGATGCCGACGGCTGCGCCGCAACCGACCGCCGACATGGGCTGGGCCTTGGTGAAGATTTCCGCGTCCGGGCCGATGCCCACTTCCAGGTACTGCGACCACAGGCCCATTTCCTGCAACAGTGCCTTGACCTCCTGCGCCTTGGCCGACCCGGGCACCAGTCCGCGCAGGTTCTCGCCCAGCACCGGCTTGAGCTTGGCGCGCACGGCCTCAGCCTGCGCAGGATCCCCCTTGGCGCGCTCTTCGATCACGCGTTCGAGCATGCTGTCGGCAAACGTCACGCCTGCCGCCTTGACCGCCTGCAGGTCGACCGGCGCCAGCAGCCAGCCGGCCGACCCGTCCAGGAACGCCTGCAGCGGACCGAGGTCAGGCAAGCCCGCGGCTCGGTCGAACTGCTCGACCAGGTCGTCGCGCTCGAGCAGTTCCGAAGTCGTGCAGGCCAGGCTACCGGCGTCGTAGATCCGCCCCCCGCGGACGAAAACCGGGCAGGGACCGTTCTCCTTCACGGACCAAACCCGGCCCACCAAGCGCGCCCGGTCTGCATCCTCGGGCAGGATGTCGGCCGCCGCGAGCGCGGCGCGAGCCGCGCCGGCCTTGCCACTGGAGGGGGAAGATGCTGCCATTCGGTATCTCCTGCATGCGCGGCGCACGCCGCGCGGTTCCTACGTTGACGTAATCGACATGACCACCGGGCCGGGCCGCTTATCCGGGCCCGCTGCGCTCGCGCGCGGGATCGCCGGTGGGGCTTTCCAGCTGCAGGTCCAGCCGGGCTGCCGCACCCAGGATGTGGGCGCGCATGGCGGCGCGGGCGCCCATCATGTCGCGCGCGGCCACGGCATCGCGCACGGCGACGTGCTCGGCCACCGTCACCTGCACGATGTGCTCCAGCTCGATGCGCGCGCGCGCGATCGAGATCGTGTTGATGATCTTCTCGCCGACGAAACCGATGAACATCGAGTAGTAGTAGTTCTGCGTGGCCAGGGCGAGCGCGCGGTGAAAGGCCAGGTCGGCGGCGATGCCCTCTTCGGTCCAGCGCGTTTCCATGCCGCGCATGGTCTCCAGCGCCTCGTCCAGGCGCGCCAAGTCCTGCTCGGTGTGGTGCAAGGCCGCCAGCCCCGCGGCCTCGACCTCCAGCGGCACGCGTAGCTGGAACAGGCTGCGGAAGCTTTCCGGGTTGGCGAGCTTGGCGCTTTCGATGCGCAGCACCGGCCTGGATTGGGGCGGCAGGACGAAGGCACCCACGCCCTGGCGGGTGTCGATTAGGCCCTCATTGCGCAGCTGCGCAATGGCTTCGCGCACCACCGACCGGCTCACGCCGAAGGTCTTGGCCAGCTCGTGCTCGGTGGGCAGTTTGTCGCCCGCCTTGAGATTGCCGCTGGCGATTTCCTGTCCGATGGTGGCGGCGATCTGCGCCGGCAGATGTTCGTTGCGCCGGACCTGTCCGAAATTGGGCATGGCTTGCGTTCGTGCTTTATCTAATGGCGATGCGGCGGGCCTGCGCCCTGCCCATCGGCCCGGATCTGGCAATTGGGGTTGAGCAGGAAACCGGGGTCGACGGCCCGCTTGATCGCCGCCAGCAGCCTGCGCTGGGGCGGGCCGATACGCGCCTCGAATTCCTCGCGCTTGAGCCGGCCGATGCCGTGCTCGGCGCTGATGCTGCCCCGGAAGTCGTCGATGACCGCGTTGATGCAATCCTTGGCTTGGCCGATGATGCGCTCGCGCTCGGCGGTATCGGCGCTGGCCGGCGGGATGACGTTGACATGGGCATTGCCGTCGCCCACGTGCCCGTAAGCCAGCACCAGGCAATCCGGAAACTTGGCGCGAAGCTGGCCCTGTACGCGATCGACGAATTCGGCCAGCCGCGACAGCGACACGGACACATCCGTGCGCAGGTGCAGGCCGCGACGCGCCTGCCCTTCGTTCATGGCCTCGCGGAACATCCACAGGTTGGCCGCCTGCGCGCGCGAGGCCGCTACCACGCCGTCGCGCACCATTGCGTCTTCCATGGCCTTTTCCAAGAACCGGTCCAGCAATGCGCGCAAGTCCACCAGCCCCGACGCGGACAGTTCCATCAATACGTAGCCAGGGTGATCGGCAGCAAATGGCATGGCCAGGCTGGGCACCGCCTCGCGCGCCAGCATGAGGGCCTGCGGCGGCATGAATTCGAAAGCGGTCATCAGGTCGCAGCAGTCACGCCGGCAGCGTCGATATAGGGCAATGGCGTCGTGCAGCGAATTCACGGCGAGCAGCGCGGTTTCGACCTGCTCGGGGCGGGGGTGCAGCTTCAGGGCCACCGCCGTGATGATGCCCAGCGTCCCTTCGGCGCCGATGAACAGCTGCTTCAGGTCTATGCCCCGGTTGTCCTTGCGCAAGGTGCCCAGCGCATCCAGGACCGTGCCGTCGGGCAGCACGACCTCCAGCCCCAGCACCTGCTCGCGCGCCATGCCGTAGCGCAGCACATTGATGCCGCCGGCATTGGTGCTGACGTTGCCGCCTATGTGGCAGCTGCCCTCCGCCCCAAGCGACAGCCCCAGGAACATGCCAGCCGCTTCGGCCGCGTCCTGCACCTGGCGCAGGATGCAGCCGGCTTCGACCACCGCGGAAAAGTCGTCGGGATCGATGCTGCGGATGCGGTTCATGCGTTCGAGCGACAGCACCACCTGGCGTGGCGGATCATCGGGAATGGCGCCCAAGACCAGGCCGGTGTTGCCGCCCTGGGGCACGATGGACAAGCCGAGTGCCGCGCACGTCCGCACGGCTTGCGCGACGGCATCGGTGGAGTCTGGGCGAAGGACCGCGACTGCGCCGGCGGTGACGTCTCCGTGCCAGTCCCGGCAATAGCGCAGCTGGTCGGCGGGATCGGTGATCACCGACGCCGCGCCCAGGCGCTGCACCAATTGGGCTTGCAAATCCGCGATACCGGGCAGGGCCGGCATGGGCTGTCTCCGTGTCGTTGATCTTTGGGCGTTTTGCTCTTGTCGTTCGGTTTTTACCAGTAGCCAGGTTGCCGGACAACCCTATAATTGGACATCCGATAACATGGTTTTCCCTGATACCAGGGAGCCAAGAAGGACGCGCCGACGTCCAGGAAGGAGACACCATGCACATTGCCATCACCGGCGCAGCCGGCATGGTCGGCCGCAAGTTCGCCGAATCTGTGGCCCGTGATCCCGTGCTGGGCACACGCACCGTCGAACGGCTCACGCTGTGGGACGTGGTCCAGCCCCAGCCGCCCGCCGGCTTTGCCGGACGCGTCGATTGCCTAAGCACCGACCTTGCCGACCCCGCCCAGGCGCAAGCGCTGGTTGCGCAGCGGCCCGATCTCATCGTGCACCTGGCGGCAGTCGTATCGGGCGAGGCCGAGCTGGACTTCGACAAGGGTTATCGCGTCAACCTCGATGGCACGCGCCACCTATTCGAAGCCATCCGCCAGTTGTCGGCAGACGGCTACCACCCCCGCGTGGTCTTTGCCTCGTCGATCGCCGTCTATGGTGCGCCGCTGCCCTATCCCATCCCTGACGACTACCACCAGACGCCGCTGACGAGCTACGGCACGCAAAAGGCCATCGACGAGCTGTTGCTGGCCGATTATTCGCGCCGCGGATTCTTCGACGGCATCGGCATCCGGCTGCCCACCCTATGCGTGCGCCCCGGCAAGCCGAACAAGGCCGCATCGGGCTTTTTCTCGAGCATCGTGCGCGAGCCGCTGATCGGCCAGGAAGCCGTGCTGCCGGTGCCCGAGGACGTGCGGCACTGGCATGCGTCGCCACGCTCGGCCGTGGGTTTCCTGCGCCATGCCGCCACGCTGGATTTGGCGCGCGTCGGGCCGCGCCGCAACCTGACCATGCCGGGGGTGAGCGTCACCGTCGGCGAACAGATCGAGGCACTGCGCCGCGTCGCGGGCGAAAAGGCCGTTCGCCTGATCCGGCGCGAGCCCGACCCCGCGATCACCGAGATCGTGCGGGGCTGGGCTCCGGGCTTTGCCGCCACGCGCGCGCGTGAGTTGGGATTCGTCGCGGAATCGTCGTTCGACGAGGTCATCCGCGCGCACATCGAAGACGAGCTGGGCGGCAGGCTGCCGTAGGCAGGCGGCGCCAGGCACCGGACACAGGAGCGAGACACCATGAGCCATGGCAACCCTTCCGTCAGGCGGCTGCGTTCACAGGATTGGTTCGACAACCCCGATCACGTCGACATGACCGCGCTCTACCTGGAGCGCTTCATGAATTACGGCGTCACGCCCGAGGAACTGCGCAGCGGCAAGCCCATCATCGGCATCGCGCAAAGCGGCAGCGACCTGGTGCCGTGCAACCGCGTGCACCTGGAACTGGTCCGTCGCGTGCGTGACGGCATCCGTGACGCCGGCGGCATCCCCATCGAGTTTCCCACGCATCCTCTGTTCGAAAACTGCAAGCGTCCCACCGCCGCCCTGGACCGCAACCTGGCCTACCTGGGGCTGGTGGAAGTCCTTTACGGTTACCCGATAGACGGCGTGGTGCTGACCACCGGCTGCGACAAAACCACGCCCTCGGCGCTGATGGCCGCGGCGACGGTGGACATCCCCGCCATCGTGCTATCGGGCGGCCCCATGCTCGACGGCTGGCACGACAATGAGCTGGTCGGCTCCGGCACCGTCATCTGGCGTTCGCGGCGCAAGTACGCAGCCGGCGAGATCGACAAAGAAACCTTCCTGCAGGCAGCGCTCAGTTCGGCGCCGTCGGTCGGGCACTGCAACACGATGGGCACTGCGCTGACCATGAACGCCATGGCCGAAGCGCTGGGCATGTCGCTGACCGGCTGTGCGGCCATCCCGGCTGCCTACCGCGAACGTGGGCAAATGGCCTACCGCACCGGCCGCCGCGCAGTGGAGCTAGTGCTCGAAGACATTCGTCCGTCCCACATCCTGACGCGGGCGGCCTTCCTGAACGCCATCCGTGTCAACACCGCCATCGGTGGCTCGACGAACGCGCAGCCACACCTGATGGCCATCGCGCGCCATGCCGGAGTGGACCTGTCGCTGGACGACTGGCAGCGCGAGGGCTATGACCTGCCGCTGCTGGCCAACGTGCAGCCGGCGGGCAAATACCTGGGCGAACGCTTCCACCGCGCCGGCGGGGTGCCGGCGGTGATGTGGGAACTGCTGCAGCATGGCAAGCTCGACGGCAGCTGCCGCACGGTCACGGGCAAGACCATGGCCGAAAACCTGCAGGGGCGCGAAAGCACCGACCGCGAAGTCATCCTGCCCTATGAGGCCCCGCTCAAGGAGCGCGCGGGCTTCCTCGTGCTCAAGGGCAACCTGTTCGACTTTGCGATCATGAAGACCAGCGTGATCTCGCCCGAGTTCCGCCAGCGCTACCTCAGTGAGCCGGGCCGAGAAGGGATACTGGAATGCCGCGCCATCGTCTTCGACGGCTCGGAGGACTACCACCGCCGCATCAACGATCCCTCCCTGCAGATCGACGAGCGCTGCATCCTGGTCATACGCGGCGCCGGCCCCATCGGCTGGCCGGGCTCGGCCGAAGTCGTGAACATGCAGCCGCCCGACGCACTGCTGCGCCGCGGCATCACCAGCCTGCCCACGCTGGGCGACGGCAGGCAGTCAGGCACGTCCGACAGCCCGTCCATTCTCAACGCCTCGCCCGAAAGCGCCGCCGGCGGTGGCCTGTCTTGGCTGCGCACCGGCGACATCATCCGCATCGACCTGAACGAAGGCCGCTGCGACGCGCTCGTCGACGAGGCCGAAATCGCCCGCCGCAAGCGCGAAGACGGCATTCCGCCCGTGCCGCCCGACGCCACGCCTTGGCAGAGGATCTACCGCAAAAGCGTGGGATCGCTGGCCGAAGGCGCGGTGCTGGAAGACGCGCTGCCGTTTCGCCAGATCGCGCAACGCATGCCCCGGCACAACCACTGACCGGATGGTCGCCCGTCCCCGGCCGGGGACGGGCGATCATGCCTGCGGCCCGGAAACGCTACACTGCGCAGCGTCCAAGGATGCCCGCCATGACCTTCGTCCCGGCCGAAATCACTTCCACCTTTGCCGCCATCTTGGTGGCGTCAAGCTTCCTGACCTCTGCGTTGACCGCCGCCATGGGCCTGGGCGGCGGCGTGGCCATGTTGGCGATCCTGAGCCTGGGCCTGCCGGTGACCAGCGTGCTACCGGTGCATGGCGTGGTGCAACTGGGATCGAACAGCGGACGCGTCATCATCCAGCGCCGCCATCTGGTCAGGCCCGTCCTACTGTGGTTCGCCCTCGGCAGCCTGGCCGGCATCGCACTCGGCGCCTCGGTGGTGGTCAACATCCCCGACGCGCTGGCGAAGTGGGCATTGGCGCTATTTATCCTTTGGTCGATCTACCGCAAGAAATCCAGCGCCCAGGCCGGACGGCACGGCAAGGCCTACTTCGCCCTGGGCGGCGCGGTATCGAGCTTTTGCACCATGCTGGTCGGCGCCACCGGTCCGCTGGTGGCTGCGCTGCTGGCACGCACCGGCCTGGTCAAGCAGCCGCTGGTGGCCACGCACGCGGCATGCATGGTCATCCAGCACGGCATGAAGATCCTCGCCTTCGGGACGCTGGGCTTTGCCTACGCCGAGTGGGCGCCGCTGATCGCCGCCATGATCGCCAGCGGCGTGGCCGGCACCTGGGTGGGCACGCGCACCCTGGACAAGATGCCGGAATCGACCTTCCGCCTGGGCTTCAAGGTCGTGATGACGGCGATCAGCCTGCACATGATCTGGCAGACTTTCTGAATGCGCGGATCGGCCCGCCAGCCGCTAGACCGCTGCGATCGACCCTGGGTTGCCCGTGGCCGAGATCATCCGCTCGACATAGCGCGCGATCGTATCGACCTCGAGGTTGACCTGCACACCTGGCCGCACGTGCTTGAGCGTGGTGGCCTCCAACGTATGCGGGATGAGATTGATGCTGACCAGGCAGCCGTCGGCTTCGTCCTCCACGCGGTTGACGGTCAGGCTAACGCCGTTGATCGCCACCGAACCCTTGTACGCCATGTAGCGGGCCAGCGCCTGCGGCACGCGCACGACCAGCAAATAGGATTCGCCCACCTGGTCGAAGCGCTCCACCGTGCCCAGCCCGTCCACATGTCCCGACACCAGGTGCCCGCCGATCGGGTCGCCGATGCGCAGGGCTTTCTCCAGGTTGACTTCGCCCTCGCGGTCCAGGCCCGTCGTGCGGTTGAGGCTCTCGCGCGAAACGTCGACCTCGAAGCGATTGCCGGACTTGGCCACGACCGTCATGCAGGCCCCCTGCACGGCGATGGAATCGCCCAGGCCGACGTCGTCCAGGCCCAGGCTGCCTGCGTCGATTTCCAGACGCACGCCGGCCGAGCCGGTATCGCCCAGGGGGCGGACACTGACGATGCGGCCGATGGCGGCCACGATGCCTGTGAACATGATCTCTCCTGCGGCGCACCGTGGCGCGCCCATTGCATATCGATGGTGTTGCCATGCCGCCGCGGCGGCGGCCTTGCGATGCTGCGATGATACGCCAGCCCGCCGCGCATGCGGCTGGCGCAGCACCTTGCGCGACGGCCTCAGGATATGCCGGCGACCGCGGCCTTGAGCGCTTCCCAGCGCGCCGGCACGCGCGCCCGCAGGCGCACGTCCTCGCCGACCAGAGTCACCTCCGTGAAGGCGAAGCGCCGGGCATGGTCCAAGTGCTCCAGCAGCGGCAGCCGGACCATGCCGAGCGCATCGCCCAGCAACACCGGGGCCAGGTAGGCCAGCAGTTCGTCGACGCAGCCCGCCTCCAGCAAGGCGCCCGACAAGCCGGCGCCTGCCTCGACATGGACTTCATTGATGTGGTTCTCGCCCATCCAAGCCAGCATGGCGCGCAGGTCGACGCGGCCGGGCGCGATCTCCGGCAGGCGCACCACCCGCACGTTGCGTGCGGCCAGGCGCCCGGCCTTGGCCGGGTCGTCCCGGCCGGTAAAGATGACGACCTCGCCCGGAGCGTCGAATAGGCGCGCCGTCTCGGGAATCTCGAAGCGGCCGTCGACGACCGCCCGGCGCGGCGGCCGTTGCGTGCTGACATGGCGCACGGTCAGCTGCGGATCATCGGCGCGCACCGTGCCCATGCCCGTCAGGACCATGCAGCTGCGCGCGCGCCAGTGGTGGCCATCGGCGCGCGCACGCTCGCCGGTGATCCACTGCGACGCGCCGTTATGCAGCGCGCTGCGTCCGTCAAGCGAGGCGGCGAGCTTGAGCCATACCCAAGGCGTGCCGCGGCTCATGCGCGCGACAAAGCCCGGGTTCAGCTCCAGCGCCTGCTCTGCGCACACGCCGGTGACGACCTCGATGCCGGCGCTGCGCAAGGCGGCAAGCCCACGGCCGCGGACCAGCGGATTGGGATCGGCCATGGCCACCACCACGCGCGCCGGCCGCGCGGCAATGACGGCATCCGCGCACGGCGGGGTGCGGCCATGGTGGCTGCACGGCTCCAGGGTGACATACAGCGTCGCCCCCTGCACCGACGCGCCACGCGCTGCCGCATCGCGCAGCGCCATGATTTCGGCGTGGGCGCTGCCGGGCGGCTGCGTGGCGCCCTGCCCGATCACTTGGCCATCGCGCACAATGACGCAGCCGACGCGCGGGTTGGGCGAGGTGTCGTAGAGCACGCCGCGCGCCAGCTCGAGGGCACGGCGCATCCAGGCGATGTCTTGGGGCGCGGGGTGGGTCATGCGCGGATTGTATGCCGGCGCGCGGTGCACTTTCCCGTCGGCCGCATGCGGGGTACGCGGTTGGTACGATGTCCGAATCCGTACGTTCGAGGTCTATTCCCCGCCTCGAAGGGTGGCCAGGCACGATGCACCATTGCTGCTCCTGTCTTTTTTCACTGGACCCTAGGCCGACAACCATGAAACAAGCCCTTATTGCCATCGACATCCAGGAATCCTTCCGCCTGCGTCCGTATTGGGACGATCGCGAACTGCCGTCGTTCCTGCGCACCACCCAGGGGCTGGTCGATGCCTGCGCTGCGCGCGGCATTCCCATCCTGCAAGTGTTCCACTTGAGCGAAACGGACGACCCCGCCGACCCGTTCTCGCCATCTGCCGGCCTGGCCAGGACGCTGGCCGGGCTATCGATCCAGCCTACGGAAACCTTCCACAAGACCGTGCACTCGGCGCTGTACGCACGCGACGCCCAGGGCGGCACCCTTCAGGACTGGCTTGTCCGCAACGGCATCGAAGAGGTGATCATCTGCGGAATCCGCACCGAGCAGTGCTGCGAAACCACGGCGCGACACGCCTCGGACGCGGGCTTCCAGGTGCGCTACGCGCTGGATGCCACCCTGACCTTCGCGATGCAAAGTCCCTCCTCGGGGCGGCGCTATACCCCGCAGGAGATCAAGGCGCACACCGAGCTGGTGCTTGCCGGCCGCTTCGCCAAGGTGCTGCCGGCCGCGCAGGCGCTGGCCGGCTGACCGGCCGCCTGCGGGCACGCTGGGGAGGATGATGACTCCGGTCTATTTCGTCGTCATGCGCGGCATCGTCCTGCTGGACCTGGCCGGCCCGGCGGAGGTGTTCCGCTCGGCCAACCTGTTTGCGCCGGGGTCGTTCGAGACGCACTACTGCGCGGTACAGGGAGAGATCGAGAGCGGCCTGCCCGGGCTCAGCCTGTGCGGCCTGCGACCCCTGCCAGCGCACCTGCCGCCCGGCGCGCTGGTGATCGTGCCCGGCTTGGTGGGCAGTCACCCCGATTGGCGAGATCCGGAAGTACGGGCCGTGGTGCGCTGGCTGGCCGAACGCGGCACGCGCGACGGCTGCACCGTCATGTCGGTCTGCGCCGGCGCGCTGCTGGCGGCCGCCGCCGGCCTGCTGCGCGGTCGCGACTGTACCAGCCACCATACTTGCCTGGCCGACCTGGCGCGACTGGAGCCGCAGGCCAAGGTGCTCGACAACCGCATCTTCGTCGAGGACGGACCGATCGTCACCAGCGCGGGCATCACGGCCGGCATCGACCTGGCCCTGCACCTGGTGGCCCGTGCCTGCGGCCCGCAGGTCGCCAGCGCGGTAGCACGCCACATGGTGGTGTACCTGCGCCGCAGCGGACAGGATCCGGCGCTTTCGCCGTGGCTGGATGGCCGCAACCACCTGCACACGCGCGTGCACCGTGTGCAGGACGCCGTCCTGCGCGACCCGGCCGCGCCCTGGTCGGCCGCGCGCCTGGCCGAAGAGGCGCGCACCAGCGCGCGCCACCTGAACCGCTTGTTCGCCGAACACGTGGGCTGCACGCCCATGGAGTACGTCAACCGCATCCGCCTGACGCTGGCGGGCGAGTTGATCCGCCAGACGCGGCTGGACATGGAGCGGGTGGCCGAACGCGCAGGCTTCAGCTCGGCGCACCATCTGCGGCGGGTGTGGCGCCGCCATGCGCAGGGATCGCCCAGCAGCCTGCGGGATGGCCGCGGCGATTGGGCGTAGGCGGCCTTCAGTCCTTCCTTAGCTTGCCCGGCACGGGCGGGCCCTGCATCTCGCGGATGGCGTCGATGAACTCGCCGATGTCCTCGAAACTCTTGTAGACCGAGGCAAAGCGCACATAGGCGACCTTGTCCAGCTTCTTGAGCTCGCCCATGACCAGCTCGCCCAGGTATTCGCTGGGCACCTCGCGACGGCCGCTGGTCAGGAGGGTTTCCTCGATGCGCGCCACCGCGGCATCGACGTCCTCGGTGCTCACGGGACGCTTGCGCAGCGCCAGGCTGAAGCTCGCGCGCAGCTTGGTCCCGTCATAGTCGGTGCGGCTGCCGTTGCGCTTGACCACCGAGGGCATCAACAGTTCGACCCGTTCATAGGTGGTGAAGCGTCGGTCGCAAGCCGAGCAACGGCGACGGCGGCGGATGCTGTCGCCCTCATCGGAGGCGCGGGTGTCGATGACTTGGGTGTCCTCGCCCCCGCAGAACGGGCATTTCATTGTCGTCCTCCGTAGGATGAGGCCGGCGGCGGCCCGCGTCGCGCCAAGGCTCGCCGCCTGCCCGGCTTGGCCGGCTGCGCAGGCCGGCTGCTACTTGTAGACGGGGAAGCGCGCGGTCAATTCATTGACGCGCTCGCGCACCGCAGCGATGTTCGCCTCGTCCTCAGGACGATCCAGCACGTCGGCGATCAGGTTGGCCGTCAGCTCAGCCTCGGCCTCCTTGAAGCCGCGCGTGGTCATGGCGGGCGTACCCAGGCGGATGCCACTGGTCACGAAGGGCTTTTCCGGATCGTTGGGAATGGCGTTCTTGTTGACCGTGATGTGGGCTTTGCCCAGCGCGGCTTCGGCCAGCTTGCCGGTGATGCCCTTGGCGCGCAGGTCGACCAGCATGACGTGGCTTTCGGTACGGCCAGACACGATGCGCAGTCCGCGCTTGACCAGGGTTTCGGCCAGCACCTGCGCGTTCTTGACCACCTGCGCGGCGTAGGTCTTGAATTCCGGCGACAGCGCTTCCTTGAACGCCACCGCCTTGGCGGCGATCACGTGCATCAGCGGACCGCCCTGGATGCCTGGGAAGATGGCGGAATTGACGGCCTTTTCGTGCTCGGCCTTCATCATGATGACACCCCCGCGCGGCCCGCGCAGGGATTTGTGCGTGGTCGAGGTGACGAAGTCCGCGTACGGCACGGGGTTGGGATAGACGCCGCCGGCCACCAGCCCGGCGTAATGGGCGATGTCGACCATCAGCAGCGCGCCGTTGTCGCGGGCGATGCGCGCCAGCCGCTCGAAGTCCATGCGCAGCGAATAGGCCGAAGCGCCTGCCACGACGAGCTTGGGCTTGTGCTGCTTGGCCAGGGCTTCCAGCCCGGCATAGTCGAGCACTTCGTTCTCATCCAGGCCGTATTGGATGAAGTTGTACAGCTTGCCGGACTGGTTGACCGATGCTCCGTGGGTCAGGTGCCCGCCTTCGGCCAGGCTCATGCCCAGCACGGTGTCGCCGGGCTTGAGGACCGCCTGGTACACGCCTTGGTTGGCCTGCGAGCCCGAGTTGGGCTGCACGTTGGCGGCTTCGGCCCCGAACAGCTGCTTGAGCCGGTCGATGGCCAATTGCTCGACGATGTCGACATATTCGCACCCGCCGTAATAGCGTTTGCCGGGATAACCCTCGGCGTATTTGTTGGTCAGCTGCGTGCCCTGGGCCTGCATGACGGCAGGACTGGCGTAGTTCTCCGAGGCGATCAGCTCGATGTGCTGCTCTTGCCGGGCGTCCTCCTGCTGGATGGCGGCCCAAACCTCGGGATCCACTTGGGCAATGGTGCGAGTGCGGTCGAACATGAGACGGGTCCTGAAGCGGAAAAGGCGGTATCGAAAGCCGGCTAGTTTACTCTGCCGCAGGGGGTGCGGGCGCGGCAAATGCCCGATTCGACGGGGATTTTTCGCCAAAATGCGGCGCCGGCCACGGTGTTTCGGCTTAAGCTTGAGCAGCGCTGCCGCAAAACTTGAGCCGGACTCAAGTAGCCTGCCTGCCGCGGCCGACAGCCGGCGCACCACGCCGCCGGCCGAACCTGTTTGCCGCCGGGCCCCAAGCGACGGGACGCCCAGGCCATCGCGCGGCAGCTTGGCTGATGGCAACGGCTGCGGCCGCCCGGGGCGCCTATCTGGCCTTCAGGCCCAGCAGCTTTTCGGCGCCATGCTGCTTGATGGCGGCGTCGAGCGCCGCTTCGTAGGCGGGCTGGGCCTGTTCCAGGCAGGCCCGCCCCTTGGCCGTCAGGACGGTGTACACGCCACGTTTGTCGACCGGGCACAGGTCCCGGGTGGTCAGGCCGGAACGCTCCATGCGCTCGACCAGCCTGGATACCGAGCTTTGGTTCAGGATGCGGTGACCCACGCGGCCGTACGGGCACGCAGCCGAAATGAAAAAAGCCGCCCACGCGGGGCGGCTTTTTGTGCAAAGGCGGCGCCGGCCTGCCGGCGCCTACGCCGAGGTCGTACCGATCTGCCGGGGTGCCAGCCGCGGGTTGAGGGTGTAAGTCCCCGTCAGCGACGCCTTGGCCAGCACGTGGCCTTCGATGGCCTTGAGCACGTCGGCGCCGGTAAACCGGCCCTCCACCGGCACGGTTTCGATGTCCAGCGCATACAGCGTGAACACGTAGCGGTGTACACGGGCATCGTTCCAGGGCGGGCACGGACCGTCGTAGCCGAAGTAATCGCCGCTCATGTCACGGTCGGAGGCGAACCATCCGGTGTAATCGTTGACGCCCTGGCGCGCATCCATGGGGGCCAAGGGCCCGCCCTTGCCGCGCGGGGTGATGCCGTTGGAGAAGGCGCCCTCCTCGATGGCGCGCACGTCCGCGCGCAGGTCGACCAGCACCCAGTGGAAGAAGTCCACGCGGGGCAGGTCTTCCGGGATTTCCCGGCCCTCCTGGTTGACGTCGTCAGGCTTGCTGGGCACGTCAGGATCGTGGCAGATCAGCGCGAACGAGCGTGTACCCTGGGGGACGTCGTCCCACGCGAAGTGCGGGTTGTAGTTGTCGGCCAGCGCGACGTGCGATTGCGGATCGATCTTGCCGAACGCATAGCGTTCCGGAATCGGCTCCGAGTCGGAGAAGGACAAACTCGAAAGTTTCATGCCGTGCTCCTATCTGTTTGCCGGTTTCGTTCTTCAAGCCGTCAAGGTTACACGAGCGAACTTGCGTTTGCCGACCTGCATCACATACGTGCCGGCGGATAATTGCAACGATTTGTCTTCGATGCGCTGGCCGTCGATGCGCACGCCGCCCTGCTCGACGTTGCGCTGCGCCTCGGAGGCGCTGGCGGCCAGGCCCGCCTCGCGCAGCACCTTGAGGATACCCATGGGCGCCGGGCCGACCCGCACCTCGGGCATGTTCTCGGGAAGCACGCCGTCGCGAAAGCGCGCCTCGAAAGCGGCCAGCGCCTCCTCGGCCGCGCGCTGCGAATGGAAGCGCGCGACGATTTCCTGCGCAAGCATCACCTTGGCGTCGCGCGGATTGCGCCCGGCCTGGACTTCGGCGCGCAAGGCCTCGATCTCGGCGGCCGGCCGCAGCGACAGCAAGTCGTAGTAGCGCCACATCAAGGTGTCGGAGATCGACATCAGCTTGCCGAACATCTCGTTGGGCGGCTCGGTGATGCCGATGTAATTGTTCTTGGACTTGGACATCTTCTCGACGCCGTCCAAGCCCTCCAACAGCGGCATGGTCAGGATGCATTGGGGCTCCTGCCCATATTCCTTCTGCAGCTCACGGCCGACCAGCAGGTTGAACTTCTGGTCGGTGCCGCCAAGCTCCAGGTCGGCGCGCAACGCCACCGAGTCGTAGCCCTGCATCAGCGGGTACAGGAATTCATGCACTGCGATGGGCACGCCGTTCTTGAAGCGCTTGGTGAAGTCTTCACGCTCCATCATGCGCGCCACCGTGTAGCGCGAGGCCAGCTGGATGATGCCGCGCGCCCCCAAGGGGTCGCACCATTCGGAGTTGTAGCGGATCTCGGTGCGGGCCGGGTCCAGCACCCTACTCGCCTGGGCGTAATAGGTGGCGGCGTTGGCCTCGATCTGCTCGCGCGTCAGCGGCGGGCGGGTGGTATTGCGCCCACTGGGATCACCGATCATGGACGTGAAGTCGCCGATCAGGAAGATCACGGTGTGCCCGAGATCCTGCAGCTGGCGCATTTTGTTCAGCACCACGGTATGGCCCAGGTGAATGTCGGGCGCCGTGGGATCCAGGCCGAGCTTGATGCGCAGCGGCACCCCGGTGGCCCGGCTGCGCGCAAGCTTTTGCGCAAACTCGGCCTCGACCAGCAACTCCTCGCAGCCGCGGCGGGCAATGCGCAGGTCGGCCTCGACCTCGGGCGTGATGGGGTGAGAAGGCAGATTCATCATGAAAAATGCCGGCCAAGGGCTAGCCAGCGCACAAGAAAAAATGTTAAAAACCCGAAAATTCTAGACCATACGGCCCAAACCCTATGGGCTAGGGTATCCGGCCAACCCGCGCAGCCTCCTCGGCTGCTCCACCAAACATCGCTTCACGACGCCGGCGTCCACATGGAAGACGCCGTCTCCCGCATGCGGCATCGCCCGCACCGCGCGGGACGTTTTCTTATAGCAGAGGGCTTATACACGATGACCCGTGGCACCAACGATCCACACAGCACCCCGATTCGTGTAAACGTCCAGTCCGCTGCTTGCACCACCCACACCACCACGTCCCGCCGTGGCAAGACCTTTCGCCGCGCACTGCTGGCTGCCGCCGTCGGCCTGTTCGGCGCCGCGGCCGCCCTGGGCATGGTCCAGGCGCCCGATGACTATACCGACATGCCGCCGCAGCGCCAGGTCCGCGACGTGCTCGACATCTCGTCGGCCGACATGCAAGTCGGCGAAAGCGGCAGCCATCCCTACATCAGCGAAACCCGCATCCGGCCCGGCGACACCTTGGCTGCCATTCTTTCGCGGCTGGGCGTGTCCGAGCCTGGATTGCAGGCCTTCCTGACACAGGACGAATCGGCGCGCAGCATCTATCGCCTGTATCCGGGCCGGTCGGTCCAGGCCGCCGTCGACGCCGATGGCAAGCTCGTCTGGTTACGCTACGTGCACACGCCCGGCGCCGAAAAGAACGGTCAGGTCCACACCGGCCTACTGCTGATCGAGCCTGACGGCGACGGCGGCTTCAAGGCGCAGGAACTCACCCACGAAACCGAACGGCAGGTGCGCGTGGCGGTGGGCACCATACGCAGCTCGCTGTTCGGCGCCACCGATGCGGCCGGCGTGCCCGACTCCATCACGCTGCAAATGGCCGAGATCCTGGGCAGCAAGATCGACTTCCTGCGTGACCTGCGCCAGGGTGACCAGTTCCGCCTGGTCTATGAAGTGCGCAGCCACGAAGGGCGCTACGCCGGCGCCGGGCGCGTGCTGGCGTTGGAATTCATCAACCGCGGCAAGAGCCACACTGCAGTGTGGTTCAACCCGGACGGCAAGTCCGGCAGCTATTACGACTTCGAAGGCAACAGCCTGCGCGGCGCATTCCTGCGCAACGCGATCAAGTTCTCGCGCATCAGCTCCACCTTCGGGATGCGCATGCATCCCATCCACAAGCGATGGACCGGCCACAAAGGCGTGGACTACGCCGCGCCCACAGGCACGCCGATCCACGCCACGGCCGACGGGGTCGTCGAATTCGCCGGCCGCCAGAACGGCTACGGCAACGTCGTCATCCTGCAGCATGCCGGCAAGTACTCCACCCTTTATGCACACCAAAGCCGCATCGCGCCCGGCCTGAAGAAAGGCGACCGCGTCTCGCAAGGCCAGGTGATCGGCTACGTCGGATCCACCGGTTGGGCCACCGGCCCGCACCTGCATTACGAATTCCGCATCGCCGGCACTCCGGTCGACCCGCTGTCGGTCACGCTGCCGGTGGCTCGCAAGCTCGAGCCGCGCGAAGCCAAGGCCTTCGCGCAGGCGGTCCAACCGTACAAGCAGCAAATCCAGATGCTGGCGCAACTGCACCAGACGCCGCTGGAAGAGCCTGCTGAGACCGTCGCGGCGCGCTGACCGCCGGCCGCCGCGCATCCGCGACCCGCAACGACTGCACCCTGCCCGATCCGCTTACCGCCATGGCGACGCAACGCCGCTACTACATCGGGCTGATGTCCGGCACGAGCATGGACGGCGTGGACGGCGTGCTGGCCGAGTTCTCCGCACCTGCTTCGGCGCGCGGCGACAGGCAAAGCCAGCCGGCCGTTGCCGAGAAGCCGGAAGCGCCCCCGCGGGCCGAGATCCACGTCGTAGCCGAAGCCAGCCTGGCCCTGCCCGCTGCGCTGCGCGCAGAGCTCATGGCACTGAACAGCCCCGGGCCTGACGAGCTCGCCCGTAGCGCCCTGGCCGCCGCACAGCTGGCCCAGCAGTATGCCCAGGTGGTGGCCGCCCTGCTCTACCGCGGCGAGGTCGAGGCGCACGAGGTCGTGGCCATCGGCGCCCATGGCCAGACGGTGCGGCACCGGCCTGACCTGGGCTACACGATCCAGCTGAACAACCCTTCGCTGCTTGCCGAACTGACGGGGATCGCCGTCGTGTCGGACTTCCGCAGCCGCGACATCGCCGCCGGCGGCCAGGGCGCCCCGCTGGCCCCGGCCTTCCACGCCGCCCAGTTCAGCGCCGACCGGCCCGTGGCGGTGCTCAACCTGGGCGGGATCGCCAACGTCACCCTGCTGCAGCCGGGGCGCGATCCGATGGGCTTCGACACGGGACCGGCCAATGTCCTGCTGGACATGTGGTGCGCCAGGCACCAGGGCAGGCCCTATGACGAGGGAGGCCGCTGGGCAGCCGCCGGCCGCGTCAACCTCGCGCTGCTCGAAGGGCTGGTCGCCGATGAGCCCTGGTTCGCCCTGGCCCCGCCCAAGTCCACCGGCCGCGACCTATTCAACATGCAATGGCTCGAACGCGGCCTGGCCCGCCACGGCCAGGGGCTAGCGCCCGCCGACGTCCAGGCCACGCTGCAGCGGCTGACCGCGCGCACGGTCGCCGACGCGGTGCGCGCCACCGGCGTGGACGTCGAGGAAGTGCTGGTCTGCGGCGGCGGCGCGAACAACACCGGCCTGATGCGCGACCTGGCCGACTGCCTGCAACGGCCGGTGCGCGCCACGGACGAGGCCGGCGTGCCCGCCAAGCTGGTCGAGGCGCTGGCATTCGCCTGGCTGGCTTGGGCCCACGTCAACCGAGTGCCTGCCGGCCTGCCATCGGTGACAGGCGCACGCGGCAGCCGCGTGCTCGGCGCCTGGTATCCGGCCTGAGCCTCGCTCGCCCGGCCTTGTCATGGGCCGCGCAGCGCGTCGAGCTCTTGCTCCCCCATGGCCAAGGCCAAATCGGCCAGCGCGGCCGTGACCGCCAACGCCTGTCGCATTTCGTCCTCGCGGATCAAGGCCGGCACGTCGCCCGCTGACAGGATGCGGTTGACGCGCGAAGACGGTTTGCCGAAGCCGGCCACCAGCCGCAACGCCGGAATGCCATGGCGCGCAAAGTTGGCGTGGTCGGAATTGGGCATCAAGGGCAGCCACGTCTCGACCGGCACGCCGGCAGCTTGCGCTGCACGGCCAACCAGCGGGCCGAGCTTTTCGAAGCCGCTGATCAGCGCAGTCAGGCTGGCGTCGCCCGCTACCGTATCGAGGTTGATGTTCAGCTTCAAACGGGCGCGCTCGGCCGGCTCCAAGCCATCCAGGTAGCGGGCCGATCCGGCCAGGGCCCATTCCTCGGCGCAAAACAGGCACACGCGCAAGCCCGCCGTATCCGGGCCGACCCGCGGCGCGAGCAGGCGGGCGGCCGCCAGCGCCACCGCCACGCCCGTGGCGTTGTCCAGCGCACTGACGCCAAGGTCGTGGCCATCGACGTGTGCGCTAATCACGATGCGGCTGTCCCGTCCCCCTGGCAGGTCGAAGACACCCACCGCGGCACGCGAATCGGGCACTTCCTCGCCTTCGATCACCAGCCGGGCCAATGTCCCTGCCGGTGCCCCGGCCAGGCGCTGCGCCGACTCGGCGTCGATATATGCGGCTGGGATGCCGTGACCGTTGCGTGGCCGCCCGGACGAGCCAGACAGCAGGCGCGGGCGCACGTTGACCCGAACCCCAGGATGGCGCTCGAAGAATTCCGGCAAGGCTGGAATCAGGCAAAACTGGGCAAAGGACGGCGAGACCGCCAAGTTCAACGCCACCCGGGTATTCGGATGGGACACCATGGCCTCGGCTTCGTCGATCAGCCGCAGCGCTGCAGCGATCCGCTCCAAGTAGACCGCGCCGGCATGAGTCAGGCGCAACCCCGTGGACATGCGCTTGAAAAGCGCACACCCAAGCCGGGTTTCCAGTGCGGCGATGTGCTTGCTGACAGCGCTTTGCGTCAGGTGCATCGCTTCGGCGGTGCGGCTGAAGTTCAGCGTCCTCGCCGCAGCGGCGAAGATGCGCAGCGAGGTCAGGGAATTACGGGACCCTTTCATGGAGCATGACGAGAGCGCGCATGAAAAAAGCCATGGTACTGCCATGGCTTTTTTGCCGCATCAACGCGGCGGCAGGGTCGGGCTGCTGCGTCAGACGGAAAACGACGAACCGCAGCCGCAGGTGGTCGTGGCGTTGGGGTTGCGGATGACGAACTGCGCGCCTTCGAGGTCTTCCTTGTAGTCGATCTCGGCGCCGACGAGGTATTGGAAGCTCATCGGGTCAACCAGCAGTTGCACGCCGTTCTTCTCGAGCTTGGTGTCATCCTCGGCGACGTCTTCGTCGAACGTAAACCCATACTGGAAGCCGGAGCAACCGCCGCCCTGGACGAAGACGCGCAGCTTCAGGTTGGGGTTGCCCTCTTCGTCGAGCAGCTGCTTGACCTTGGCAGCGGCCGAATCGGTAAAGATCAGCGGCTCGGCAGGCGGGGCCTGCAGATCCACGGTTTCGGTGACAGCATTCATGTTTGACTCCTGGAGCCGCCGGCGGTTGGCGGCGACGATGGCTGCGCCATGCGCAGCCGGACATGCGTCCACTATAGCGCAGCCGCGAGGCGCCGCCAAACGGCCCAGGCCGGGCCACATCCGGGTCGCACAAACGGCTGGATTCAGAAATCGACGTCGACGCTGCGCACGGCGCGCACGATCTTGCCTTCGAGCACCCGCACCGAAATCGACTGCGGGATGAAGCTGGCCGGCACCGCCAGCACGCCTACGCTACGCTGGTATTGATCGAAGCGCAGGGCGAAAAGTTCCCTGGCCGCCTCGGCCGAGGGCGCGGCACTGCCGTCGGGGCGGACCTGCAAGGGCAGCAGCTCCTGCGTCACCCGGCGGCCGTTGCGCATGCCCGAGGCGACGAATTGCAGCCGGCCTTGGAAAGCCTTGCCTGCCTGCGCGGGATTGCGCAGCAACAGCACACGGTAGCGCAGCGCGGCACCGTGGCGCTCGAACGCCGCGCCGCGGATCTCCAGCGAGCCCTTGGGCCCTGCCGGCAACAGTTGATCGAAGAACGCGAGCTGGTCGCGCAGGCGGCCGAGCTCGTCCTGCACCGACTGCAGCTCCCCCGCCAGTGCAGCGCGGGCGCCTTGCGCCAGCGCGAGCTCGGCGCGAACGTGATCGAGCTGCCGGTGCAGGGCCTGGCTTTGCGTCTCGGCCTGCTCGGCCCGTTGCGCCAGCAGGGCCGCCTGCCGGGGCGTGGGTGCACCCCCAGCGTACAACCGATATTGGGCATAGCGATAACCGAGCGCGATACCCAGCGCCAGCGCCAGCAGCGCGATCGCTAGCAACCAGCGTTCCTGCCAGGCCCAGTCGCGCAGGCGAACCGCGGTGGACGACGCGCCTGCCATGCGGACCGCCCCTTTTAGGGCAGGATGGCGACTTGGTCCAGCCCGGCGGTTTCAGGCAGGCCGAACATCAGGTTCATGTTCTGCACCGCCTGGCCGGCCGCGCCCTTGACGAGGTTGTCCTGCACCACCAGCACGACCAGCTGGTCGGGCTGCGGGCGGTGCACGGCGATGCGCAGCATATTGGAAGCGCGCACGGAGCGGGTCTCGGGCAGGCTGCCTGCAGGCAGCACATCCACGCAGGGATCATTGGCGTAGCGCTGCTCGTACAGCGCCTGGAAATCGACGTCGCGATGCTCGGGCAAGATGCGCGCGTAGAGCGTCGTGAACATGCCGCGCACCATGGGCACCAAGTGCGGGACGAAGGTCAGGTTGACCGACTGCCCCGCCACGCGCTGCAGCTGCTCGGAAATTTCCGGGTGATGGCGGTGGCCGGCCACGCCGTAGGCCTTGAAGTTGTCGCTGACCTCGGAATAGATCAGGCCAAGCTCGGCCTTGCGGCCGGCACCGGTGACGCCGGATTTGCAGTCGGCGATGACGCCCGAGATGTCGATGCGCACGGTGCCCTCGAGCAGCGGCGCCAGCCCCAATAGCACGGTGGTCGGGTAGCAGCCGGGATTGGCGATCACGCGCGCGCGGGCGATGCCGGCGCGGTCAAGCTCGACCAGGCCGTAGACGGCCTCGGCGAGGATGTCCGGGCAGGTATGCGGGATCTTGTACCACTTCTCGAACACCGCGGTGTCCTTCAGGCGGAAGTCCGCCGCCAGGTCGATGATGCGGGTGCCTGCTGCCAGCAGTTCACGCGCCTGGCTCATGGCGACGCCGTGGGGCGTGGCGAAGAAAACCACGTCGCAGCCGGCCAACGGCGCCTCGTCGGGCGAGGAAAAGGCCAGGCTGACGCGCCCGCGCAGGCTGGGGAACATGTCGGCCACGGGCATGCCGTGTTCTTTTCGGGAGGTGATCGCGGCAAGCTCGACGTGGGGGTGCTGGGACAACAGGCGCAGCAGCTCGACCCCGGTGTAGCCGGTGCCGCCGACGATGCCTGCCTTGATGCGCGTATTGGGAGCAAGAGCCATGATTCACCTTCCTGGGTACGAAGGCGGATTATCCCATTCCTTGGGCTGCTCACAAAACCGGCGGGCCGCCCCCCAGGCCCCGTCCGGCGAGCCTGGCACCGCCCGCCGGACGGGCGTCCACCCCAGCCGGCGGGCGCACGGGGCCCGCTTGGCAAAAGAAAAGCCCTCCCGAAGGAGGGCTTTGCGGTCCGGGCATCCCGGGGCACGAAGCCCCGGCGACAGCCTGGCAGGCAAAATCAGCGCTTGCTGAACTGCTTGCGGCGACGTGCCTTGTGGAAACCGACTTTCTTGCGCTCGACCTCGCGGGCGTCACGGGTGACCAGGCCGGCCTGCGACAGCACCGGCTTGAGCGAGGCGTCGTAGTCGATCAGCGCGCGGGTGATGCCGTGGCGCACCGCGCCGGCTTGGCCGCTTTCGCCGCCGCCGTGCACGTTGATGTGGAAGTCGAACGACTCCAAGTGGCCGGTCAGCTCCAGGGGCTGGCGCACGATCATGCGGCCGGTCTCGCGGGCGAAGTACTCGTCCACGGGCTTGCCGTTGACGATGATCTTGCCCGAACCCTTCTTGAGGAACACGCGCGCCACCGAGGTCTTGCGGCGGCCGGTTCCGTAGTTCCAGTTACCGATCATGGCGTTTCCTTAGATTTCCAGCGGCTTGGGCTGTTGGGCCGTATGCGGATGCTCGGATCCCGCATACACCTTGAGTTTCTTGATCATGGCGTAGCCCAGCGGCCCCTTGGGGAGCATGCCCTTGACGGCCTTCTGGAGGGCGCGGCCGGGAAAGCGTTGCTGCATTTTCCCGAAAGTGGTCTCGCGGATACCGCCCGGATAGGTGGTGTGGCGGTAGTACTTCTTGTCCAGCGACTTGTTGCCGGTGACCACGAGGTCGGCGGCATTGATGACGACGATGTAGTCGCCCGTGTCGACATGGGGCGTGAATTCGGGCTTGTGCTTGCCGCGCAGACGGCGTGCGACTTCGCTGGCCACACGACCGAGGACTTTGCCCTTGGCGTCAATCACGTACCAGTCACGCTTGACTTCATGCGGCTTGGCCACAAAGGTCTTCATGATGGTTCCTGGTAAAGAGTTTCCGGGCCGGACATCCGGCCTGGCCTCCCCTTGGCGCAAGGCCGCACGAAGCGCCTGCGTCCCAGGGCCCGAAAGCCCCGCCCGGACACGGCAAAACCCGCGACGGCCAGCTGCACGTTTGCCAGAAAGCGTTGTCAACCCGCCCGTGCAAAGCGCAAAAACCAAGAGGTAAGCCGGCGATTCTAGCACATTTTGGCGCCAGGAAGGCGCCCGCCCTTGTCCGCAAAACAAAACGGCCCACCCCCCGGCGCTGGCCGGCAAGGCGGGCCGCTGGCGGGGGGCCGGCCGGGCCGGCACCATGCCGCAAGCGTGCCTACTTGGAACCGCGACCCAGGGCGGTGCTCAGGTACTGGTCGTACGAGCCTTCGGCCACGCGGAACCAGGGCACCACTTCGTCGCGGTAGCCCATGTAGTTTTCATACATGGCCTTGAACTTCGGATCCTTGGCCGCGAACTCGGCGTACACCTTGTTGGCCGCATCCCAGCTGGCGTCCATGACCGCACGCGGGAAGGCGCGCAGTTGCGCGCCGGCGGCGATCAGGCGGCGCAGGGCGGCGGCGTTCAGCGCGTCGTAGCGGGCAGTCATGGCCACGTGGGCGGTGCGGCTGGCCGCCTCGATGATCGCCTGGTAGGTCTTGGGCAGGTCGTTCCAGACGGATTCGTTGACGTAGAGCGACACCTGCGGGCCGCCTTCCCACCAGCCGGGGTAGTAGTAATACTGGGCGACCTTGTTGAAGCCCAGCTTCTCGTCGTCGTAGGGGCCGACGTACTCGACGGCGTCGAGCGTGCCCTTTTCCAGCGACGGATAGATGTCGGCCGGACCCAGCTGCTGCGGCACCACGCCCAGGCGCGAGAGCACTTCGCCGGCAAAGCCGGCCGTGCGCATCTTCAGGCCCTTGAGGTCGTCGACCGACTTGATTTCCTTGCGGTACCAGCCGCCCATCTGCGTGCCGGTGTTGCCCATCGGGAAGTTGACGATCTTGTACTGCTTGTACATTTCCCGGGTGAGCTTCAGGCCGTCGCCCTCGAACATCCAGGCATTCATCTGGCGCGCGTTCAGGCCGAAGGGCACCGCCGCGTCAAAGCACAGGATGGGATCCTTGCCGTAGTAGTAATAGCCCACCGTATGGCCGAGCTCGATCGTGTTGTTCGAGACGGCGTCCAGCACCTGCAGCGCCGGGACGATCTCACCCGCGGGGAAGTGGCGGATGGTGACCTTGCCGCCGGTCGCCTCGGACACGAACTTGCAGAAGATTTCACCGGTCCCGAAGAGGGTATCCAGCGCGCGCGTAAAACTCGAGGCCATGCGCCAGTTCAGCGTGGGGGCATCCTGGGCATAGACAGGCGCGGCCACGGCCGCGCTGCCGGCCACCGCGCCCAGGCCGGCCTTTTTCAGGAAGGAACGACGTTGCATTGCGGATCTCCTCCGGGAAGCTTGGAAATGAACTCGGCACGCGGCAGGCGGCCGTCACCGGGAATATTACACCTTGTCAAATATTCGGACGGGATGCTGCGTCGCAACTAGCTGCCGGCGATCGACATTTGCTCGATCAGCACCGAGCCGCAGGTCTTGGTGCCGCGCGTGATCGTGTCGGCGCCCACGGCCACGATCTGGCCGAACATCTCGGCCAGGTTGCCGGCGATGGTGATCTCTTCCACGGCATGCTGGATTTCGCCGTTCTCGACCCAATAGCCGAATGCGCCGCGGGAATAATCGCCCGTGACGTAGTTCACGCCCTGCCCGATGAGCTCGGTCACCAGCAAGCCGCGGTCGAGCTTGCGCAGCATGGCCCGCAGGTCATCGTGCGGCGACGTCAGGGTCGAGCGCAGCGTCAGGTTGTGCGAGCCGCCGGCATTGCCGGTCGTCTGCATGCCAAGCTTGCGCGCCGTGTAGGTCGACAAGAAATACCCTTGCAGCACGCCGTCGGCGACCACCCGGCGCGCCCGCGTGCGCACGCCCTCGTCGTCGAAGGGCGAACTGCCGGTGGCGCCGCGCACGTGCGGATCTTCGTCGATGCTGATGTGCGACGGAAAGATTTGCCGGCCCAGCGCATCGACCAAGAAGCTTGCCTTGCGGTAGAGCGCGCCCCCGCTGGCTGCCTGCGTCAACGCACCCAGCAACCCCAGCGCCAGCGGCGCCTCGAACAGGACGGGGAACTTGCCGGTGGGGATGCGCCGGGCCGACAGGCGCGACAGCGTGCGCTCGGCCGCATAGCGGCCCACGGCCTCGGGCGCGGCCAGGCGCGCCGGATCGCGCTCGGACGTATACCAGTAGTCGCGCTGCATGCGTGCCCCGTGTCCTGCGATGGGCGCGACGGACACGCTGTGCCGGGAATACGGATAGCCGCCCAGGAAGCCCCGCGTATTGCCCAGCACGAAATGGCCTTCGTAGGTGCTGACACTGGCGCCGTCGCTATTGGTGATGAGTGGGTCGGTGTCGCGGGCGGCCCGCTCGGCGCGCAGCGCGAGCGCTATCGCCGAATCGGTGTCCAACGCCCACGGGTGGTGCAGGTCCAGGTCGGGGTAATCGGTGGCCAGCAGCTCAGCCTCGGGCAGTCCGGCTGCCGGATCTTCCGCGGTGTGACGGGCGATGTGCCAGGCGGCTTCCACGGTTTCGCGCAACGCCGCCGGCGAGAAGTCCGAGGTGGACGCCGACCCACGCCGCTGCCCGGCGAAAACGGTGACGTCCAGCGAACGGTCGCGCGTCTGCTCGACCGTTTCGACGTCGTCCTTGCGCACGGTCACGGACAGCCCCTGGCTTTCCGAGACCTCCGCGGCGGCGTCGCTGGCCCCGAGCGCGCGCGCATGGGCTAGCACCTGCTGCACGATTTCGCGGAAACGCGCTTGGTCAGCGGCGATGGGAAGGGGAGGAAGGGAATCGGCCATTGCAATCCAATTTGATCAGACTCGGTATCATAGCCAAGTCCGCCTATGCCTTTTCCCCGATGACCCCACCCGTTCGCGATTCCCTTCCCGACTACCCCGGCGCACCCGACCCGGCCGACACCCGCCCCAGCAAGTCACAAGTCAAGCGCGAGATGCACGCGCTGCTCGACCTGGGCAAGCAGCTCGTCGATCTATCGCCCGAGCGCCTCAAGCAGCTGCCGCTGTCGGAAAAGCTCTACGAAGCGATACGCGAGGCCCAACGCATCACCAGCCGCGAGGGCCGGCGCCGCCAGGTCCACTACGTCGGCAAGCTGATGCGCGATGCACCGGCCGACGAGATCCGGGCGCGCCTGCACGAATGGGAGCACGGCTCGCGCCAGCAGGCCGCGCAGCTGCATCGGCTGGAGGCGCTGCGCGAAGACCTGATGGCCGACGACCGCGCCCTGACACGGCTGCTGGACGAACATCCGGGTGCGGACAGCCAGGCCCTGCGCGCAGCCATACGCGCCGCGCGTAGCGAAGCGGCCGCCAACAAGGCCTTGCCGCCCGGCGCCGAGCCGAAGCGTAAACATTACCGGGCGCTGTACCAGGCGCTCAAGACCTTGCTGGAAACGTCATGATGCTGGACTGCGTCGAACTGGAAACCGCCCCCCACCCCACTCATTCCGTCATCTGGCTGCATGGCCTGGGCGCCGACGGCCACGACTTTGCCCCCATCGTTCCCGAGCTCGGCCTGTCCGATGCGCCGGCCGTGCGCTTCGTCTTTCCGCACGCCCCGGTGCAGCCGGTCACCATCAATGGCGGCATGGCGATGCGCGCCTGGTACGACATCCTGACGATGGACCTGGTGCGCCGCGAAGACGAGGCCGGCATCCGGCGCTCGGAACAGGCGGTGTGCGAGCTGATCCGCCGCGAGAATGCGCGCGGCGTACCGGCCCGCAATATTGTTCTGGCTGGCTTTTCCCAAGGCTGCGCGATGACGCTGCATATCGGCCTGCGCTACCCCGAGCGCCTGGCAGGACTGATCGGGCTTTCGGGCTATTTGCCCCTGCTGGACCTGTGCGAGTCCGAGCGCTGCGCGGCCAACGCCGACACACCCATCTTCCTTGCGCACGGACAGTTCGATCCGGTGGTGGCGATCGAGCGCGCCGATGCTTCGCGCGCCCTGCTGGCTCGGCTCGGCCACGACGTGCGCTGGCGTACCTATCCGATGCCACACGCGGTGTGCCCGCCCGAAATCGCCGACATCGCGGCGTTCCTGCGCGAAGTCCTCGCCTGACGCGGTGCGGTCGCCCTGCGCACGCAGGCGTTGGCCGCGCGCGCAGGCAACCCTCATCATGCGCTAGGCTTCCTGGCCCACGCCAGGCAAGGGCAGCCAGACGCGCCGCATGCCGGGGTCCTCGGCGTCGGGGTCGTTGACGAAACCCAGGCTCTCCATCAAGCGCAGCATGGGCCGGTTGTCCGAAAGCACCACGCCTTCCAAGTACATCAGGCCCTGCTCGCGCGCGGCCGCGATCAAGACTTGCATGAGCTCGCGGCCCAGCCCCTTGCGTTGCCAGTCGTCGCCGATGACCAGCGCGTACTCGGCGCCGCGCCCGTCCGGGTTGCGCAGGTAATGCGCCAAGCCGATGATTACCTCGTGCGGATGGCCGCGATGCGCCGGGTTAGGCATCTGCACCGTCGCCACCAACGCCAGTTCGCGGTGGTAATCGACCTGCGTGTAGCGTGCCAGCATGCGCGGAGTCAGCTCGCGCATCATGGAAATGAAGCGCATGTAGCGGCTGCGCTCGGACAAGCCGCGCATGAAGGCCTGCAGCGGTTCGGCGTCCTCCGGCCGGATCGGCCGGATCACCCATGGCGTGCCATCGGCGAACTGGCGCTGCTGCACCCAGTTCGACGGGTAAGGATGGATGGCCATGTGGGGATAGCCGGCGCCCTGGGGATTGCTGCAGGCTGGATGCTCGGTCAGCACGACGACTACGCCGCCGGCCACGAGCCCGTCATCGGCCACGTATAGCGGATCCAGTTCCAGGCGCTCGACGTCGGGCAGCTCGGTGGCTAACTCGGACAGCTGCACCAGCGCCGAACGCAACGCCTCGAAGGCAGCTGGGCTGGTGCGCGGCTGCAGCACGCGGCGCCAAATGCGGCTGCGCTCGATGAGCTGGCGCGCCAGGTAGCCGTTGAGCGGCGGCAGGTCCATGCCTCGGTCGGCTGCCGCCAGCGACGAACCGGCGCCGCCAGCACCCAGGTGCAGCACCGGCCCGAAGCGGGCATCGGTATGCAGCCGGATCGCCGCTTCGGGCAGCGCATCCTCGGCCTGGCGGTGCGCCGCGACCGCCTCGGCGTCGACCAGGACGTGCACGTCGAAGGCGGCGAGCAGGCGCCGGCACGATTCGACATCGAGCGTGCGCCGCCCCTGCCGGCGCGCCTGGTCTATGGCTTGCCGGGCCGCCGCCAAATCCGGCCGGCGGCCCAGCGGTACCGGCGGCTGGGTTTGCAGCAGCAGCTGCTGGTTGTAATGGTGCGTGGCCAGGACGCCGAATGCATCGGCCGCCGACTCGGGCGTGCGAAAGGCGGAGGTGCCGGCCGCATCCAGCCGTCGCCGCAGCGGCCGCATGCCCGCGTCGCCCATCAGGCAGGTGATCACCGGTTTGCGCGCGTTCGGCGCCACGGCCGCCAGGCAGTCGGCAACGCCGCCCAGGTCCGAACGCGGGTCGGGCGCGAGTGCGGCCAGCACGCCGTCGACGCCCGGATCGTCGAGCAGGCATTCCAGCACCGCGCGGGTGCGAGCGCCGTCGAGCGGCGCATGGGTAATGACCGGGTTGGCCACCGCCGCCCCCGGCCCGAGCAGGCCGGACAGCTCCCTCACCGTGGCTGCCGATAGCTGCGCGGGCAGCACCGGCGCATCCTCGCCCATCAAGTCCAACGCCAGCTGGGGCGGGCCGCTGCCATTGGAAAACAGGGCGATGCGCCGTCCGCGCGGGCGCCGCGTGTAGGCTAGCACCTTCAACGCCGAGAACAGCTGCACGAAGTAACGTACGCGCACGGCGCCGGCGCGGCGCAGCGCCGCGTCGAACACCGCGTCGGCGCCGGCCGGATCGCGCGAGCGTCCCGCGCGCAGCACCACGACCGGCTTGACGCTGGCCGCCGCGCGCAGCGCGCTCATGAATTCCCGCGCAAATCCGATGTCTTCGACGTAGAGCGCGATGCTGTCGGTGCGCGCGTCGGTCGCCAGGAAATCGAGCACGTCCGGCAAGCCGAGCACCGCCTCGTCGCCCAGCGCCACGGCGGTCGAAAAGCCGATCTGCACATCCTCGGCCCAATCCATCACGGCGGCCATGATGGCGCGCGACTGCGCCACCAGCGCCACCCTGCCCTGGTTGGCCAGCGTCGGGTGCTGGCTCAGGTTCAGGCCGGCATGCGGCCGCTGCAATCCGAAGGAGTTGGGCCCGAGCAGCGCGCAGCCGTTTTGCCAAGCCCAATCGCGGCACAGCTGGGCGGTACCCGACGGATCGGGATCGTCCTTGTCGTGCGGCAGGACGATGGCCGCGCGCGGCCGCCAGCGCGACAACGCCTGCAGCGTCGGCGCCAGGGCGTCGGGCGCCACGCAAAGCACTACGGCGTCCACCCTGCCATCGGCAGGCACGCCGGCCAGGCGATCGGGTAACTGCGGCACATCGCCGACGCCGCACAGGACCTGCGTGAGCGCATCCCGCCGCCCGGCCGGCAAGAAGTCCCGCACCGCGAGAGGGCGGTCCGCGGCCACCAGCAACGTACGGGGCTCGAACAATGGGGCGAGGGCGTGGCGCTGCATGGGCGTATGCGCGACTCATCTAAAATCGATGCCACCCGCAACGATACACCCGCGCGCGCCACGGCGAGCACCTGCGCCGCCGCCGGCGGCGCCCATCACCCGATAACATGACGACACCCGCCCCCTCCGAAGTCCGCACCCGCTTTGCGCCCTCGCCCACCGGCTTCCTGCACCTGGGCGGCGCGCGCACCGCGCTGTTTTCCTGGGCGTACGCCCGCCACCATGGCGGCACCTTCATCCTGCGCGTGGAAGACACCGACCTGCAGCGTTCGACGCCGCAAGCCGTGCAGGCCATCCTGGACGGCATGCAATGGCTGGGCCTGACGCCGGACGAAGGCCCCTTCTATCAAATGCAGCGCATGGACCGCTATCGCGAAGTCATCGCCCAGATGCTCGCGGCGGGCACGGCCTACTATTGCTATAGCACTCCCGAGGAAGTCGAGGCCATGCGCGAGGCGGCACGGGCCGCCGGGCGCAAGCCGCGCTACGACGGCACGTGGCGCCCGGAACCGGGCAAGGTGCTGCCGCCCATCCCGGAAGGACGCAAGCCGGTCGTCCGGTTCAAGAACCCGCAGGAAGGCACTACGTCCTGGAATGACCTGGTCAAGGGGCCGATCAGCTTCGACAACGCCGAGCTCGACGACCTGGTCATCGCCCGCGCAGACGGCACGCCCACCTACAATTTCTGCGTCGTGGTCGACGATTGGGACATGCGCATCACCCATGTGCTGCGCGGTGATGACCACGTCAACAACACGCCTCGCCAGATCAACATCCTGCGGGCGCTGGGCGCGCCGGTACCGCAGTACGGCCACGTGCCCATGATCCTGGGCCCGGATGGCGAAAAGCTATCCAAGCGCCACGGCGCGGTTAGCGTCATGGAATACGAAACGCAGGGCTATCTGCCCGAAGCCATGGTCAACTATCTGGCCCGGCTGGGCTGGAGCCATGGCGACGACGAGATTTTCAGCCGCGACCAGTTGGTGCAATGGTTCGACGGCGGGCACCTGTCGCGATCGGCCGCGCAGTGGGATCCCAAGAAGCTGAACTGGGTCAACGCCCATTACATTAGGCAAACGCCGGACGCCGCGCTGGCCGAAAAAGTCGCCCCGCGCATCGCCCGCCGCGGCGGCGATCCCCAGGCGGTGGACCTGGCCGCGGTCATGGCCCTGCTCAAGGACCGGGCCGAGACGCTGGAACAGTTGGCCGAGGGCGCCATGTTGTTTTGTGCCCCCTTCGAGCCGGCACCGGCCGAGCTTGCCGCCCAGCACCTGACCGACGGCGCGCGCGAGTTGCTGCGCGAGTTCGCCGCGCGTGCCTCGGGCATCGAGTGGACGCGGGACGCGATTGCGACGCTCATCAAGGCGCTGCTGTCCGAGCGCGGGCTGAAGATGCCGCAGATCGGCCTGCCGCTGCGCGTGGCGGTGACCGGCCGCACGCAAACACCGGCCATCGATGCAGTGCTTGCACTGTTGGGCAAGCAGGCCGTGCTGGAGCGCCTGGAACGCGCCTGCGGCACGGCCTAGGGGCGCCGCCTGCCGCTTAAGGCAGGCGCCAGCCATCCTGCATGCGCTTGGCCGCCAGGCGCGGGCCGCCGGCGCGCAGCTCGCGATAGACGAGCTGCCTGCCGTCGGCTTTCTCGATGCGGTACTGGTTGCGGTAAATGGCTTCGTCGCCCGCCACCGGCTCGCCGTTCGAATGCGTCACCCGCGTGACCAGGATGTCGCCCGAAGCCTCCCAGCACCCCGATTCGCGCAGTTCGGCGCGTATATCGCGCCCGTTGGCGACGCGGTTGATCAAGCGCATCGTGCCGTCCTGCTGCAGCACCATTAGCGTATGCAGGCGCCCTTTCACCCCGGATTGCGTGGACACGGCGTACCAGGTGCCGACCAGCGGACTGCCGGCCGGCGCCGGCGTACACGGCTTGGGTTGGCTGGCCTGTGCGGCCGGGGTAGGTGCAGGCGCTTGCGCCGGTTGGGGAGGTTGTACGGTACATGCGGCAACCGCCGCCGCGAGGCTCGCGGTGGCGGCGCAGGCTGCGAAACGACTCATCGATGATGCTTCCTTGCGATAGGACAAAACCCGCAAGCCGATGATGCGGGGCAAGCGGGTTTTGCCTTCGCAATCTAGCCGTCCGCCTGGCACAGATCAATCGCTGAAACGTGCTTTTGCATTTGCACCACAGCGTGCCGCCAGGGCCGCCGATCCAGGCGCGGGCTGGCCGATGGCATGGCGCGTCAACGACGCCAGGCGCCGGCGCATGCCGCCGCGCCCGTCCACCCAGCGCAATGCCATTCGATCGCACCGGCGCACCCCGAGCGGGCCGCGTCACCGCCTCTATATATAGATAGAGAAGCATCGCGAGGCGCCTTCGCCAGGGGCCGGCGCCAGCGGTGAACCGGCCGCAGGTCGCCGCGCGCGCCGTACGGCCGGTGCCTGCCGCGTCGGTGCCAGGCCGCATGGACACTGCGTTGGCGCCGGACTGTTTCCAAGCTTTTCGTTGCTTGCTCGAAGGCAACGGAATAACTAGAATTAGTAGTTACAGGAGGGCGGCACACTACATATTGTGGTTAGCGTCGGAAAGCACTACCCAGTCCGGCGCGGCATGACCCGTCGGCACTGGCCGCGTTTCCCCATCCCTTCTGCAGTATTTCGATATCCCGGATCCGGCCTTTGCCGGGTCTTCATGCACAGGAGCCACCATGCAAACTACGATCGCCTCTGTGAGCCGGCCCGAGGCCACGCCGCCGCAAGTACAAGCCGATCAGGGCGCCGCTGCCGGCGCCGGCAAGTGGGCCAACTTCCACATCATCCGGCGCAACGGCGCTGTGGTCGGTTTCGAACCGAGCAAGATCGCGATCGCCATGACCAAGGCCTTCCTGGCGGTCAACGGCGGACAGGGCGCGGCCTCCGCCCGCATCCGCGAATTGGTCGAGACGCTGACCCAGCAAGTGGTCAGCGCGCTGACGCGCAACCGCCCCAACGGCGGCACTTTCCATATTGAAGACGTCCAGGACCAGGTCGAGCTCGCCCTCATGCGCTCGGGCGAGCACGACGTGGCGCGCGCCTACGTGCTGTATCGCGAGAAGCGCGCCCAAGAACGTGCCCGTGCCGGCCAGGAACAGGTCGCAGCCCTGCAGCCCTCGTCGCTGCACGTCACTGACAACGGCGAGCGCAAGCCGCTGGACGTCGACCTGCTGCGCTCGACCATCGAGGCAGCCGGCGAAGGCCTGTCCGAGTACATCGACACCGACGCCATCCTGAAGGAGACCGTCAAGAACCTGTACGACGGCATCCCGGTCGACGAAGTCTTCAAGTCGGCCATCCTGGCCGCGCGTGCCCTGGTCGAAAAGGATCCTGCCTACAGCAAGGTCACTGCCCGCCTGCTGCTGCACACCATCCGCAAGGAAGTGCTGGGCGAGGAAGTCAGCCAGGCTGACATGGCCGAGCGCTATGCGGAGTACTTCCCGCGCTTCATCAAGAAGGGCATCGAGGCCCAGCTGCTCGATCCCAAGCTGGCGCAGTTCGATCTGCCGCGCCTGGGCAAGGCCCTGGACGCGCGCCGCGACCTGCAATTCGGCTACCTCGGCCTGCAGACCCTGTACGACCGCTACTTCCTGCACGTGCGCGGCAAGCGCATCGAGCTGCCGCAGGTCTTCTTCATGCGCGTGGCCATGGGGCTGGCGCTCAACGAGATCGACCGCGAGGCGCGGGCCATCGAGTTCTATGAAATCCTGTCCAAGTTCGATTTCATGAGCTCGACGCCGACGCTGTTCAATTCGGGCACCCTGCACTCGCAGCTGTCGTCGTGCTACCTGACCACGGTTTCGGATGACCTGGAAGGCATTTATGAAGCCATCAAGGAAAACGCCCTGCTGGCCAAGTACGCGGGCGGCCTGGGCAACGACTGGACGCCGGTACGCGCCCTGCGCAGCCACATCAAGGGCACCAACGGCGAAAGCCAGGGCGTCGTGCCCTTCCTGAAGGTGGTCAACGACACCGCCGTGGCGGTCAACCAGGGCGGCAAGCGCAAGGGTGCGGTCTGCACCTACCTCGAGACCTGGCACCTGGACATCGAGGAGTTCCTGGAGCTGCGCAAGAACACCGGCGACGAGCGCCGCCGCACCCACGACATGAACACGGCGAACTGGATTCCCGACCTGTTCATGAAGCGGGTGATGGAAAACGGCGAATGGACGCTGTTCTCGCCCTCGGACTGCCCGGACCTGCACGACAAGTACGGACGCGAGTTCGAGAAGGCCTACCTCGCCTACGAGGAAAAGGTCGCCCGCGGCGAGATCACCCTCTACAAGAAAATGCCGGCCGTCACGCTGTGGCGCAAGATGCTGTCCATGCTGTTCGAGACCGGCCATCCCTGGATCACCTTCAAGGATCCGTGCAACATCCGGTCGCCGCAGCAGCATGTCGGCGTGGTCCACAGCTCGAACCTGTGCACCGAGATCACGCTGAACACCAACGAGAACGAAATCGCGGTGTGCAACCTCGGTTCGGTCAACCTGGTCGCGCACATGCGCCCGACCGCCGACGGCGGCTACGAGCTGGATCACGAAAAGCTCAAGCGCACCATCTCGGTGGCCATGCGCATGCTGGACAACGTCATCGACATCAACTACTACGCCGTGGCCAAGGCGCGCAATTCCAACCTGCGCCACCGCCCGGTCGGCCTGGGCATCATGGGCTTCCAGGACTGCCTGCACTTGATGCGCGTGCCGTATGCGTCGGAAGCCGCCGTCGAGTTCGCCGACCGCTCGATGGAAGCGGTGTGCTACTACGCGTACTGGGCGTCGAGTGAACTGGCCGAAGAACGCGGCCGCTATGCGTCGTTCCGCGGCTCGCTGTGGGACCGCGGCATCCTGCCGCAGGACACCATCGCAATGCTTGCAGAAGAACGCGGCGGGCATGTCGAGGTCGACATGTCGAGCACGATGGATTGGGATGCGTTGCGCGCGCGCATCAAACAATATGGCATGCGCAACTCCAACTGCATTGCGATTGCCCCAACCGCGACGATTTCCAATATCATTGGCGTGTCTGCGTGCATAGAACCCACTTACCAGAACTTGTACGTCAAATCGAATCTCTCTGGCGAGTTCACGGTGGTCAACGATTATCTGGTGCGTGACCTCAAGAAACTCGGTCTCTGGGACGAAGTCATGGTCGCCGACCTCAAGTACTTCGACGGCAGCTTGTCCCGCATCGATCGCGTGCCCGCAGATTTGCGCAAGCTTTACGCCACCGCCTTCGAAATCGAGCCGGCGTGGCTGGTCGAATGCGCGGCGCGCCGCCAGAAGTGGATCGATCAGGCCCAGTCGCTGAACATCTACATGGCCGGCGCCTCGGGCAAGAAGCTCGACGAAACCTACAAGCTGGCGTGGCGCCGCGGGCTGAAGACGACGTACTACCTGCGCACGCTGGGCGCGACCAGCGCCGAAAAATCCACCGGCCGCGGCGGCGAACTGAACGCCGTCACGGCTGCAGCGCCGGCAGTGTCTGCGGGGGCGGCCGCCCAGGCGGCAGCCCCCACGCTGCCGGAACCGGAAATCGTCGGAGCGGTTTGCACGATGAGGCCGGGTGACCCCGGCTTCGAAGAGTGCGAAGCCTGCCAGTAAACCGCTACCGGAGAAACCGATGCTTAACTGGGACGACGAAGACATCGCCCTGCAACCGGTGCAAACGCCCGCCGCCCGGCCCGCCGCCGGCGGCGCGGCAGGCGCCGTGCGTCCAACCACCGGCGTGTTCAGCGATTCCGCGCTGCCCTCGCCGCTGCCTGCCCAGCCGTCCGTCGCCGAAGGCGGCACCGGCCGCGTCAAGCTGGCCGACAAGCGCATCATCAACGGCAAGACGGACGTCAACCAGCTGGTGCCGTTCAAGTACAAATGGGCCTGGGAAAAATACCTGGCCACCTGCGCCAACCACTGGATGCCGCAGGAAATCAACATGTCGCGCGACATCGCGCTGTGGAAGAACCCCAACGGCCTGACCGAGGATGAGCGCCGCATCGTCAAACGCAACCTGGGGTTCTTCGTGACGGCCGACTCGCTGGCGGCCAACAACATCGTGCTGGGCACGTACCGGCACATCACGGCTCCCGAATGCCGGCAGTTCCTGCTGCGCCAGGCCTTCGAGGAAGCCATCCACACTCACGCCTACCAGTACATCGTCGAAAGCCTGGACCTGGACGAGGCCGAGATCTTCAACGCCTACCATGAAATCCCGTCCATCCGGGCCAAGGACGAGTTCCTGATCCCCTTCATCGACACGATCGCCGACCCGAATTTCCATACCGGCACGCCCGAAAACGACCAGAAGCTGCTGAAGTCGCTGATCGTGTTCGCCTGCCTGATGGAAGGCCTGTTCTTTTACGTCGGCTTCACGCAGATCCTTGCCCTCGGGCGGCAGAACAAGATGACCGGCGCGGCCGAGCAGTACATGTACATCCTGCGCGATGAGTCCATGCACTGCAACTTCGGCATCGACCTGATCAATACGATCAAGCTCGAGAACCCCCACCTGTGGACGCCCGAATTCCGCGAGGAGATTCGCGAGCTGTTCCGCAAGGCGGTCGAGCTCGAGTACGCCTACGCCGAAGACACCATGCCGCGCGGCGTGCTGGGCCTGAATGCTCCCATGTTCAAGTCTTATCTGCGCTTCATCGCCAACCGGCGGTGCCAGCAGATCGGTATCGAGCCTCTGTTCCCGCAGGAAGAAAACCCCTTCCCGTGGATGGCGGAGATGATAGACCTCAAGAAGGAGCGCAATTTTTTCGAAACGCGCGTGATCGAGTACCAGACCGGAGGCACGCTGAGCTGGGAATGATCCCGGTCAGGGCTCGGTACGCGGCAGGACGTATGGCAACCGGCAGGGCAAGGTGCCCCGCCCGGTTGCCAGTGCCATTTGAGATGACTCGCGCCCAGCGGGGGTCATATCAAATGGCTGTGCCATATTCATTAGCGCAAACCGTTGTGCTGTTGCCCGTACGTGGACAGTGGCTTGCGCCGATGAATAGCCCGGACGCCCGTCGCCATCATATCGGCGGGCGCGCGGGTTTATGTTCTGGGACCCCTGAACCTAAGGAGCAAAACCATGGCAACAGCTAAGAAGGCTGCCAAGAAAGCGGCCAAGAAAACCGCCGCGAAGAAGGCCCCGGCCAAGAAGGCCGCCGTCAAGAAGGTAGCGGCCAAGAAGGCCCCGGCCAAGAAAGTCGCCGCCAAGAAGGTAGCGGCCAAGAAGGCCCCGGCCAAGAAGGTAGCCGCCAAGAAGGCCCCGGCCAAGAAAGCCGCTGCCAAGAAGGTAGCCGCCAAGAAGGCTCCGGCCAAGAAAGCCGCTGCCAAGAAGGTAGCCGCCAAGAAGGCTCCGGCCAAGA